>Ga0209633_10005710_pt1 | contig 10840 bp, 5 predicted proteins | sample Cruoilmetagenom1_FD_187290 | JGI IMG/M metagenome (GOLD analysis project Ga0209633, IMG submission 187290) | Oil polluted marine microbial communities from Coal Oil Point, Santa Barbara, California, USA - Sample 1 (SPAdes) (version 2) | ecosystem: Environmental > Aquatic > Marine > Oil seeps ... | reverse complement strand
CGGGCGTGTGATGCAAGTCATGGGTGGCTGAAATATCCACTCACTTCCAATTTCGCGTTTTGCTATCTACTTATTAAGCGGTTGGTAAGAGTGCGTCTTTGACGATGTCTTGAATACTCTTTCCAGTAAGTTGGGTTTCAAACCGCACATCCATTCCACTAGTTTCCAGCCCAAAATATGACTCCGCGTGTCTAATTTTTTGGGCTTCAAGTTCTGCCAAGTCAATTCCAGTCTTTCCCTTTGTCTCAACAACAAGTCCTAACTGCGACCGACCGTCTTTAGATTTCAGAACATAGGCGAAGTCAGGTGAGTATGACCCGCCTCCGATCAAGGGTATGCGGATTGAGTTTTTTGGGATCTTGGAGTAAACAACGACCTCCAGAATGTCGGTTCGGATGTTTTCCAGCTCTAACTGGCCATCATAGTAGACCTCTTCGAACAGGTAGCTATCAGGCGTATCACCTGCTTCATGTAACACGCCGACATTGCCGCTTTCAATTTCGGCCCTTGGCTTGCCGTCTGAAACGGTCAACGCGGTTGGGTGGACCTTGTTGCTTGTCTCGCGATAGCCCACTTTAAATTCACTAAAGACTTTATGCAGCAAATAGTCGTTAAAACCTTTTTGCATTTTCCGAATGGTTGTTTGGCTCAAGTAGGCATTGATATCAAAATCCGTTTGGACGGCCAAAAACGCACCGTGTAAGCTAGCAACGCTCAGGGCAACCTTTTCAGATAGCGCTTCCAGGAACGCTTTGTAGCTCATCACATTCAAGGCAGTGAATTGCGTTTCGGATACTGAACTTTGCGTCCCAACCTGTTTCCCCAACTTTTTGATAGTGATGATTTCTGTCTTTGCGCCCGTAAGCACATAATCTTCGATATCGGTTTTCAGATATTCTAGGAACAATTCAGATAATTTTTCTGGGCTGTCGAATTGATATTCCAGTACAACCTTACGATTGAGTTTTTCCCATAGCTCTTTCAGCTCTGCATATCGCCCAGCGCGGATTGTGGTTTTGGGTTTGTCGCCGCCCTTCGTAATCTTGCCTTTTTTAAGCCCAGCGCCGAATGCATCGGGATAGCTGGCTTTAAGTGTCTCATATCCACCATCTTTGAACTTTTGTGAGATGGAAATAATTCCCGCACTGACAAGCGCCTCTAACAGCTCATCCTCATCACTGTTGAACTGGGAGTATTGCTTCAGTAATCGTTCTTTCAAAGCGTCATCGAGCTTGTTCATATCAAACACTTCGCTCGACTTGCCGTTGATTTCAGACACTAGGCGTTCGACAAAATCGCTTTCTGTAAAATCAACAAAGTAGTTCAGATAATAGGTCTTGCCCTTATCCCGCGTCATATACTCATTGACGGGCAAACGCAGACCACGGCCTACCTCTTGCAGCTTGGACGTTTCAGACCCACTGGACCTTAACTTACAGATTGTGAAAACATTGGGATTGTCCCAACCTTCACGCAAAGTCCACTTGGAAAAGATGAACCGCCGTGGGTTGGCAAAATCCAACAAACGCTCTTTTTCGTGCAAAATTTCCAGCGTCTCTTTTTCAATCGCTTCGTCTTTATCGGAGTTGTCCTTTGAAAAATAGCCACCGTGCAGCGCTGCAATATCTGCCAATGCAGTCTTTAGGTGGGCAACATAGGCACCATCTGTTTCAACGGCTAGCAACGCCTCAATATGCGCCTTCACCATCGCTTCAAAGTGCACACGCATGGCACCGTCTTTGTCGCGATAGCTGTCGATGTTATCAATGAAGAACAGCGTAAGTGGCTTTATCCGTGGGCTGGCCAAAAACAGGTCGCGTTCGTTTTTAAAATGCACGCGAATAGCGTTTTGCATCATCTTGTCGCTTAGGCTTTCAGCATAGCTGAACGGGTTAATCTTTGATCCCTTCGACAGTTCCAAGCCGTTCGAAAGCACCAATTTGGACTTGTTCATTGCAGCGACGGTTAAGCCATACATTTCAGCATGAATGGTTTCAAAGCTCTGACCTTTGCCCAACGCGTGTCTTGTTTTCCGGCCCGCATCATCCAGTTCAAACTTGGCCTCATCACCCGTCAAATCCGTCAGTTTAAGCGTGACGTTGTTGCCTTCATCAAACCGTTCAACATGGGCGACAATGCCTTTGACCAAATCACCATTAAAGGCTTCAACTGCCGTTAGCTCATTGACCATGTTGATCAGGTCGCCATCAAAGGTCGCACCATAGCGCAAGGTAAACTGTGGCTTGAAGCGCATCATTTCTCTGTAGGTCTTGTTCCCACGGCGAAACATGTGGGGTTCGTCCACAATCAACACGGGGTTTGTGTGCGCGATACCTGCAATGGGCTGGTCAAATTCATCCCATAGGGCCACATCAAACATCTTGCTCATGGTCTTTGACGTGATCATGCCAGCGTTAATGACCATTACATGGATGGCGTTTGTGTTCATCGCGATATCGGCGCGGCAAAAGTCCGCAATGGCTTGGGGCATGTGGTCTTTTTTGGCCTTGCTGCCCTTTTGGCTTTGCACCTCATAGACTTTGATGTCGCGGCCAAATTCATCGCGAAAGTGTTCACGCACCGCATCAGATTTTAAAAAACCGACAGTGCCAGCCTTAATCGCCACTCGTGGGACTGCAACAATAAACTTTGCAATGCCTGTCTGCTTGTTCAGCTCGAACATGGTTTTGGTATAGGCATAGGTTTTGCCCGTACCCGTTTCCATCGAGATATCGAAAACCCGTTCACTTGTGTCAATCTGATAGGCTTGCTGAAAACCACGTTCCTTGCGCAAGCCTTCTAGGTTTGTGCGCAACAACGCCTCCTGCCCATGCAAGCTCAAAACGGGGTTCTGTGAGCCGCGATTGGCTTTTGTTAGGCCAAACCCGTCAAACGCGCTTAGAACGCCCTGTACGGCACGGGTTTGGTGGGGCAGGTCTTTTTCAAATACAAAGCCCATGATTAAAACCGCTGGATGAAGTCGAGCTGCAGATGCTTGCGGTTCGGCGCATTTACGGCTTCGGAAAATTCGCGCAACTCTTTGTCGTTAAACCGATAATGGAAAACTACAATTTTGCGCGGCGTGAATGTAGTCATCGTCAATGCGAGTAAGCATGGCGGCGATATGCTCTATGCCAAGGCCACTGTTCACAAAGTAAAGCTTATCCCCGCCCATGTAGGCCGTGTAGCCGCCCAAATCGACCTCTTGCAGCGTTTGTGGTGAAGCGGTAGCCCGTCATAGGCGGCCCAAGTGGTCAACAGCGCTTGTATGCCGTCATTATCGAGTGCCATGCCATTGAAGGGTTCGTAATCCTCGCGCGTGGCCGCATCATCGAGATAGCCTTGAAACTGGCCTTCATTGGCGGGGATTGTTTTGAACTCTTTGAAGCCAAAGTCGCAAGTGGCCTCGGAGTGATCCTTTTTGATCTTTGCCGCCGCGCGTTTGATCCGTTCGCGGGTGATTTCAAAGATGGTGTTGTAGCCCGCCTTGCGCGCCTCTGACTTTTCATCCGTTGGTTCGTCGAGTTGGACGGAGATGTGTTTGCGGTTGCCGCCGTCTTGGGCGTTGAGGGCCATAGCGGCGTGGGCTGTAGATGCACTACCTGAGAAGAAGTCGACTATTATGTCAGTGTCTTTCGTGGAGACGGTCAGGACGTTTTTTAAAAAAGAAGTGGGCTTCGAGTTTACAAAAATCTTTGGGATCTCAAAAAGCTCGTACAATTCGTCTGTTCCATCAGAGTTGTACCCGTGTTTATCCCACCAACTTTCAGGCTTGAAACGGATTTCCCCTTTTTCTTCGATAACACGGTTGTAGAATTTTTTCTGTATGGGGCCTGCTTTACCAGTTTTTCCAAAGATAATTCGCCCGTCTGCTACCCGTTTGGCGACTTCCTTCTCGTTAAACACCCAATATCTGCCTTTTGATGGGTAATAGTCTTTTTTCGTATTGGGGTTCGTAATTTTAAAGTATGGCCCTTCGTGGTTGGCTGAAAGGTCCATAGTAGTCCATCGACCGCGCTCGTCGTTGTCAGGGTTTGTGTACGTTTTGGCTATGTACTCTTCACTGGCTGGGAAACCATGTAGCAAGTCTTCGGAGTTCTGAAATTTTGCGTAGCCTACCAAATAGTCATGAACTGGAGGAATGTTCCCCATATTGTTCCCATTGGTTTTTTTCTTCCAAAGAATATGCCCTAAGAAATTTCGCTCCCCAAAAACTTCATCGCACAACAGCTTTAACTGAGCTTGTTCATTCTCATCAATCGAGATGAAGATAACTCCATCCTCGCGCAACAATTCTCTTGCGACGTAGAGGCGGGGATACATGAACGTCAGCCATGCCGAATGAGAATTGCTGGAAGAGTTGGTGAAGTCCAGAATGCGCTTGGCTTCGTCTCCGTCCACCCCTGCCAACCGCTGCAATTCTTCGACAGTAAACTTGCGCGTGTCGTTATAAACAAACCCGTCCGATCCCGTATTATAGGGCGGGTCGATGTAGATCATTTTCACTTTTTCAGAATAGGCATTCACAAGGTGTTTAAGCACATCCAAGTTGTCGCCTTGGATCAACAGGTTTTCCGAGCTGGCGTTTTCAGGCAAGCCGTTGTGCGCAGCATTGGGGGCGAGCAAGGTTTCAGTTTTCAGGTTCGCCAGCAATCTTGCATAGGACTTGCCCAGCCAGTCCAGCTTATACCCCTCGCGCGTGATATCCGCCCCGCTCGCCCGCACAATATCTTCCAGCTTGTCAGGGCGAAAGCGACCATCTTTGTCAAAGCAAGACGGAAACTGGGCCTTGAGCGCTGCCAATTGTTCGGAATTGGCGGTGATGGTTTTGTTTTTATTGATTTCGTCTTGCACAATAGGATCCGATATCTGCCAAGGGTAAATGCCTTGCCCCCTTAAACATGATCAGACAGGTTCATGAAAGTGCAATCACGTTCGCGCCCAAGTTTTCGGGGGTGGCTATACGCGTCCAAGCCTGCATCAAATCGCGACGTTTGTCGAAAAGATCAGACCGCGCATAAGCGGCTTCTGCTTTGTCCTTGATCCCATGGGCCAAAGCCGCTTCGATCACTTCGCGTGGAAAGCTGGTGGTTTCGCCTGCCCAGTCACGGAATGAAGAACGGAACCCATGAACGGTAATGTTGTTGTATTCCATGCGACGCAAAAGGGCGGTCATGCTCATATCTGAAATTGGTTTGCCTGCCTTCGTTTCGCTGCCAAAGACAAGTTCTGTATCATCTAGCCTTGGACCAAGCTGGGCAATGGCATTTGACGTGAGGGGGACGCGGTGTTCTTTGCCTGCTTTCATGCGTTGGGCGGGTATGGTCCAAACACGGCCATCCAAATCCACTTCCGCCCATCTCATTCCGCGTGTCTCGCCTGACCGCGCCGCTGTCAGTATGGTAAATGTCAGCGCTCGCGCCGAAACACCGCTACGGTTCGATAGCGCATTCATAAATTCTGAAATGTCAGCATGGGGTAGGGCTGGGTGATGTTGCACCGCCCTGACCTTCGTGGGCTTTGGCAACAGATTGTCCAAATGCCCACGCCAACGCGCCGGATTGTCGCCCTCACGAATGCCCAGCGCGGATGAATAGTCTAGCACGGCTTCGATTCGTTGCCTCACGCGGTTGGCGGTTTCCGGCTTTTGGGACCATATCGGCTTTAGCGCCCCGACCACATCTGCAGTGGCAATTTTGGTCACTTGCATAGGGCCGAGGTTCGGGAATGCATATGCCTCTAGCGTGGACGTCCATTGCGCTGCATGTTTGGCGCTCTTCCAGCCTGATCGTTTGCTTTCGATCAATTCCAAGGCGGCGTCTTTAAATGTTTTTAGTTGGACTTGGCGACGCTTTGCAATCGGGTCATCCCCTTCCAAGATCAAACGCCTTGCTTCTGTTGCCTTTTGTCGGGCCATTGCCAAGGTCACATCGGGGTACGCGCCCAATCCCAGATCATGACGTCGCCCCTGTACTTGATATCTAAGTACCCATGACCGCGCCCCAGTTGGTTTCACATACAGGAACAGTCCACGCCCGTCGCCGTGACGCCCAACCCCTGCCGTTTCCACTTTGCGAGCGCTTAACTTCATATCGTTCCCACATCTGTTCCCACACTTGAGTTAGATTTAGGGCAAACAGCCTTGAACGTCAATGATCAAGAATGAACTTAACACATTGAAAGTAAACAATTCTATAGACGGCATCGAATGAAAGCGAACCCTATAGAACAGGGGGCATACGGACTTCGGCTCCGCCACTACCCTATCGTTTATCTCATTTTTCGATCGGCTACAGTGCGCCCCTTTCCAGTCACTTGATCAACGGCTAAGGAAATGGCTTTCCTGAACTTGTCTTGAAGGCATAAATGCGCTTTCCAGGGTCAGGCCCTATTAATTACGGGGAGTCCCAAATGGTTTGATTTCTGATTCAACCAATACAAAAAACCTGCAAATGTCGCCTCTCTAGTGGCTTTCAGAAACACAGATCGAGCGCATAAAGCCCTACTTTCCGCGCTCTCACGGGGGGCCACGGGTTGATGGTCGTCGCGTTCTTAGCGGCATCATCCATGTGTTGACCCTAGGTCGCGCCGGCAAAGGTGCTGGATTGCGCACGATCCCAATACTTGGCAAAGGCTGGATGCACAGCGTCGTTGACTTCAAGGTCGCCAGCCTTCAGCCACAGATATTGGCTGGCCGCAGAACGGGCTTCGCGACTGTTTATCCGGATCATCAGATGGTGCGGTGTAAATTCCGACGGGTGAGATAACCCTGAGGATTCCACCGCCTCGCGCAGTGCCGTCATCGTATTATGGTGGAAATTCGCAACACGCGTACTTTTGTCACCAACCACCAAGGCCTTGTATCGCCCAGGGTCCTGCGTGGTGACGCCAGTCGGACATTTGCCGGTATGACAGGCTTGCGCCTGAATGCAGCCAAGCGCGAACATGAAACCACGCGCCACGTTGCAACTGTCTGCCCCCAAAGAAAAGACGCGGCACATGTCAAATGCACTGATCAATTTGCCGGACGCGATCAGCTTAACCTGATCACGGATGCCCAGCCCGACAAGCGTGTTGTGTGCCAACATCAAGCCTTCGCGCAGCGGCGCCCCCTTGTGGTCAGCGAACTCAACGGGCGCCGCACCCGTGCCACCCTCGGCCCCATCAATGGTGATAAAGTCAGGGCTGATGCCGCTTTCCTTAATCGCCTTTGCAATCGCGAACCATTCCCACGGATGACCGACACACATCTTGAATCCAATGGGTTTTCCACCGGAAAGGGCGCGCAGTTGACTGATAAATTCGCACAATTCAAGCGGGGTTGAAAACGTGCTGTGGCCACTTGGGCTGACGCAATCGACACCCACTTCGACCCCACGCGCGGCAGCAATTTCTCCGGTAACTTTTGGGCCCAACAAAATACCGCCATGCCCGGGTTTGGCCCCTTGCGACAGCTTAATCTCGATCATTTTCACCTGATCATCCGCCGAAGTTTCAGCAAATTTCTGCGGATCAAAATGACCATCCAACGTGCGGCATCCAAAATACCCGCTGCCAATCTGCCAGATCAAATCCCCCCCATGCTTACGGTGAAACTTGGAGATCGACCCCTCGCCCGTGGTATGGGCAAACCCGCCTCGTTTCGCGCCTTGGTTCAAGGCCTCAATCGCACTGGGTGACAGCGCACCATATGACATCCCCGAGATGTTCAAGGCCGAGCCCGTGTAGGGCCGCGTGCAGTCAGGGCCGCCAAAGGTAACGGTGAATGGATCCTTGGGCAGATGTTTTGGCACCACCGAATGGTTGATCCACTCATGCCCGACTTCGTTCACATTGCGCAGGGTCCCAAAAGGGCGTAAACCCTCCATACCCTTGGCGCGCCGATAGACCAAAGCACGTTGTTCACGTGAAAACGGGGTCTCTTCGTGATCGCTTTCCAAAAAATACTGGCGGATTTCGGGGCGAAAATGCTCCAACAAGAACCGCAACCGCGCCACCAACGGGTAGTTCTTCAAAACTGCGCTTTTGTTTTGCAGCAAATCAAACAACCCCAAGACCGATAGCAGAATTGCGATGCTAGAGATCACACCGCCCCAAAAGGGTGCGGACTTGGCCAACAACAGGCCCAAAGGAACCAAAAATATCACAAAAACCAGAGGCAAATAGCGCATTTTGAAACTCCTATAAAAAGTAACGCATTGTTGGAAAGACTGCGTCAAGTCACCAGCCATCGTCCCAAGGATGGCGCAAAAACCTTAAATCAATCTAACGGCCAGCTTTTTTCGGTGCTATTTGATCGCAAACAGACCAGTGGCCGCAGGATTAAAAAAATCTGTGGTCCAGGTGTTTTGATTGAAAAACAACAAGGATAGCTGTGCAAAAATCGTGCCTCAGCGTCACCCACATCGGTGAGCGGCAGCAACCAAGCTTTCGCCTGTCGCTGCCACTCGTTTAGCATTTAGCGCACAACATATACCGAGCATGTTGCGTGCCGGACAATCCGCGCGGCGTTCGGGCCCAGCAAGTAATCCGTCAGGTCAGCCTTATGGGCGCCAACAACGATCAAAGACGCCTTTGATTTTTTGGCAAGGCTTAGAACCTCGTCATAGGCACGCCCCGTGGCAACCACATGGCGCACTTTCTCGTTTTGAGAGCTATCGAGCGCCTTGGTGACCAAGGCGTTGAGGATTTCTTTGGCCTCTTCCATCATCTTGTCATGATGGTTTTTGTCAAAGAACGCTCCAACTTGGCTCATGCCATAGTCAGGCACCACCGCGACAACATCCAGTTGCGCGCCGTCCAGATTGGCCAGCCGCGCCGCGGTTTGGATTACGTTGATGTCTTCGTCACCATTGCTGACGTCGACGGCACATAGGACAGAATTGGTCATGCTGGAACTCCTTCACGAGAGACACGAGCGCGTTGCAGGAAGGCGATGAGCGCAAGCAGGATCAACGCCGGAATGAACACAAGTTCTTTGGGCATTTGATCTGCGGGCGCCTGTACCGATGCAATCTGAACCGGATTGTCGCCGTAGAAATCAAAGCTGCCGAGCGAGTCAACGAAGGGTGAGCTGAAAGAAGGTTCGTCCATTTTCACAACGCCCCCTTCCTCGACCAGGATCAGACCCGATGCCGCCAACCGTTCATCACCCGTACCCTCGGTGATGGGCAGAACCAATGTGGTTTCCTTGGGCTCGCCGGTGTCATAGTCAGGCCCGGAAACGATCATGCGCATTTCGTCCCCCGTGGTGGCATTGCCAAGTGCAGTGGTAAAGCCGGATGGTTCAATCTGCGCAAAGGGTGGCTGAATGCGATCCATCACAAAATCCGGTCGAAACAGCGCGAAGGCAACCAACAGTAAGGCCACGCTTTCATACATGCGGCTTTTGGTCAGGAACCAGCCCATAGTCCCCGCCGTAAAGACGAGGATCGCGATCGAGGCCGTTATAAAGACCAATATGCCCTGATACCACGTCACGTCGATCAACAGCAGGTCCGTGTTGAAGATGAACACAAACGGCAAGGCCACGGTGCGCAGGCTGTAAAAGAACGCAACGAACCCGGTTTTGATCGCATCGCCACCTGACACAGCCGCGGCGGCAAAACTGGCCAAACCAACAGGCGGCGTCACATCCGCCATGATCCCGAAGTAGAACACAAACAAATGCACCGCGATCAGTGGTACGATCAAACCGGACTGCGCGCCCAGTTCAACCACAACACCCGCCATCAAGGATGACACAACGATATAGTTCGCCGTGGTCGGCAGACCCATGCCCAAAACCAGCGACAGCAAACCCACCATGACCAGCATCAAGATCAGATTGCCGCCAGACATGAATTCAACCAGATCGGCCATCACCTGACCAACACCGGTCAGCGTCACCGTGCCAACGATGACACCCGCCGTGGCGGTGGCCAGACCAATACCGATCATGTTGCGCGCGCCGTCAATCAGACCCTGGATCAAATCGGCAACGCCAACCTTGAAATGCTCCACCATTTCGCTTTGACCGCGAAAGATTGCCTTTAGCGGCCGCTGCGTTAGCAAGATCACGAACAACAACATGGTTGCCCAAAACGCTGACAGTCCGGGTGATTTTTGCTCGATCATCAGAAAGTAAACCAAAACGATGATCGGCAGCAGGAAATACAGACCGGATTTATAGATTTCGCCCACAACCGGCAGTTCGACCTCTGCGGCATTCGGATCATCTGGTTCCAGATCCTCAACGCCCGCCGCCAACCAAAGCAAGCCAACGTAAGCGACGAAAACCAAGATCGACATCACAAGCGCCGAAGCCCCGGGAACCATAGATGTGATCCAGCGAACCGGATATTGCACGCCGTAACAAAGCGCCGCAAAGCCGACGAAAAACGCCGCCATGCCGCCGATGGTTTTGCCCATCGACACAACGCGATTGCCCAAGGTGGGCATGTTGCTCTTCACCGCTTCCAGATGAACGATGTAAACCAAGGCGATGTAGGAAATCGTCGCTGGCAGGAAGGCATGCGTGATCACCTCGACATAGGAAATGCCGACATATTCCACCATCAAAAAGGCCGCAGCCCCCATAACGGGTGGCATAATCTGACCGTTTACAGACGAGGCAACCTCGACCGCGCCCGCCTTTTCCGATGAAAACCCAACCCGTTTCATCAACGGAATGGTGAAAGTACCGGTTGTCACAACATTGGCGATGGAAGAGCCCGAGATCAGACCCGTCGCAGCGGACCCAACAACAGCGGCCTTTGCAGGGCCCCCTTTAAGGTGTCCAAGCGCGCCAAACGCCATTTTGATAAAGTAGTTCCCGGCCCCCGCCTTATCCAGCAAAGCG
>Ga0209633_10005708_pt1 | contig 10843 bp, 9 predicted proteins | sample Cruoilmetagenom1_FD_187290 | JGI IMG/M metagenome (GOLD analysis project Ga0209633, IMG submission 187290) | Oil polluted marine microbial communities from Coal Oil Point, Santa Barbara, California, USA - Sample 1 (SPAdes) (version 2) | ecosystem: Environmental > Aquatic > Marine > Oil seeps ... | reverse complement strand
CCGTGGCCATGGCCGCCGGGCTCAAGACCCTGGAGCTGATCAGTCAAGCGGGGTTCTATGATGACCTTACGAGAAAAACATCAACCCTGGTCAAGGGACTGGAAGCCAAGGCACAGGAAGCCGGTATCCCACTGACCACCAATCAGGTGGGGGGTATGTTCGGCTTTTTCTTTAGCGGCGAAAAACAGGTCAGCAATTTTGCCCAAGTCAGTACCTGTGATGTGGAACGTTTTAAAACGTTTTACCACGCCATGCTGGACAAGGGCATCTATCTGGCCCCATCCGCCTATGAGGCCGGCTTTGTCTCCAGCACTCACAGTGAGGCGGATATCGAGGCCACCCTGGACGCGGCCGACGAGGCCTTTAAGGCATTATAATATCGGCCCGGGAGTCCCCCGGGTCCGGCATCAGGCCCATGGCCTGATGACAGGTATCCCGTATCAGCCTGTCATCCAGCAAACCGCTGATATGCTTGACCAGCCGCTCACAGCGATAGGCCAGCTTCTTTTCCTGGGCGGTGTTTTCGGCTTTTAAATAAGCCACCAGATTTTCGATCATATCCTGTGTCCGACGGGTGGAATCAGAAATAATACTGCGGTGTGTATTACCCCATTCCTTTTCCAGAATGAGTTGCTCGATATGCTCGGCATCGATTTCACACTTGAAGACCTGCTCTTTCATATTCGGGGGCGCCAGGTGTTCATGCTTCAGCATATGCCTAACACCTCGTAGTGGTTTGATGACCTTCTCACGCCATCGGGTCAGGCGCAGGATCATGGCCCGCCAGGCACTCATCGTCACCGTGCCTCGCCCGCTGTGGCCAAGCCAGCAGGCGAACAGCAGCATATTCACATCCGCGCCGTAGTTGTCCTGCAGGTCGAGACAAAGCTTGCTGACCTCCGGGCGGTTGTAGACGTTGAGCGAAAAATCCCAAAATTCACTTTCCGGTAATTCCAGCATGTTAAAGGTCTCCTTCCGTGCAGTAATGGTTTGCCATTACGTTATCCAGTCAATTGGATATATGATATTAGTATGACTTTGTCTTTCTTACAGGCCTTTCTCGACTGGATCAGTCTGCATAGCTTCTGGTCCGGCCTGATCATCTTTGCCATCGCCTGTTCAGAATCACTGGCACTGGTGGGCCTGCTGGTGCCGGGGGCGGTACTGATGTTTGCCCTCGGTACACTGATCACCACCGGGCATCTCGCCTTCTGGCCCGCCGTGAGTTGGGCGGTGCTGGGGGCCATCGCCGGTGACGGCATCAGTTACTGGCTCGGATATTATTATCAGGATCGCCTGGTCAAACTCTGGCCCCTGTCACACCATCCCCAGCTACTCACAAAAGGGGTCAATTTTTTTCAGCGCCATGGCGGCAAAAGCGTCCTGTTCGGCCGATTTTTTGGTCCCATTCGTCCCATCGTCCCGGCGGTTGCCGGTATGTATGGCATGCCCCTGCCACGCTTTTTCCTGATCAATATTCTCTCGGCTATCGCCTGGGCGCCGCTCTACCTCTTGCCCGGTATGGCCTTTGGCCTGTCCCTGACCGTGGCCGGGGAAGTGGCCGGTCGTCTGGTAGCCGCTATCCTGCTCCTGCTGGTCTCTATCCTGGTACTGCTTTGGTTGGGTCGCCGCATCTATAACACCCTGCTACCCCGCATCGACAAAATGCTGTTTTATATCGCCAACTGGAGTCGCCATCACCCTGTGGCTGGTCACATCCCCGACGCCCTGATTCGCCCCGATCACCCGGAAGTACGGGTACTGAGTCTGCTCGCCCTCTTGTTGTTCCTGGCCAGCAGTGTGTTTATCGCCTTTACCCAGCTATCGGGCGAGACCAGCCTGTTAAGGCAGGTCAACAAACTCCTGCATGTCAATCTGGAGCTATTACATAACCCCTGGTTTGACCGCATCATGCTCGGCATCCGTTCCTGGGCAGGAACCACCGGTGTGTTGTTGATCACGGTGTTTAGCGCCATCTGGCTGATCTGGCAACGCAATCTACTCGCCCTGTGGCACTTACTCGCCGCCTTGTTGCTCCCCTGGCTATTGAGCAATGGCCTGCCCTTGATCTTTACCGCCGAGGCGAGGCTGCCTTCCGGGCCGATCATGATAATGACGGCGGTATTCGGTTTTATTGCTGTGGTACTGGCAAGAGAACTCGCACAGGCTTATCACCTGCTGGTGTATCTGCTGGTCACCAGCCTGATCTTCCTCGCCAGTTTTGCACAGCTATATCTGCAACTGGCGACGTTTTCCGAGGTGCTTGGCGGCATCATGTTGGGCAGTATCTGGTTGGCCATCCTTGGCATTGCCTACCGCCGACATGTCCACCAGGCCTATGTTAAAACCCCCGCCCTGCTTACGCTGAGCGCAGGGCTGTGTGTTTGTCTGTTTGTCATCACGCCATCATTTTCAGATACAGGCATAACGCGACAAATTGCACCGCCGGCGACCATGACATTGATAAACTGGCAGGAATCAGACTGGCGCACACGGGCTACGGTGCGCAATGATATTCGCTACCAGCGCAGGCATCCCCTGAACCTGCAATGGGCAGGGGACCTGAAGACCATCCAGCGACAACTGGAAAAGCTCGGCTGGCAAACCCCGGTCTCGGCGCAAAGCCTGCAACTCTTGCAGTGGTTTAATCCCAAAGCCGATGATCAAACCCTGCCCCTGTTACCCCAGGTGCATGATGGCCATTATGATGTGTTGCGGATGATCCGCTTTGATGGCACCACACCGCATTTTATACGCCTCTGGCAAACAAACATATCGGTTACACAAGCAGCGGGTACGCAAATACCCTTGTGGGTTGGCAGTGTCGGTAAGCTGTATCGGCAACAATTGATGGGGCTGAGCCTGTTTCGAACTTCAACCGATTATGCTTCGATGTCCATGCAGTTGATGGCGGAGCTGACACGTGCTCATCCGCAACTGACTATCCGGGCTGAACCTGTAGACATCAACGGGCAGACGATTCACGTGCTGCTGTTGAATAACCGCTAGGGGGCTTACTTCTGGTTATACTTTTTTTCCTGCATGTTGGCACTTAACTGGGTAAGACGTTCGACGGGGTCTTCCATTTCCAGAAACCACTGTTTTTTACTCAGTTGCAGAGGCAATATTTCGACCAGTCGGGCACTAACCCAACCAGCATCATCATAATGCGTCGACATGGTGGTATAGGGCGGCTCCAGTTGATTGATGATCTGTTGCAGGAGATCCACCAGATGCTGGTATTCGCCAAGCACCGGCGTCGCCGCTTCATCAGGCAACAGTTCAACCTCGGCCATGATCAACTGGCTGGATTCAACCGTTTGGGAAATGATCCTGAAACGCTGTTCACCTTTGAGGGTGACCCCTAACAAACCATCCTTGCGTTTGTTCCAGTAACAGATCGAGGTCATGGTGCCGATATCATGGGGCTGGGCGGCATTACCCACTTCGGAACCTTCCTTGATCAAAATAACGCCGATACCGGTATCGGTGCGCAGGCAATTGCTCACCATATCCAGATAGCGGGGTTCAAAGATACGTAACGGCAGGACACCGCCCGGAAACAACACCGTATTTAATGGAAACAGTGGAATGGTGACAGTCATATTAATTTTATTCGAGTCATTCTTTACTACCCCTACTAGAGTTAGTTGTAGCGTTTATAACCCGGCATTGCAAATCCTTAGTCGGAAGAGTTACCCCAACGTGGCACCAGTTCATGTTCGATATGCAACTGGTCGAGGATACGGGCGACGATAAAATCAATCAGGTCCTCGATGTGTTCCGGCCTGTGATAGAAACCGGGATTGGCCGGCAACATGGTCACCCCCAGGCGGGCCAGCTTGAGCATGTTTTCCAGGTGAATGGCCGATAAAGGCGTTTCTCTTGGCACCATGATCAATTGTCGACCCTCCTTGATCATCACATCGGCCGCCCGCTCGATGAGGTTGTCGCTGTTTCCCTGGGCAATCGCCGCCAGGCTGCCCGTGGTGCAGGGACAAATCACCATGGCGCGGGCCTGATGGGAACCACTGGCCACCGGACTCATCCAGTCCTCTCGCGAAAACACCGTCAGCTTGTCCGGCGAGGTATTAAATCGTTCACACAACCAGTTGGCCATCTCTGCCGGACGGGAGGGCATATCCAGCTCCGTCTCGGTCGCCAGCACCAGTTGCGCCGCCTTGGATAACAGGAAATAGACCCGAATATCAGCCTTGAGCAGACATTCCAGCAAACGCAGGCCGTACATCGAACCAGAGGCGCCGGTCATGGCGAGAATAATGGTTTCTGCTTGTTTGGTCTTTGGCATTTCGGGATCAGCCTTTGTCACTCAGAGCCTCGAGCAGCCGTGTATGGATATTCTCAAAGCCGCCGTTACTCATAATCAGGATATGATCCCCACTTTGACTCTCTGCCACAAGCGCCACAATCAACTGTTGGGTATCTTCATATACCCAGCCACTGTCTGGCCGGTGACTGATGGCATGGTCCACCTGCCAATCCACCCCTTTGGGTTTATAGATATAGACCTGATCGGCGCCATTCAGCGAGGGTCCCAGGGTATCGACATGCACCCCCATGCGCATGGTATTCGAGCGGGGTTCCAGCACCGCGAGGATACGCCCGGTCCCGACCTGTTTACGCAGGCCCTCCACGGTCAGTTTGATGGCCGTGGGATGATGGGCAAAATCATCATACACCGTGATATCCCTGACCTTGCCACGCAGTTCCATACGCCGTTTGATGCTTTCAAAACGACTCATGCTATCGATAGCATGAGCCGGAGTGATACCGACATGCCGCGCTGCGGCAATGGCGGCCAGGGCATTTAATTTATTGTGCTGGCCGATCAGGGACCAGCTGACGATACCCTGCTGCTGGCCATTCAATAGCACCCGGAACTGGCTGGCATCTGCAGAGATATCTTCGGTGGTCCAACCCTCGTCACCCTCACCAAAGTGTTCCATATCACTCCAGCATCCCCATTGTAAGACATCGTTGATGGCCTCATCGTCATGGGGCGCAATGATCAGACCACTGGCCGGGATGGTCCGCACCAGGTGATGGAACTGGGTCTTGATCGCCCCCAGGTCGGCAAAGATATCCGCATGGTCAAACTCCAGGTTATTGAGAATGGCGGTACGCGGCCGGTAATGGACAAACTTGGAGCGCTTGTCGAAAAAGGCGGTGTCGTATTCATCGGCCTCGACCACGAAAAAGGGCGTTTCACCCAGACGGGCTGACAGGCCAAAATTTTTCGGGATGCCGCCGATCAAAAAACCGGGCGAAAGATCATTATCTTCCAACAACCAGGCCAGGATGCTCGAGGTGGTGGTCTTGCCATGGGTTCCCGCCACGGCCAGCACCCAGCGCCCTTGCAAGACATGCTCGGCCAGCCACTGCGGCCCCGAGGTGTAAGGCAGGCCCTTATCCAGCACATACTCCACCGCCGGATTACCGCGTGACAGGGCGTTGCCAATCACCACACAATCCGGGGTGCGCTCAAGATGCGCTGGAGCATAACCCTCCATTAAACGGATGCCCTGTTCTTCCAGCTGAGTACTCATGGGGGGATAGACATTGGCATCGGAACCACTGACTTCATGTCCCATGGCGCGCGCCAGCAGGGCGATCCCGCCCATGAAAGTGCCACAGATGCCAAGTATGTGTATATGCATTTATGCTGCCTGAGGAATAAAGTAATTAACCAGCTGGTAACTCAACATAAAATAGCCAAAGGCGAGAGCACCGGCCAAAGATAACTGGATAGACAAGGCATGACGCAGGATATGTGCAATTACGACCAGGCTCCAGACCAGAATAATAATCTCCACAAAACCAAACATGCCGACATTTTGTGGCATCAGTTTGACGATAAACATCACCGGCAAACGAATAAAACTGAACACCAGCCCAGTACCGATCAGTGTCGTCAGGGTCTGAACGATCCGGCTTGCATAGCCCAGCATGCGCAACAAGAGCATAACCACACCAAACAACACAATGGTATTGGCCAGCACGACCAACAAGGCTTGCTGAAAGTCGATAAAGTTGACGGCAATAATGAGATCAACGACCAGACCCACCAGTAACAGGAGCCAGAATAGTATGAGTGCTGCCGGGACATCCTGCGGGCCTTTGCGCAATAGACAAATTTCCCAGAAAAGCTTTGCCAGTTGTTGCACTCACGCTCCCTTATTAAACGATGTTAATGGTTACTGATTGAATTCTTCAGGTCAATCGGTGATCATCATACCGACAATCCATGACAAACTGAAACGAACCCCTTAATATTTTCTTCCAAATCATCCCCATGCAAAAGCCCACTGACTACAGCCAGGACCTTTATATCGATACCGATGCCGCTCTGGCGGCATTCTGCCAATCCCTTGCCGAGGCCGATACCCTTGCGGTTGATACCGAATTTATCCGGGAAAAAACTTATTACTCAAAGCTATGCCTGATCCAGATCGCCACCGACACTCTGGTGGCCTGTATCGATCCCCTGGCCATAAAGAATATCGACCCCTTACTGGATATTCTTTACGACCCGAACAAACTTAAGCTAATGCATGCCGCCCGGCAGGACATGGAAATTTTCTATTTCATGCGCAATCAATTGCCCTGCCCGGTATTTGATACCCAGATTGCGGCGACGATACTGGGACATGGCGATCAAATCGGTTACAGCGCCCTCATCGAGGAGTTTAGTTGTATCAAACTGGAAAAGGCCCATGCCCGTACCGACTGGCAGCAGCGACCACTGCAAGCCGCCCAGCTTCACTATGCGGCCGATGATGTGCGTTTCCTGATTCAGATCTACCCGACCATTCGCGACAAACTCATCGAGCTGAATCGTCTCGACTGGCCGAAGGAAGACTTCAACACCCTTTGCCGGCCTGCATTATATGAAATTTCGGAAAATACCCTCTGGCAACGCGTGAGCGGCCATCAACGGCTGAAGGGCAACAAGCTGGCCATCGTGCAGCAACTGGCCGTCTGGCGTGAGCAGCAGGCCAAAAAACACAATCGGCCACGTAAATGGATCATGAGTGATGACCTGTTGATCGCCCTGGCAAAACAGTGCCCCGGCTCACCGGCAGAACTCAATAATATTCGTGGCATCCCGCCGCGTCTCATTGAACAGCATCAGGCCACCCTGTTGGACATCCTGGCGCGCGCAGCAAAACTGCCCCAGGACGAGTGGCCAGTCCTGAAAATTACTCGCACCACAGCAGAACAGGATGCGGTATGCGATGCCGCGATGGCGCTGTTACGGTTGCGCGCCGCTGAAAACAAAATCAGTGCCTCGGCCCTGGCCACTCGCAAGGAGATCGAAAAAATCGTCATGGGTGAGCGGGATACGCCCTTACTACATGGCTGGCGTGCTGAACTGGCAGGCAATGCGATACTGGCCCTGTTGCAAGGTGAACTGGATCTTCAAGTCAAAGAGGGCAGGTTAATTACCCAAAAACCAGGCTGAAACAATGTGGCGCCGGCGTGAAATACGCTAAGGTAATGACCATGCACATGGCCCGATTTAAAAAATATCAATTCCCGGTTCGTGACGGTAACCACTTTGAGTTGCTGGTGGATGGTGATGTCTTTTTCAAAAAGATGCTGGATGCCATTAGTCTGGCGCAACACACCATTTTGCTGGAGCAATACCTGGTCAAATCGGGCAAGCTGACCAGCCGGTTTGTTCAACAACTCGACCAGGCCGCACAACGGGGCGTAGCCGTCTATTTACTGCTGGATGATTACGGCGCCAGCGGACTCACGCAAGGTGATCGCCAGCGACTTGAACAGACCGGTATCCAAAGCTGTTTTTTCAACCCCGTTCGCTTCAAACGGTTCTTTCATAGTCTGTTTCGCAATCACCGAAAATCCCTCATCGTCGACGGAGAAGTCGCCTTTGTCGGCGGCGCGGGTCTGGCGGATGAGTTCAGCGCCAAAGTAAGCGGACCACAGGCCTGGCATGATGTGATGCTGGAAATACGCGGTAGCGTCGTGCAGGACTGGGGCCAATTGTTTGTGCAGACCTGGCAAAGGCATTCAAGACAGCCCATAAGCTTGCCCGAGATCACCTGTCCGCCCCATGCAGATGACCAAACAGGCAGATTACTGACCTCAAGCCCGTTCAAACGACAGGAAATCAACCAGGCACTGATTAGCCAACTTCGCCGTTCACAACAGCGAGCCTGGATTACCTCACCTTATTTTGTTGCGCCCCGTAAAATTCGCCGCATCCTCCGTCAGACCGCCCGACGCGGCGTCGATGTACGATTGTTATTACCCGGCCCCTTCAGTGACCACCCCTGGATAAGCCATGCCGCGCGCCGCTACTATATGCGCATGTTAAAAAACCGGGTCAGGATCTTTGAATATCAGCCCCGCTTTATTCACGCCAAGATGGAACTCTGTGATGACTGGGTCTCGATTGGCTCCAGCAATCTGGACAGATGGAATCAACACTGGAATCTGGATGCCAACCAGGGGGTCTGTGATGCGGATTTTGCGGCTAAGCTTGCGGCGTTATTTAACCGGGACTTCAGTTTGAGCAAGGAAATAACATTGCAAGCGTGGCAACAACGCCCCTGGCCAACCCGCTTACGTGAAGGCCTGTCTGGTCTGATCGTTTTCTGGCTTGAACGCCTAACGCGTTTATACCGATGATAGCCTTCTGTTATTCACCAACATCCGGCTCCGGGTATTTGGCCCGCACGACAAGTATATCTGGCAGGTTCTTCAAAAATAGATCCACCAGGCGGGGATCAAAGTGAGTTTCACGGTTCTGGGCAATATAATCGACGGCATCCTCGACATTCCAAGCCTTCTTATAGGGCCGGGCTGTCGTCAAGGCATCAAATACATCGGCGATGGCCACAATGCGTCCCACCAACGGGATCTCATCCCCTGAGCGCCCTTTGGGATAACCCGAACCATCCCATTTTTCATGGTGAGTCAGGGCGATCTGTCGAGCCACTTGCATCAATTCGGACTGATGACCCGAGAGTATCTCGGCGCCAATGGTCGCATGGGTCTTCATTATGCTCCATTCCTCCGGGGTCAACTTGCCCGGCTTTAACAGGATGTGATCAGGGATACCGATCTTGCCGATATCATGCATGGGGCTGGCATTGAGCATCATATCCGCTTCGAATTCTGTCATGCCATCGGCCAGACCCAGGAGCTGGGAATACTGGCTCATACGGATGATATGCAGGCCGGTTTCGTTATCACGGTATTCCGCCGCCCGTCCCAGACGACGAATGATCTCCAGGCGGGTTTCATCCAGCTCGCAAGTCCGTTCGTGGACTTTTTGTTCCAGGAGTTGATTTTGCTGTTTAATCGCCTTGTTGAGTATTCGCACTTCCAGCATATTGCGAATGCGTGACAACAACTCAACCCGATCAAAGGGTTTGCTGACAAAATCCCGGGCGCCATTTTCCAACGCCCGCACCCGCGAATCACGGTCCTTGAGGGCCGTCAAAACCAGCACAGGGGGATAATCTTCGGCAATCTTTTGTAATTCCAGCATCACGCCGAAGCCATCGATGTGGGGCATATTCAAGTCGAGCAAGACGATATCGCATTGGTGTTGCTGGAAAAGGGTCACGGCTTCGCGCGAATCCGTAGTGGAAATGATATTGGGATAACCCTCAGCGAGCAGCACCTTTTCCAATAATTTCACATTCACCGGCTGATCATCGACTATCAGAATAGTCGCGGCCTTTATGCCCGGTTCATTATGTGTCTGCTCCATTACTTGCATTTTATCTATTGAATCGTAAAACGGGCTCTAGTCTTATTAAGATCTGACTCTCATCTTAGAACTTAATTGCCCATCTGGGTAGTTATGAGAATGAAATATTTCAAATAGTTACAATTGATTAAATATAGCTCATTTTCACCAAAAAAAGCGGGTCTTATAAGACCCGCTTTTTTATTGCATGCTAACAATCGGCTATTAGCGTTTCTTGCGTCGGGCTACCTTCTTCTTAGCCTTCTTCTTCGCTACTTTCTTTTTAGCCTTCTTCTTTGCTACTTTCTTTTTAGCCTTCTTCTTAGCCTTCTTCTTCGCTACTTTCTTTTTGGCCTTTTTCTTAGCCTTCTTCTTCGCTACTTTCTTTTTAGCCTTTTTCTTAGCCTTCTTCTTCGCTACTTTCTTTTTAGCCTTTTTCTTAGCCTTCTTCTTCGCTACTTTCTTTTTAGCCTTTTTCTTGGCCTTCTTCTTGGCTACTTTCTTTTTAGCCTTTTTCTTGGCTACTTTCTTTTTGGCCTTTTTCTTGGCTACTTTCTTTTTAGCCTTTTTCTTGGCTACCTTTTTCTTAGCCTTCTTCTTGGCCACTTTCTTCTTGGTCTTTTTCTTGGTCGTCTTTTTCTTACTGGTTTTCTTCTTGGCGGTTTTTTTCTTGGCCGTTTTCTTCTTCGCAGCAGTCTTTTTCCTGGCCGGTTTTGCCGCAGCCGTAGAAGCACCACTTGGCAGGCTTTCAACAATACGTTGTAGCGCCGCAAAGATGGCATCTACCTGCCCCACGCCCTGTACAGAACGGACCTTGCCCTGGCGACGGTAATAGTCGATCAATGGGGCAGTCTGTGACTCATAGACACGCAGGCGATTACTGATGGTTGATTCCACATCGTCATCACGCTGCATCAATTCACTGCCACATTTGTCGCAGCGACCCGGCATACGAGGAGGCTGGAAATGAACGTTATACATCTGACCACAGGATTTGCAGGTTCGGCGACCCGTCAGGCGTTTCATGAGGACATCAAAATCGACATCAATCAAGATACCCGCCTGTAGGGGTTTACCCATACTGGACAACATTTTGTC
>Ga0209633_10005707_pt1 | contig 10843 bp, 11 predicted proteins | sample Cruoilmetagenom1_FD_187290 | JGI IMG/M metagenome (GOLD analysis project Ga0209633, IMG submission 187290) | Oil polluted marine microbial communities from Coal Oil Point, Santa Barbara, California, USA - Sample 1 (SPAdes) (version 2) | ecosystem: Environmental > Aquatic > Marine > Oil seeps ... | reverse complement strand
TTTAATTCTTTTTCTTGCAAGCAGTTTTCATCATGGTTTGTTGTTATCCCAAAAGATGAATGAACTTTTTCGTCAATTTGATTATTTTGCTATTTATATTCTTATTGCCGGAACCTATACCCCTCTGTGTTTAGTAATGAACAGAAGTCCCTGGGGATGGAGTATTTTTGGTGTTGTATGGGCTTTAGCAGCAATTGGAATTACTATAAAAGCAGTTTTTCCCAATATCCCAGGTTGGGTATCACATACACTCTATATTTCAATGGGCTGGGTTGGTGCTGTACTAATAGTTCGCTCAATTCCTCTGATGGGTTCATTTGGTTTTATGCTGATTTTAGGGGGTGGGATCTTATATACCCTGGGAGCTGGTATATATTATCTTGAAAAACCTAATCCTGTTCCTGGTAAGTTCGGTTTTCATGAAATATGGCATCTTTTTGTTCTTTCTGCTGCTGCTCTTCATTTTTTGTTTATGTATTTTATAGTATTGCCATATTGAATTTTAACAGACACAATAATTCAAAACCATTTAGTATCAATATTAGAAATATAGATATTGTTGTAAGCAGAAAAAAGATTAAATATCTTAGGATGTCTGTTTCTAATTTTGATGGTACTGTTAAAATTTCCTCACCCTTAAACATAAGCAACAAGGTAATTGAAGAATTTGTTATGTCCAAAATGGGATGGATTGAAAAAAATCAGAAAAAGTTTCTTTCAAAAGAAGAATCCCCTGTCTTAAAATATGAATCCGGGGAGTACCATAATTTTAAAGGTAAACTTTATAAACTTAAAATAAGATTTGATGATAAGAAGCCTTCCGTTTTTCTGGTGAATGACAAACTTATACTTACTGTAAGACCTGGTAGTTCTATTGAAAAAAGGAAGAAAATCCTTAATGAATGGTACAGAATCTATTTAAAAGAGCAATTCCCACTGCTTATTAAAAAATGGTCTCCAATAGTAGGTGAAGTTCCTCTGGAATGGGGTGTTAAGGATATGAAGACAAGATGGGGGAGCTGCAATACAAGGGACAAGCGAATTTGGCTTAGTCTTAGGCTGGCAGAAAAATCCGAATCCTGTCTGGAATATGTTTTTGTTCATGAGATGGTCCATCTATTGGAAAGGAGGCATGGTAAGGCTTTTAAGGCTCATATGGATAGAGTTTTGCCTGAGTGGAGAAGCATTAAAGATAAACTTAATAATTCTTATTTCTCAGGAGAAGATGGATAAATGAATTTCTTCAGAACATCAACTACTAATTTATGATCTTCTTCCTGGGGAAGTCCGGAAACAGTTACTGCTCCTATTATTCCAACTCCCTTAATGTTTATAGGAAAAGATCCACCATGTTCTGCGTAAAAATTGCTATCCAAATACTGTCTGCTTTCCAAAGTTTCTCCTGCGAGTATATTTTCTCTACCTACACGAAATGAACTTTTATGAACAAACTGTACAGTATTACTCTTTCGTTCTATCCACCGGTCATTGTTAGGGCTTGTTCCTTCCATTGCATAATGAAAAAGAACGTGTTTCCCTTTTCTTATATCTATTGTGACCGATGCTTTCCTGTTTTTGGCTTCCTCATACAATGCTGTCCCCAGTTTCCAGGCCTCGTCATGAGTAAAAGAATTAAAAATCAGTTTCTTTTCGTCTGCACTAATAGTTTCAATTTGAGTAATAAGGTTTTTATTAGTTTGATTTTCCATTTATAGTACCTCTGTTTTAAAACAACTCTTAAAAATAATTTACACCATACTTATTGTAAAGTATACTCAATTAGTAATTTTTAGATATTTATTATTATACTAATATAATTTTAAAGGAGTTTATTAATGAAAAAGGCTGATCTATTAAAACTATTAAATATTATTCTTGCACTGGATTTTTTAATTATTGCAGGAACAGCTATATTACGTAATTTTATTATTGAAACAGGTTATTACAGGCAGTTTCATGCTTATCCAGGGTTTTTATTAATTGTATTGGTGGCAGTGCATTTGTTTCTAAACTGGAATTGGGTAAAAAATACATATTTTAAAAAGAAGTAAATATTTATTTTACTAATTTAAGAATGTACCACAATTAATTCCTCATCATTTACAGGACTAAAGAGAAATTTATTCCAGGCTATAACGCTCGTATATAGAATTTCTCTGTTTTGTATCCAATTAATAATTCTCATTTCTTCCGGTGTAAGGTATCTAATTAAATAGTTTATACACCAAAAACCACTATTCCTGTTTCCATGAAGATTGTTTTTCTGCTACTTCTTTCAGGTAGGCATTTGTAGTCTCAATTTCTATTACTTTGCGTTTATGATATTGTAAAAGTTGATCAAGTTTTTCTTCTGTCCTGGTTTTAAATTTTATTTCAACTTTTTCAATCTGAGAATAGTTTCTTCATCTAATGCAAAAGTAGCTTGCCTATTCATTTGTGCCATACCATAATTATTTGATAGTCAAGATATATTTTTAAACAATGTCTCTGGATTGTTTTCTTGTAACACTACAAAAAATTGCAGAAACTCCTACAGGAAATCAATAAGTAATTTTAATATAGTTAAACCAGTCGTAGAAATTTTATATATGGGAATGAAAAAATGGAAGTTAAAAAAACAATACTGCTTGTAGAGGATGAGATACTACTCTTACTTTCTAACAAAATAAAACTTGAGAGAATGGGGTATTTAGTATTAAGTGCTAATTCTGGTGAAGAAGCTATAATTTTAGCAAATGTGGATAGCAGCATTGATCTTATTCTTATGGACATTGTGTTGGGCTCTGATATTAATGGAATTAGTGCTGCAGAAGAAATTTTAAAATATAGAGAGATTCCCATTATTTTTTATTCAAATCAAACAGATGCAGAGATTGTTAAAAGGGCAAATAAAATATCTTCCTATGGTTTTATAGAGAAATTTGCCCATGCTTCTATTCTGAATACTTCTATTGCCACTGCTTTGAAACTTTTTGAAGAAAAGAAGCTATTAAAAGCTATAAATATGTAGTAGTAAACACTACAAATATTTGCAGAAACTCCTACAGGCAATCTAGTGCATTTTCAACGATACTTCATATCAGCTTACAAAAAAGCGGAACAGCAGCATCTTTCTTTAATCCGTATGGTATGGCAGTAGATAGTGAGGATAATATTTATGTGGCTGATTATGGGAATCATCTGATTCGGAAAATAACACCAGGGGGAGTTGTAACTACCTTCGCAGGAACTGCAGGTCAATCCGGTTCTACAAATACTTCAGATGGATCAGTAAAGTTTAATAATCCTTGGGGAGTAGCAGTAGATAGTAATGATGATATCTTTGTAACTGATTATTCGGGGGATCAGATCCGTAAAATAGACCATTCTACAGGAGAAGTTACAACATTTGCAGGAAGTGGTGTTGAGGGTTCTGCTGATGGAACTGGAACAGACGCATCTTTTTATGGTGCTTTAGGAATCACTGTTGATAGTTCTGATAATATCTATGTTGCTGATTATAATAATTATTTAATCCGGAAAATAACACAGGGAGGTGTTGTAACAACTCTAGCTGGAAGTGGTTCTTTTGGCTCTTCTAATGGAGAACTACTTGAAGCGTCTTTTAATAGACCTTTTGGAATAGTTGTTGATAGCTCTAATAATATCTATGTGTCTGAGAGTAATAATGATCTAATCCGAAAAATTATTCTGCCATAATTGTTTTTCTGCCGAAAAACAACTGTTCTCCGGCAGATTTTACTTGAACTGCTCCCACTTATAGTCAGATATATTTCTTAATTTAGAGTCGAAGTTTATACCTATCATAAAAATATCTTTACCATCGGAAGTATACTTCTCGTAGTACCTACGTTCTTTAATCTGCTTAATAGCTTCTTCTTTACTGTCTACCTTAAACTCAAATATGTAGATATTATTTTTAGTTTTAAGACTTAGGTCAATTCTTCCTTTGTTTGTTACATCCTCTGCAGCTGTGTCGTAACCTAAGGCAGATAAAAAAGTATAAATAACAGAAGCATAATATCCCTCGTAGTTGGCCATTAGATTTTTTATATAATTGTTATAAGGGATAGATGAAAATAAAGACTTTAATACAGATTCAAACTGATCCAGATTACTGTTAAGAAGCATTTTGTATGCATTGGACTTCTTTGGAAATGTAATGCCTACATCAACCAAATAAGAGAGAAACAGTACGTTTAAGGAGTTCTTTACCTCCAGGTTGGGTATCTTCATGGTATACTCAATACCACTATCCAACTCTTCTACTTTGTCAAAGGTTAAATATCCGGTTTGCCAAAGTAAGGCAATAATATCTATTCTTTCCACATCAAAAGCATTTAAAGTTTCTTCTCCGACAATAAGGTCTTCCAGGTTAGGCAGGTAGAAATTGGACTTCTTTAATACTTCTATTAAAAATCTGGGATTTCCGCTCTGCCACCAGTAGTTTTCGAATGTATATTTTTTTGTTATAAATTTAAGTATATCAAAAGGGTTATATATAGACTCTGACAGATAGTTATATCCATTATACCAACGTTTAACCTTCTCCATATTTACATCTTGTAGATGCTCTTTAAATGTTGTTTCCAGGTCCTTTTGGGTATAACCAGTTATTGTTCCATATTCTTTGTCTATTGTTATATCAGTTAAATTATTTAACTGACTAAAAAGGCTCATCTGGGTGAATTTACTAACACCTGTTAGCATTGCAAATTTAATATACTGATCACTGGCTTTTATTGCAGAGTAAAGATCCCCTAAGATTGCTCTATTTTCTGAGGCAACTTCATTGTTTGTTATTACATCTATTATTGGTTTATCATATTCATCTACAAGAACAACCACTTTTTGACCATATTTTTTATATGTTCCTTTAATAAGTCGGAACAGGTCACTATATTTAGTAAAGTCCAAATCTAAGTTATCACAGTTATCTTCAATAATAAAATTAATTTGAGAATTAAGGCTTTCAGGAGTACGAACATTTCCACTTGAAAAGTTAATTTTAATAACAGGATACTTAACACTCCAATCCCATTTATTATAGATAAATAGCCCTTCAAAATATTCCTTACTGCCTTTATACAATTCGGAGATAGTATCAATAAGGAGGGATTTACCAAATCGTCTGGGTCTGGAAAGAAAATAGTATTTACCTCGATCTATAAGATTAAATATATCCTTTGTTTTATCCACATAAGCGTAGTTATCTTCTCTTATCTCTGAAAATGTTTGTATTCCTGTTGGCAGTTTTGTCATAAAATCCTCTGTATTTACAGTATATCAGTAAAAACTTCAAATGTGAAGTTTTGAACGTGGCAGGTTTTTTGTTCTGTAAATTTAGGCAGTTCATTTTTTATTTAAAAAGAGCCTGTCCCATAATAAAGCATGGATGTTGTGATTACTGCTGAACCAGAAATACCAAAATTATTTGAGAAAAAAAGGAAGATAAACATTCAAACAGTTTCCCCGAAGAAAAGCCAGAAAAAAAGGTAGCCACTAACACAAAAAAAGGAACTAAAATATTTATGGTAATGTAAGGATGCGAATTGGGATATAATATTGAGAAGAAATAACACGGTAAAAGTTGGAACAACATGAACAAAGGGGTACTACAATCCAGATAGATTTAGTGACAATTAAGGAGTGTATCTTCTGTCTAAGTTACAACCTATTCAGAGTAATCTTTGAGGGATTGTTCTTATTGTTAAAGAATTATAAATAAAGGAAGCACCAGAACGGTACTCCCTTCTTCGATTAATAGTAAGGACACAAATTCTAAATGTTAAAACGAGCGAATAGCTCTGACATTGCTCACATTACCTTCCTTATCAATCGTGTCCAGAGCGCCGCTACTGAAATAGTAAATATAGGCTTTAGTACCATCATCATATCTTTCACTGGATGCCCAATATGAATCAGTGGAAAACCCCCCAATAGCAGCTCTATTGCTAAATAGCTTACTTAATTCTAATTCTGCTGGTAAATACCAATCGGAATATTCCCCTGTTCCTGTATCGATATTTGTATAATCATTGCATGATTTTGCAGCATAACTTCCGCTGTCACCATAAGCTTCAACTATTTTTGTTGTATTTGCCTGCCCTGTGCCAAAATCTCTACTAGTTCCCACCTCGGTGTAATCCGTATTAGGAACCCATCCAATGTCTGTATCCAAGTCTGCTGTTGAAGCGATAAGCCCATGTGTTTCCTCTGATACATATCCGGTATCATCGGACTGAAGGATGTAGGCAATTTTCCCCCCTTGATACGTCATACCAATAGTAAGTTCTCTATAAACCACTGCAGTCTTTGGCGAACTAATAATTGTATAATCAGACGGATTTGTTATTGCAATAGATACCGTTTCACTATCACTAACTGTAATATCAGATATAACAAGAGTCCTTGTTTCTCCACTACCACTTAATGCACCCTTAGTTGCTCCTGTAACTGTAATGTCGCTTGCTGCTAAAGTTGTAGGGTCAATATCAAATGTCAGTGTCAATCCTGTTGAGTCTGAAATATCAGTTTCGCCACCGGTTTGAACTGCACTTTGGAAAGTTACTGGAACAGTTCCTGTGTCTGGAAAAACCGCTGTTATTACAGCCGAGTCTGCATCGTTGGTAACTGTAACTGCTCCAGCTACTGTAAAATAATTTGCTGTACTGCCAGTTAGGGTATAGCCGCTCTTAGCTGTCAGCGTAATTGTGGCTGTATATATCGTATCATCAGCAAAAAGAGCATCACTAGGTGACCAGCTGACCATTCATGTATATTGATTTGTTTCAGTTATCGATGAAACTGGTGTTTCTCCCACTGACGGTACTGTAACTCCTGGAATAGCAGCTATGTCTATTACCGATGTTGTACCGACATCCACATCCGGATCCGGACCGTTCAAGTCACAACTAACGCTCATAAGTATCACTGTAATTATACTTACAGTGAATAATAAAAATCTTTTTGTTTTCATTTTTTACTCCTCTATAAAATTTAATAATCTGTACTTTTAATTATTGTAAGGATAAATATTAAATTCAAATTATTATTTGTAGTGATTAACGCAAAACGTGTAGTGATTTCTGCAAAAAAGCTATTTTTTTTAAAAATTTTTGTTTAAATGGATAATTAACACTCCAACCCCTTTGTTTTATATAAAGGGCCTTTCAAAGTATTCCTGTTAGCAATATTGTAATGCAATCACTACAAAAAATTGCAGAAACTCCTACAAGCAATTTATAACAAAATTTATTAACATTTATATTGCCTTATAGAAGGTCTTTATAAATTTAGAGTTTTTTTTAAAGAAGGAGAAAAACTATGAAAAACTATTTTATTTTATTTTTAGCAATTGTTGTAATTGGGGTTTCATTGATATCATGTTCGGCCATGAGTCCAGATCCTGTAATTGTGCCTGATTTTGAAATCAGTGATAATATTCTTGGATTTCAATTTGAGAATAATTCTGAAGATGCTAATAGCACAAATAATTTAGTAGCTACAGGTTCACCTGCATATGTCACTAGTGACTCGAAACAGGGAAGCTATCATGTGACTTTTGATGAATCGTCTTTTTTTGAAACAGAGAATAATTATGTACACGGTACAAATGCAATTACCGTAAGTGCATGGCTTTACATGGATAGCGCTTTATCGGTAAATATAATGACCTTTATGAAATACGATGATTTCGTCATCGCCTGGTTTAAAACTGAGGAACTGTTAAAAGCTTATATCGTAGGTGAAACAGCGGCAGAAACTGCATTGACGGCAAATACTTGGCATCATGTGATAACTACATACAATGGTACTACCATGAAAATATATCTAAATGGCTCAACAACACCTGTTATAGAACAGAATCAAACCGGTGATTTCTCAACCTTTGATGCTAAAATCTTGGTTGGATCCTATTCTGCTGCAGGTTTATATTATTGGTTAGGTAAAATGGATGACATAAGAATTTATGACAGGGTATTATCAACAGGTGAAATCACAGCACTTTATGATTCTTATTAAAAATTTGTAAATATTAAGCACACACTATTAAAAAGGATCTTTTTAGTATGAAAAGATTTTTCCGAGGGAGTGGACTTTTTCTATTATAGAGATTTGTTATGTAATGAACTGGTCTTTAATATAGGTCTCCGGAAGATTTTACTTGAACTGTTAATAAAGCGAAAGGTAGTCTCATAATTTATGAGACTACCTTTCATTCAGTATATTATATGTTATAATTGTGAATATCAGTTTTATATAAAAAGAAATGAAAACAGGGTGTTGTGTGTGGAAAAGAATCTGTCAAAAAACATAATAATAATAGACGACCACGAACTAATTCTTGAGGGTATAAGAACCATCCTTGAAAGGAACAAAAGCTATCATGTAATAGAAAAATATATGGATGGAGATAGTTTTTTAATGGATGGGAAATTAAATGAAGCGGATCTAATACTTATAGATATCTCTATGCCTGGTAAAAATGGCCTGGAGATAGTTAAAGAATTACGAGAGAATAGTGTAGACATCCCTGTAATTATTGTTTCCCAGTATCCGGAGGAGGAATATGCTTCCATGGCAATAAAATCCGGAGCAAATGGATATATATCTAAAAACGCAAATAAAGAACTAATTCTAAAAGCAGTGAATACAGTTTTGAATGGAGGCATGTACATAAGTGGAGAGGGAGTAAAAGCTCTCAATAATCAGCATGCAAATTCCTTAACGCAAGCAGAACTTCTGGAAAAATTATCAGAGCGTGAGAATCAAGTACTGGTAATGCTCTGTAAAGGTAAAGCTTTAAAAGAAATTTCTTTTGAACTAAAAATATCTGATAGAACAGTAAGCACTTATAAGCAGCGAATACTGGAAAAGTTAGGGCTTGTAAATCTGGTGGACCTAATAAAATTTGGAATTGATAATAAAATTATATAATAGAGCCGCTTTCAAAATTATAATTAACTACCCTGAAAAGGTCTTCTGAGCGGCTCTAAAGGCAGGAAATTGCCAAACTCTTCGAGTTTTGCAATTTCCTAAATAATTATGTGAAAAATTATTAGACAAATTAAATTTTTGGATATACCATATATCTATGGTACTTGATTTTGGAACCTTAAATAAAATTTCAACCGTTTTTTCAATATTTTCAGCTATTATAATGCTTATTGTATGGAGAATTAATCCTGATGAAAAGGGACCTGGTTTGTGGTTTTTAGCTTCATTGATGGCTTTAATTTTAAAGTTATCTTCCAGATATATTTATAAAATATCAGAGAATTTTTTACAAGTTACAGTTATTGTAATTGTACTTATTTATACTTTAGTAATTCTTGAAGGTGTACTGCGTTTTCGTAAAATAGGTCATATTGAAAAAAGATTCAAATTTGGAGTGTTCGCTATAATTGTTATCTTAGTTTTAGCTATTTTAACAAAAAATATTAGAGAATATCAGTTGCTTTTTAATGATTTTGCACATGCAATTATACTCTTATCTACAGGAATAATGCTTGTATATAATACAAAAAGAAAAGAACTTGTTGTAATGGCTTTTATTTCATCTTTCTTTTTTTTACTTGCTGTTCTGTTATTCTATCGTTTTTTTCTTCTAATTTTTAATATACCATTTACTAATAACTATATTATATCACTGATATATCTGTTTTATATACTTTGGGGAGTTGGCTGGACTTTTGGTCTAAGCCTTGCTGTTAATCTTAGATCCCGTGAAGAATTAACAAAATCAGAGATAAAGTTACAGAATTTAAATTTTTTTAAAGATAGAATTTTCCAGACTATTTCCCATGACCTCAGAATTCCTGTGAATCAGTTTAGATCTTTACTTGCTGTATTTAACAGTACAAATTCAGAGAACTGCGTAGCTGACAGGTATTATAATGAAATTTCAGAATCTGTAGAAAATGCAGATCTTTTGTTAGAAAATCTATTTGGATTTGGAAAGAATTATATGGCATCAGTAGAATCTAAAAAAAGCCCTGTATCAATGGTAGATCTTATTAAATCCCTTCTGGAATATGAAAAACAATTAATAAAACAAAAACAACTTGTAGTTTTGACAAAGTATGAAGAAGATATAGTTGTATTTGCAGATTATCAATTTATACTAACAGTTTTAAGAAATTTATTTTCCAATGCTGTAAAATTTTCTCCAACAGGTGGCAAAATTATTATTTCTTATGAAATTAATTCCCTTCAGGTCAAGATTTGCATCCAGGACAGTGGTACTGGAATATCTGCAGAAGTGGTAAAAGCAATAGCAAATAATGAAGTTGTCATTTCTCCATCACCAGATTCCTTTGGAAAAGTTAGTACAGGACATGGTTTGTTTATATGTAATTACTTTTTAAAATATCACAATAGCAAGTTGATATTTAGAAAAGAGGAAGAAGGTTCTGGTGTATCCTTTTCTTTGGAAAGGTACCTTGTTTAAAAGTCGTTCTTTTATTCCAAAGATTCAAATAATTCTTTCACATCAACACTAAAACCCTCAAGTACAATAGATTTAGCAATATTGTTTTCATCCTACCTCCAGTTAGCAGGCGGGGTAAGTTCTCCATCATCATATTTTCCAAATGGTTACCAAGTCTTCTAGCTAATTCGGTACTCATCCATTGATGCCCAATTGATGGTGCAGGACTCATATCATAGGCTACACCATTAATTAATTCCCATCTTTCATCTTCGGGCCAGGAATCGTATTCCTTATAAGTAAACTTCTGATCCGTTTTTTCTTTCTTTAACCCCATATCTTCCATTCCTCCATAATAAACAAAGATTACTGGAAAAGAAAGGATCTTTCTTTTTTTAATTAGTAGTATGG
>Ga0209633_10005705_pt1 | contig 10844 bp, 13 predicted proteins | sample Cruoilmetagenom1_FD_187290 | JGI IMG/M metagenome (GOLD analysis project Ga0209633, IMG submission 187290) | Oil polluted marine microbial communities from Coal Oil Point, Santa Barbara, California, USA - Sample 1 (SPAdes) (version 2) | ecosystem: Environmental > Aquatic > Marine > Oil seeps ... | reverse complement strand
TAAACATTTCAGTGAATTTTTCAAGACTCACTGGTACCACTTCTAAATTGTGTTTATCGATAAATTTTTGTTCTCTTTTGGTTATCTCTTTCTCCGTGATGAAATAACCACCTTCTAAATCAAGTGTGATTTCATTGGCAACCATACGATCTGTATCCCTATCAAAAGCGGTACCGATAAAAAGATACTTTTTTGCTTTTCTATAACTTTTCAAAGCAGAAGGGATAGCAAAACCACCCATAGCTTCTGTTAACCAGTCAACATAATCAGCATCTGAAATGATAAAAGAGGGCTCAGGAAGTGGTGAACCCATCGGTTTGAAAAGGATTTTTTTGGCTTCATCAAGTGCTTCTTCTTCAACTTGGAAATATTTTTTATTTTTAACATCGTATTCAAAAATTTCATATCTGTTTGGATCGCCTAAAATTCTTGCTTTTCCTATGATGAGATGGTGTGGTGTGAAAGAGAGTAGTTCTTGTAGTTTTGTATCTCTATTGGTATCGACGATATAGCGTACGTCCATATCGACTATCGCTTTTTGAAGTGCTGTTGGAGCAAAATCTTTGGTATAGATGAAGTTTGTCAATTGCTCCATATATTCACGTCCTTTTCTCTGTTCAAGATGCATAGCAGCACGAGAAAATTCGAACATCAGTCTAGGGCTCATTGCACGACCATTGTTCATCGTTAAGATAAGAGAGTCAGAATCATGAGGCATCTTTTCCCCTTCCGTGGTAACGGTATCGTAAAAAACACCTAGTCCAAAGTAGGGGACTGTGATTTGATTTCTAAGCTCTTTTTTGATTTCTGTGATAGTATCTTCTATGGTTTTTTGCATTAGTGGCATCCTTTTCCAGTATAACAAGCCAGTGCGGCCATGGTTTTTTGATATATTTTATCTACGTTAAATTCAGTTTTTAGATCACTTGGTATCTCTTCATAAAAGATGGCACCATCTTTTGAAATGATAAAAAGTGCTTTGGTGAGTTTTCCTTCAAGTGGTGCATCACTGATACGGACTCCAAACTCATCACCAAACATCTCTTTATTGTCGATAATGACAGGCATATCAAAAGCAACTTTGACATCTTCTTTAGAAGAGAGTATGAGATACTTTTCTACGTCTTCTATTTCAAGGTCTTTATCTTGAAATATAGAATTAAACTCTTCAAAATTATCTTGATTCAGATAAGGAGTAGAGATGATAATCTGTGTTTTGCCATTTTGTCCACCAAAACTAACCTCTTCACCTAGTATGTCTTTTGCTTTTATCTTCTCTGAAGCGTATCCTTCATCTAAAGGTAAATCTTCTAGCGACATCTGATGTGTTTCTAAATAGACTTGCAAACTGTCTCCTTTTTATTAACTATAGAGATGATTTGCAATTTTTATTCTTGTTAGATATCTTCACTTGATAGAACATAGCAGTGTTCATGTGACAATTTTGTCACATAGCCTGTTTTTAGAGTATTTTTTATTTGACCTATGCCATTTAGAATAGAATATGCAACGTTAAAGCGTATATATCAATGAAAAGGATTAGAGATGAAGTTTTATTGTCAAGCGTGCAACTATACTATCGATGTAGAGGGGTTAGCTACATTAGAAGAGGGAAAGTGCCCACAATGTAAGAAGATAGAGGGGTTTGCTACAGTGCCTATGGGGACAATGAAAGCATTTGATAAAGATGCCACTATGTTAAATGATTCAGATTTTTTAGCCCCAAAAGCGTAGGGTGAAAATATGACTACTTTTATAAAATCGACAGAGATTTGGGAACCAAATAAAGAAAAAACAGAATTGACATTGGTAAAAGGATTGTATGGTTCATTTACAGAGTTTGAAAAATATAGTCAAACAATCTCATTTAAATATGACGAAGGTCTTCCAGGTAAAGCTTGGGCGGCTAAACATCCAATCATCCTCAAAGAGTTAGAAGGATCTTACTTTCAGCGTACTGAGATGGCAAAGAAGATTGGTTTGACAACAGCAATCGCTATGCCTATATTTACGGGGGAGTATCTGCAGGCGGTGGTGCTTTTCTTGTGTGGTGATATCAATGAACATGCAGGCGCGATAGAACTGTGGAAAAAAGAAGAAGATCGAAGCAACGAAATGGGGTTGGTTGATGGTTATTATGGAACGATGGAGAAGTTTGAATGGCTCTCAAATCGTATCAAAATCATGAAAGGACATGGCCTCCCTGGAGCTGTGTGGGAATCACATATGCCTCTCGTAATTAAAAATTTATCAGAGTCTGGTACATTTATGCGCGCTACAAAAGCTGCCAACGAAGGAATCACTACAGCTTTAGCACTGCCAGCTTGGATGTATGAAGAAGATGCCTATGTGATGACTTTTCTCTCTGCCAAAGGAACACCCATCGCAAGACGCTTTGAAGTATGGGTACCAGTAGTAAGCGATGATACATTATTGTTTCATGATGGGTATTGTGAAGAGGGGACTGACTTATTTGCGCTATATACTGAGAGAACACGTGGGAAATATACCTCTCTTACTGGGAAATCGTGGAAAACGGGATTGCCAATTTTGACAGAATGCCATGAACCTGATGATGGAGATATTACATTTACTGGTTCATTGATTTTACCTATCATACAAAATGGTTTTTGTAAAGCTGTTGTAGAGTTATACTTTTAGCTTTCTGTGACAATTTTGTCACTCAAGCATATAGATAAATTAAAAAGGGGAGCATCATGATAAGTGAAAAAATGACAGAGGAATTAAACAAACAGCTGCAAAAAGAGTTTTACTCTGCATATCTGTATCTAGGAATGTCTGCTTGGTGTTCTGAAAATGGATTTACAGGAAGTGCAAAATGGTTTATGATTCAGTATGAAGAAGAACATATGCACGCCATGAAAGTCTATAACTATCTTTTAGGTCAAGGCAATCATGTTGAACTTTTAGCGATGAAGTCTTCTAAAACGGAGTATAAATCTCTACTTGCTTGTTTTGAGACAAGTTTAGCACATGAGAGAGGTATGACAAAAGCATTTAATGAACTTTGTGACTTTGCTTTAAAAGAGAAAGACCATGCGAGTTATACTTTTTTGCAATGGTTTGTCAATGAACAGATAGAAGAAGAGGCTACCGTGGGAGATGTCATCACGAAACTCAAACTAGTTGGAGATGGTAATGGACTTTTTATGATTGATAATCAACTCTTAGATAGAAAAGCCCAAGAAGATACTACACTATAAGAAGGAAAAGAATGGTAGCGATACCTTTAAACACGATAGATGAAACAAAAATATCAGAACTCTATGGAAATGCACCTTTTTTTGCACTGCTTAATACAAAGAGTGGGGCATATACGGTTGTAGAAAACGATGAGATTGGAAGTGGGTCACAAATAGCACCATTTTTAAAAGGATTAGGAGCGACTGGTACGATGTTCTATCATATGGGAGATGGCGTCTATAAAGCGTTTGAAAAAGAGGCTATATCTGTGTATAAAGCAGACAGACTTTCTATGACAATCGATGAGATAAATCAGAGTTTTTCAAACCAAGAACTCATAAAACTTGATAGTGACAATTGTGAAATATTATTGGATCCTGGTGAAAATGCTACTTGTAAATGTGGATGCGAATAACAAACTTGCTTCAGTTTAGTCTTACGTTATCTATATCAGTATTTAATACTTATAAATTTTGAGACCAAGTTTTTTGTTACTTTTTTGGCTCTTATTGCGTAGCACAATGGATACTACCTCCCCCCCCCACTGGCAATGCCATCGATTGCAATTTGTTCGATAGTACTATTAGGAAATGCAATTTGTAGTGCATCTTTAGCCTTTTTATCGGCAGCTATATCACCAAATTCTTGCATGATGATGGCATTATTACAGATATAATATCCAATTTATCCTGCTGCAAAATCTTTTGTTCCAAACGCTTCATTGATTTCAATAGGTGTATCTATGATACTAAGTTCTAGTAAGTTTCCATCCGCATCCGTGGCACTTTTTAATATGTCTATGTTCTCTTGTTTAATTTGATAATCATAAGAGTCAGGGTCAGTATCCCGACTAACAATGACAACACCTGGTTTTGCAAATCGTGCATAAAAGTTAGTATGTCCATCAGTAATATCTCTACCTTTGATACCTTTAAACCATATGATTTTTCTTAACCCTAGTAGTGCTTTAAGTTCTGTCTTTACTTTTGTTTGGATTTCGATTGTCATTTAGGATACAACTCTCTGTCATGATAGCGGTTCCTTTAGCATCTATCTCAAAACATCCTCCTTCTAAAACCAAGTCTGTTTCTACAACTTGTACATTTGCTTGCTTTGCTATAAAAGAAGCAACTTTCGCATCTTTGGCATGGATTGGGTCTTCGCCCCAGCCATTAAAGTTAAAATAAATGGCTGCTTTTTTACCATTACTATCTTAGACAAAGGTAAGTTCTGTATCTCTCAGCCAAAGGTCATTTGTTTCAAGTTCAAAAAGCTCTATAGGAAAGTTATGACTCTCTAATCCTTCTGCATTTATTTTTCCATAAGCTCTTTTTTATCAAAATTATTAACATTATAATTAGCATAGGCTTCGCCAATTTTTTTACTTGGACAGGTGTTATATCATATAATAATCACTAATGTTCTTCTTGCATTTTTAACGAATTTTGCTTGTTATAATAGCATAATCTATGGGCACCTTTTTCAAATAATACAGATCTTGTATAGTTTATTTGAAACTATTATGATAAGTTGATTCCTCAAACATTTTTATCTCTCCCACATCAAGAACATATCTTGCATAATGACTTTTAATGATTGTAACTACATGATGTGAAATCATAATAAAAATTAAAAAAATTTGATTATGAAGGAGAAGATATGAGCTGTGGAACAAGCGGAAGCGTAAGAGAAAATGCAATACCAGATGATATTAAGGAGATGATACACAATCATCCATGTTATAGTGAAGGTGCACACCATCACTATGCGAGAATCCATGTAGCAGTAGCACCAGCATGTAACATACAGTGTAACTACTGTAACAGAAAGTATGACTGTTCAAATGAGAGTAGACCGGGAGTAACCAGTGAAAGACTCTCTCCTGAAGATGCGGCTAAAAAAGTACTGTTTGTCGGTGGTGAAGTACAGCGTATGAGTGTACTAGGTATTGCAGGACCAGGTGATGCTTTGGCAAATCCTGAAAAAACGTGGGATACATTTCGCATGGTGAGAGAAAAAGCACCAGATCTAAAACTATGTCTTTCAACCAACGGTTTAGAATTACCAAACTATGTTGATGAGATGGTGAAGTATGACATCGATCACGTAACAGTGACGATTAACAGTGTCGATACAACTGGTGAAATAGGTTCGAAGATATATCCATGGATATATTATGATAACAAAAGAATCTACGGACCAGAAGCGTCACAAATCCTTTTAGAAAAACAACTTGAAGGTATGAAGATGCTTGTTGAAAAAGGGATTTTGATTAAAGCAAACTCTGTTTTGATTCCAGGAGTCAACGACAAACACCTTCCAGAAGTAGCGAAAAAACTAAAAGAGATAGGTGTCTTTTTACACAATATCATGCCTATTATCTCTGAGCCTGAGTTTGGTACGAAGTTCGGTTTAGATGGTGTCCCTAGTGCTACACCTCAAGAGCAGATGGAAGTACAAGAAGCTTGTGGTATGGATATGAAAATCATGGCACATTGTAGACAGTGTCGTGCAGATGCCGTAGGTCTTATCGGTGAAGATAGAGGGTCTGAGTTTACCAAAGATGTCTTTTCTGAGATGAGTTTTGATGCCCTTGAAAGTCACTACAATGTTGAAGCTAGACAGGATGCACACGCCAAAATCGAAGAGTTTAGATTTTTCCTTGACAAAGCCAATGAAAAAGTACAAAAAGAGAAAGAAGAACTTAGTTCAAATGGTTCCACTATCCTTGTTGCTGTGACAACAGCGGGTGAGGGGATGATTAACCAACACTTTGGAACGGTCAAAGAATTTTTGATTTATGAAGCAGGTGACCAAGGGATTAAGTTTATCCAACATAGAAAACTTGATGTTGAGTACTGTGCGGGGCCAGATGGTGGAAATCCTATGGAACCTGTAATAGATGTACTTAAAGATGTACGTATAGTACTTACTGCTAAAATCGGTGGATGTCCACAAGATGACTTAAAAGCAGCAAATATACAAGCGATTCAAGAGTATGCCTTCCAACCAATAGAAGCATCGGTATTGAAAGCGGCACAAAAGTACTTTGGTGTTGAAGAAACTGCTGTAGAGGTTAACTAGTCTTATGGTAATCATCAATGACACTACGCTTCGTGATGGAGAACAAGCACCTTATGTCGCTTTCAATACCAAAGAAAAGGTAGAGATTGCAACACTTTTGTCTCAATGTGGGGCAAATGAGTTGGAAGTGGGTATTCCCGCTATGGGTGAAAAAGAGAGAGAAGATATTAAACGGCTCATAGCATTAGACCTTGGAGTAAGGATGATGACATGGAATAGAGCCTTAGAGTCTGATCTTGTGCATTCTCTTGATTGTGGTGTAGATGCTGTTGATTTATCGATACCTGTTTCTGATGTATTGATTGATGCTAAGTTTAAAGGCAACAAGACAAAAATGTTACAACAGTTAGAAGAGGTGATTACTATCGCTAAAAAAGAGGGTTTATATGTCTGTATCGGTGGAGAAGATGCTTCTAGAGCCGATACAGAGTTTCTCAAAGAGGTGATGAGTTTGGGAAATACCGTAGGTGCAGATCGTTTTCGTTACTGCGATACGGTAGGTATCTTAAGACCTATTCAGACTTTTGAAACGATTAAAGAGCTGGCAAGTTTGTCGCTTTTGCCCATAGAGATGCACACACACAATGACTTTGGTATGGCAAATGCCAACGCACTTGCTGGTATAGAAGCAGGGGCTGTTAGTCTTAATACAACGGTCGTAGGACTTGGTGAAAGAGCAGGAAATGCTTCTTTTGAACAAGTTGTGATGGCATTATCTCATCTTTATGGAGAGGAGCGAACATTTTCGTCTCACAAAATCAAACAGTTAGTGCAGACAGTATGCCAAGCGGCAAATATAGAACTCTCTCATAATGCCCCTATCGTAGGTGATCGTATTTTTTCACATGAAAGCGGTATCCATATGGATGGTATGATGAAAAATAAAAGTGCATACGAACCATTTGAAGCCGAAGAGGTAGGAAGTGTGAGAGAATTTCCTATCGGTAAACATTCGGGGACTGGTACCATCGCCTATCACCTTGGTAAGTTTGGTATCAGTGCTGAAAAGAAAAACCTCACTTCAATGCTTCCTATGATTCGAGATATGGTGACTATGCGAAAACAAGTGCTTACCCCATTTGAATTACAAAAATTGTATCAGGAGCATTGATGTTTATAGGTTGGCTGAAATATAGAGATGTACCAAAAATTGTTGAGATTGCAAACAATGTAGGTTGGCTATCTGATGCTTTTCACCTCAATTTGATGTTAAAATACTCACCAAATCTCTGTTATGGTGCATACGATGGTGACAAGTTAGTCGGGGCAGTTCTCGCATTAGAATTTGAGAAAAGTGCCATGATAAAATATCTGATGGTTGCACCAGAGTATCAAAAACAGGGAGTTGGTACAAGATTGTTTGAGACGATTTTGAGTGTGATAGAACCTTATTATGAACACACATATTTACACGCCAATCCTATGTTGTTAGAGTTCTTTAAAAGATATGGTTTTGAAAAAAAGATAGAAGTAGGTCGATACCTCAATGTTGGGAAAGTCCCTCCATTTCACTTTACAAACGCCCATGCAAAAGAGTTAGAGGGTAGCAACTTTGATGCGATTATTTCTAAATTGGATTATGAAACATTTGGTGAAGACCGTTTAGCTTTTTTGATGGATGAGATGGAGAGAAACTCTTCACTTCGTTTTGCCCTGGCTGATGGTTTTCAGCACTCTAGTGTTGTCAGTGCAAGAAATATCTATCTTGGTCCTTGGCAAGTAAAACCTGAAGCAAAAGAAGAAGCAGAAAAGTTGATGAAGGGGATTTTATACTTTAGAGGATTGAGACGTATCTACGCAGATATACCTTTGAGTGAAAAACATGTAGTGGATCTGTATGAATCTTACCACTTTAAAAAAGAGCAGACTTTTTACCATATGTCATTGGGTAAAGAGTCAATTAAGTTTGAAAATATTTATGCATTTTCATTGTAATTAAATTCTAAAAGGAGCAAACATGACACCAGAAGAGAAAAAAGAAAAGAAAAAAGAGTTAGCAAAATATAAGAGACAAGCAGTAGAGATTGCATCTGAGATTCATGATATCGTTGAAGATACTTTATGGACGGATTACGTCAAGATGCCCGAACTTAGTGAAAAATTGCAAGCTGCTGTTGAAAAAGCGAACAATTTTAAAGCTGAGACTGGGTTATAATTCTGTTATCATGATAGGAGGATGATGGTATGGCAACTGAAGCGGAGATACTCAGTTCTGAGATTTGTGAATGTGGTGAGAAAAATGTAGCAGAGGCTATTGATATCTTTCAACATACAGAACTCCCTTTTAAAAAAGCTAAAAAATTAGTGACAGAATGTAATAAAAATTGTTGTAGGCAACCCCTGTTAAAACTGTTTGATATGGTCTACTATGGTAAGTTTGACTACGATGAAATTCACCGTCTGATACTAATAAGAAATGAGAAGTTAAAAAAAATGATTCAAGATATAAAAGGATAGTTATGAGTAACATATTGGACTGGTTGATTGATCTTGAGGCTATTGATGTATCGGTTGAACAAGTTTCCGATGTTAAGAGGCTTGATTTAAGTTCATGTGAGTTGGAAAAATTGCATGAAGATTTTGGATTATTGACGCAGTTGTATTCATTGAACCTATCTGATAATCAACTTAGTGACTTGCCTACTTCTATGTCTATATTTGAAAATTTAGGTTTTATAGATTTACGAAGTAATGCCTTTGAAAGAATTCCTGAAGTACTTTATAATATCAATTTAAAGTCAATCAACCTTTCATACAACAAGATAAAACGTATGGAAAACCTACCTTTTACTATTCGGGTACTTAATCTCAGCAACAATGAAATAAGCAATGTCGGCTCAGAGATAGGCGGGTTATTAGAGTTAAGAACATTTAATGCTTCTTTTAATCATATCAATACAGTAGATGCAGGTATTATGCATTTATCAAATTTAGAGATACTCAACCTTGAAGGTAACTATCTAAAAGAGATTCCCTACTGTGCACAAAATCCAAATTTGAGACAACTGAATCTCTCTGAAAATATGATTTCAACACTACCTGACCTCTCAGATAGTGAGTTGGAACGATTAGATATTTCTACCAATCAATTTGAATCTATTTATTTATCGGGTATGGAGGATTTAGAAGAGTTGATTTTGGATGACAATCCACTAGAAGAGTTGCACATTGAGGAAGACTTCGCACCATACCTCAATCTTTTTTCTGCAGAGGGCTGTGATTTAGAGATATTTCCAAATTTAGGGGCAAAGAAACACATCACTTCTTTATCTCTCTCAGGCAATAAAATTTGTGAAATTCCAGAGTCTATTGGTGAGTATACAGTATTAGAAACATTTGATATAGATGACAATGAAATTCCTTTGCTTCCAGAATCCTTTGAGAAGTTAAGCTCTTTACAAAAACTCTATGTTAAAGGAAACCCATTGGTTAAAGGAGAGGAGGCGAAGATACTTGCGCTCGATCTTGAATATAGTGATTTAGTAGATTTACAAAATGTAGAAATTACTGAAGCAGAAGAGAAAGATATCAAAGCGATGAATAAACTGTTAGAACAACTTTTTTCATTAGAAAAAGATTTTGAATATGATGAAGAAAAACAGACCATAGCATTTAAAATGCTGATGCACAATTCAGATGCCACGATTGTTGTTGCAAAGTTTCATGGCTTAGTTGTGGGGCTATCTACAATGCAACAAGTTATCTCAACAGCAAGTGGTGGAATATCAGGTGTGATTGAAGATGTGGTAGTACAAAAAACGTATCGTAAGTTAGGTATTGGTAGTCGTATGATTGATTATCTATCGGATATAGCAAAAGAAAAATCGTACAAAAGGCTACAATTGGTTGCAGATAAAAACAATGCCAAAGCCTTGCACTTTTATATGAAAAAAGGGTGGAAAACAACGAATCTTCAGGTAATGCACTACACTTTTTAGGCTATAAAACTTTTTATCTTCCTTCTTTAGAACAAAGACTTATCTGTATATCATGATAGGACTTTGTTTTAACTCTCTCTCAAAAATTTTTTTATATTTTTTGTTAGCCTCCAAATAGCTACATATATAGTACCAGTTGAGACAAAATATGACAATTTCATAACATTTTGCAATTTTTGTTCTAACAAATTTGTATATATTGTCTTCAAGATTGCTTTCAAGATAGGCAAAAATACTAGAATAATTTGTGCATATACTCTTGTGTAATTAACATAAACAAGGAGAAAATATGTCAGCATTAAGACAAATCGCATTTTATGGTAAAGGTGGAATTGGTAAATCTACTACTTCTCAAAATACACTCGCTTCAATGGCACACTACTTTGATCAAAATATTATGATCGTTGGTTGTGATCCAAAAGCGGATTCAACAAGACTTATTCTTCACGAAAAAGCACAAAATACTATCTTGCAGATGGCAGCTGAAATGGGAACAGTAGAGGATCTTGAACTTGAGGATGCTTGTAAACCAGGGGCAGGAATGTTCTCTCCTGATACACCTAATGGTTGGATTAACTGTACTGAGTCAGGTGGACCAGAGCCAGGAGTTGGTTGTGC
>Ga0209633_10005704_pt1 | contig 10846 bp, 8 predicted proteins | sample Cruoilmetagenom1_FD_187290 | JGI IMG/M metagenome (GOLD analysis project Ga0209633, IMG submission 187290) | Oil polluted marine microbial communities from Coal Oil Point, Santa Barbara, California, USA - Sample 1 (SPAdes) (version 2) | ecosystem: Environmental > Aquatic > Marine > Oil seeps ... | reverse complement strand
AATATTTCTAAAATTTTTACCTTCTAATCGATACCTTTTTAATGCATAAAAAGAAATAAATTTAAACAATGTTATGCCGCTAAGAATTGATGTTAAAATTAAAAACTGATTGTGTACAACCTCTCCTTCTTTAAAAATTCCGAAATATGTAAAATATACTAAAGTGAATAAGGAAAACTGAATAAACAATAAACTAAAAATTCTATATATTTTGGTAAATCGATATACCTTATAAAAATTTGAAAAAAAGGAAATTAAAATCCAAAAAAGTGAAATGTACGATATGAAGTAGGTATTTAAGTAGTGTTTATCAGAAATATAAAGTATGACCCCAATTATTATAAATAAGTCAACTATTAAAAATAATGGTCTAATAAAATATGAATATCTTTTTTTCAAAATCTCTTTCTGATAATTTTAAGTATTGATTGTTAGAATTTTATTCAACATCGAATCAATATTAAACAACTTTTGTGCAATTTTAATGTGATTTAAGTTTTCTTTATGTCTTTTCTCTAAAATATTTTCCAATACAGTACAAAGTTCTTCATTATCCCACAAAGTAACAACTGTATTTAAATTATATTTTTTAAATAATTTTTCTATTTCACTTCCTTTATCTGTAATTGCTAAAATAGTACATCCTGCATTTAAAAGATTTGGTAATTTGGATGGTAATGATCCTATAGATGTGCCTGGTAATTGTGGAATAATTTGTACAGTGCTTTTCTTATATAATTCTTCCACATTTTTGCTAGGGACTAGGTCATGAAATTTTATCTTATTATTATCATTCTGAGATTTTAAGTTATTAAAAATCGTGCCTTGTGAAAAAAAATGATAGATAGTATTGTTTATGTTATTCGATGATTGATTGAAAAATGAATAGAGTTGTTTGGGGTTTTGTTTTTCGCCTAAAGCACCTGAATAAACTATGTGCATTTTATCTTTTGGCATTAGGTTTTCTAAATCATTTGTGATTCTATCATTTTTATATGTTATAAATGGGTATTGGACTACCAATTTTTGTTCATCTAAATTATAATGGCTACTAGCCATTTCTTTCATTTCATTTGATAAAAATATAAGTCTATCACAAGACTTGAACACTTGCTTCTCGATTTTATGAATAAAAAATCGTATTGTTCTTTGAATATTTCCTTTTTTGTTCGAAGCATAAACTTCTTGTAGGTCATGCACCATCCCTATTTTTACAATTCTTTTTTTGATAAAAGGGAGAATTGTATAAAATGCTAAACTAGGTGGAAAAACAGGGATAATAATGTCAATTTTTTTTCGGAGTTTAAAGATATTTCTTAAAATAAAAAAAGTATACCACAATTCTAATATTATTCTCCTTAAAATTGTTTTGTTCGAATATCTAATGTTACCTCCTCCTCTGATGATAGTAATTCCTTCTATTTGAATATTGCTTTTTTTTGGTTTCCAACTTGGATAGAATGGGTGAGAACAAAGTACAGTAACTATGTTTCCTTTATCTCTTAATGCCATTACTAAATCTGTATTAAATTTACCTGTAGAAATGGGTTCCGGGGAAAAAAATGGAGAGATTATAAGTATTCTTTTTTTAATCATTTACAAACATAATTTTTATAATCGAGTTCGTAAACTTCTCTTGTGTAAAATTATAAGTGACGTACTTATAAATGTCCACCTTATTTTCAAGTTTTCTAGATATTAAAGAAGTTGTTAATGCTTCAGCAATAGAGATAGATGACTTTTTTTCAATATAGGTAATTGATTCTTCGCTAAAAAAATCTAATAAAGCAGGATGTCTTGTCGAAATTATAATATTCCCTGTTGCAATAGCTTCTAATACAGAGATTGGTAATCCTTCGGTTAAATAGGATGGAAAAACAAAGGTGTTCCCCCATTCTAATAAGTTTTTTTTTTCTATACCAGTTACAACTCCTAAATAATTAACATTTGACAAATCGCTCAATTTCATTTTAATTTTTTCTTTAATATTGGCATCTATATAACCTGCTAATCTAGCCTCAAAATTAATTTTATTCTCATTCAAAATGTTAAGTGCCTCTATTAAAAAAAAAATCCCTTTTTGAGTCATTAAATTACTCAAGAACACAATCCGCAATTTATCGGTTTGTTTTTCTTTAATAATTCTTTCTTCAGAGATAAATTTTTCTTCTACAAAGTTCTTGACGGTAAAAATTCTTTGTTTAGGTAAGAATGGCGTTAAATTATCTCTTAATGATGGTGACAAAACAATTCCATCAGTAGCTTTTTTTAATAAAAACTTCATTACATTTTGTTTCCATCTAGATGCTTTTTGATATTTATATTTTAATGTATTACTATGAATATGAAGAATTAATTTCCGATTGAATAGGGAAGAAACTATAAAAAATAATGAATATTTTGTAATTCCGAAAAAAGTATGTCCAGGAGTTAAATATATAATTTTTGCCCTTAATATTTTATATAAAAAAAAGTTAAATTTTAAAAAATATATGAGTTTCCTAAAAGAAAAAACCCCAACATTCTCATCAAAAGAATATAAGGATGTGTTGATTTTTTTTACTCTATGTCCGCTTTTTATTAAAGATTCATATAAAACTTTATTTGCCAAGGACATTCCTGTAATAGGTTGAGGGAAGGGCCCTATCATTAATATAGATTTATTCTTTTTCTGATTCATAAAGGTTTTTTAACGCAAAAAAATTGATAAAAAGCGAAAAGAAAATTACACCATTTTCTCGTTCTAGAATATTCTCAGTGAGCATAGAAATACAGTAAAATGTTAAAATTAAAATTAAAACCTGATTCTTGTTTTGCCATGAAATAATTATATTCTTAATAACCATATATAAAAAAATAATAAAACTAGGTATTCCTCCAATTAATAATAATGATAAATATTGATTGTGTGAATTATATCCATTTTTAGATAAGCTCATATGTCCCTTATTTTTGCTTTTACTTATAAGCATATCATTATAATCTCCTATTCCATACCCTATTAATGGAGATTCAACTATTAATTCTTTAGTCGACTTATATATTGTATATCTAATATTAGTAGAAGTTTCATTTCCTGTTGAGATACTGCTTATGGTTAACAATTCTGAAAAGCGCCCTCTAGTTTTAGGTATCATAATAATTATCAATGAAACTGTAGCTACAATAATTGTTGTATAAATATAATACTTCTTTCTGTTTTGAAATATTGTCCAAATAAATAATGTTATAAAAAGCGCTAAAATGGGGCCTTTTCTTGCGTAAATTAATAAAAACGATGTCAAAATTAAATTAATGATTATCAATAATATCCTCAATGTTTTTGAATTGGCTTTTTTATAAACAAATAGAGAAAATATAATAGCTACACAACAATGTAATGACATGTAAATGGGATGGATACTATATTTTCCAATACCTATAATAATAATTTTAGGGTAGTGAATTATAATTTCTTTAAAACTATAATGGGTCATTAAATACCATAAAAAAGGAATCGTATTTAATAAAAAAACACCTAATATATATATGCTGAGATATACTGTTACATGCTTAAATAATTGTTTTATTTCATTTATTTTAAACAACGAAAACACAAATGGAAAAACTAACAAAGACGACATTGTTTGTAACTTATAAATACCATAAGAATAATTTTCACTATAAAAAAGAGTGACAAGAATTACAATGTATAGAATTGAGTTTGTAAAAAAAAATTCTTTATTAAAACTCCATTTTCTTCTGAGTGACAAAAACAAAACGGATAGCCCAAAAAATAATATTGCAATAGCCTTAACATTTGAAGGTAAAACTACCAAAGCAAACATAAAACCTAAAGTTAGCCTCACTAATGAAAGGTCTTTATCTATTTTATCCCCTTGCATCTTTTTTTATAAATGTAAGCTGTTTAATTAAATATTCGATCATCTTAGGTATAATAATCACCCCAAACAATGTTCCAATATAATAAGAATAACCATTAGTAAAATCTCCTCTAAGAAAAAAGACTAGGTGCATGGCTAAATAAAAGGCCATTATTTTTTTTAAGTAATCATCATTTTCTAACCATAAAATCATTCTTATAAGAATATAGGCTAAAATAATCGCTGTTAAAATAACTCCAATTAGACCAAAATTAATAAAACTCTCTGAAACCAAAGGGTTTGATAAATTAGAAAAGCTAAACCCATAATCATTAATTAAATGCTCTCCTACCAACTGACCAGTGGACAAAGGTTTAGATTCCCAGATACTCCTAGGTATAAAAAACAAAATCCCTCCTAGAAATTGATATCCATATGAAAAACCATATTTATTAACATAATCTATTGTTGCCATTATATTAGCAAAAGCATCATAATTTAGTGTAGCAAAAGCTTCTGTAATACCCCCTCCTTTCATTTGCTGTATTAAAATCCATGGATTACTATAAATTTGTAAAAATGTGGCATCACTATGAGTTACAATAGCTGATAGTGGAAAAAGAATAATCATAGAGAAAAATAAAAAAGACAACATTTTAATATTTGTATTCAATATCTTTGGTATAAATAAAAAAATTAAAGAGATATAAATTGGGCCCAGAGCATTTCTTTTTTCAGTAAATGGGTTTTTAAACCAAAACAATATTACAATTAGCAGACATAAAAAAAAAATAATATTTATATAATTTGATTTATTTTTATTCCCTTTTTTAAAATACTGAAAACAAAGCAAAATTCCTCCAAAAGGAATCATAAATAATACTTTTTTCCAAGTCAAAAGCATCATAATTGAAGTTTTTGATTTTACCCAAGAGGGTCTTGAAAATTCTTCAAGAATAAAATCATAACTAATTATAAAAACTATAATACTTAATACAAGTATGGTAAATATTGTTAGTGGTAATATCTTTTTATTCTTTTTATTAATACTTTTACTTCTAACAACTGGCAGCGCTTTCTTTAATTGAATATAGAAAATAATAAAAATAATGTTAAATAAAGATATTAAGCCGTTTGCATAAATCACTAAATCTTCTCTATATGGAAAAAGTGTTACAAATTTCGGGTTTTTGATACCAAAAAAAGAATCTATTTGAGTTATGGGAGCTACTAAAAAGAATAAAACTGTAAAAACAATATATGATGACAAAAATGGAGAATAGTTTTTTTCAAAATATAAATGATAGATTATAATTACGAGTAAAATTAATGCACTAATAAAAAAAGAACCCCATACAATAAAAGATGCATTAAATGTTGCAAAAAGAAAAACATTTAAAAACATGTAAACTATAAGAAAAAAACCTCTAAGATTCACTTTTTAAAATTAAATCAATAAATACTTTTGCCATAGATTCTGTAGAATATTCTTTTTTACAAAAGTTTACAATAATCGGTCTTTGTAAAATCCAATAATCTCTATTTAAATATGCTTTATTCAATATTTCTATAAAACTATCAATATTATCGGTTTCGTAAAATAATGCATTTTCATTAGGGATTACAGCTTCTATTTCTGGCGAATGATTTTCGTTTTTTGAAACTAAAATAGGGACTCCAAAACCAAAACTTTGAGTAACAGACAAACCTGCATAACCAGGTGAAATACTGAAAAATGATTTATCATATAAACCTTTTAATTCATTATAATCACTAATGTGCCCTTTAATGATAATATTTTTCTCTAAGTTATGCTTTTTTATATATGTTATTACTTTTTCTTTTTCTTCACCTTCTCCAATTAGAAATAGTTTTACACCCTGTGGCCATTTTGATAACCCTTTCTTAAAAGCTCGTACTAAGAACATCGGTTTTTTTTGTGGAGTAAGTCGACCTACATAAATAATATTTATAAATTCTTCTTTCAAATTACTTGTTTGCATTTTAGAAGTATCTAACAGCGCATTAGGTGCTGCATAAATTTTTTTTGATGGCATCCGTTTCTGTAATTCTTTCTTTTGTTTCTTTGTGTAAACTACTATTCCTGTAGCCATTTTTCTCATATTATTTCTAAGCCATTCTGTTTTACTTTGTTCTCCTTTTCGAGACCAAGCATGCCCCCATAAAATAGTTTGTTTACCATTTACTTTACGTAAAAAAAGAATAATCCAATTTGATAAAATTCTTGGGTTTAATTCTAATATTAAAATAATGTCTTTAAAAACTAAGTGAAAAACACCTGTTTGAAAAAGCAATTTTCTATTTAAAAAAAAATGATTTTTAACTTTAATCTTTTCAATTAGACTATCACTACTTATTGATTTTTCAAAATATGTATCCCCTCCATAAAGTTCAAATTTATCATTTAAAGAGTTTTTTAAGTATTTAAAAAATCCGGCTCTATAATCTGGAGTTGCTGTTTGTAAAATTACTAACTTTTTCATGCTTTTAAGGATTTATTAAAATAAATACTTCCCAATATTAGCAAAAATAGTTCAGTAGTAACAACACTGAAAGCCGTTCCATAAATTCCGAAAATAGGAACCATTAGTAAACTTAATAGGAGATTAAAAAGACCACCAATTACTAAGATATTCATACGAGTCTTATATTTTTTTACAGAAGGAAAATATAATGAAATATAAAGCATATTCAGAGCTGAAAATATTGATATAAAACTAAGAATTTTAAATATATCAGAATAACTTGTAATTAAATTATCATTGTAAACGATCGAGAGTATTGTTTTACCAAATACTAAAATGAAGATAGTTATTAATAAACTAACAAAAATAATTTTGGGTCTCATCTTTTCTAATACTATTATTTTTTTATGCCCCTCTTGCTTAGTTAACCATGGATATATTGCCTGATATAAAGGGGAATATAAGTTTTTTATAGCTAAGATTAGTTTCTCCATACTAGCGTAAATCCCAGCAATGGTATTCCCGGCAAAAATCCCCAAAATAAACACATTGCTAGAGGTATATAAACTTGCTGCTAAATTCGACACGAACAAGTTAGAACTTTCTAAAAACAATCGTTTAATCAGCTGTAAAGATGGTACCTTAAAACTAGTATATTTAAAACAAAAAGATAATCCAAGAATTCCGGCAACAATAAAACCAAGTGAATTGAATAGTGGTACTAATATATAATCTGATTCTAGTCTAATAAACACAAAAACCAAAAGAGTAAAAATAATTTTGGCTGTTATATTTATTAATGTAATAAATTTCATTTTTTCAATTCCTTGAAAAAACCAAACGGGGAATAATGCTTGACCTATTACAACGCCAAAACTTAAATAATAAATTTCTGCATCAATAGTAAATCTTGTAAAAAGATTAACTATAAGGTATAAAATCAGAGAAGTTGTAAGGGTTAAAACTAATTTTATAATCATTATAGCGGAAAATATCTCAGAAAGTTGTTGCTTGTTTTTTCTGACTAATGATATCTCTCTTGTCCCGCTAAGATTAAATCCAAATTCTACCAAAACATATAAAAAGGTAGTTAAAGATTGTGCAAATATTATTAGACCAAACTTTTCCGTTCCTAAAATTCGAACTAAAAAGGGTAAAATTATTAAGGGTAACAAGTAATTAGCCCCTTGTAATAATAATAACGACAAATAATTACTGGCTACAGTCTTTTTGTCTTGGCCTGATAAGATTTTTTTTTTCATATAATATCTTAACAGTCTAATGAGATCAAACCGTTTTTATATATATAACCGTGTCTGTAACTCCGTTTGAAGTCCATATTCTTCTCCACGTGTTTATTTTTTTATTAAATAAGGCCCATTCCTTTGTTACTTTATTTAAATCGTTATTAACAGAGTGCGGGGAGTATGTTTTAAATGGTAAGTATCTGTTTGCATTGTCTAGAATAAGTAATCCCCCCAATTTAATTTTTTCAATTGCTGATAATGATAAAATGTCTCTTTGTTTCCCATCTATTAAAATAAAATCTATGCTACTGTCATCAAACTCTTCTATTGTTTTATAATACTCAGATTCTTGATCATTTTCGGATATACTATTTTTATAAAAGTAATGGACATTTTTTATTTGAGTTTTTTTGAGTTTTTCTTTAACAATTTTATACCATTGCAGATTATCTTCAACACTTGTCAAAAACTTACACCTTACGGCAAACCACGCAGTACTTCTTCCAGATCCAAATTCAACACCAATATCTGTTCTATTTATCAAACTATCTAACAAATTTATAGAATCAGGTGTTAGCCAAGGTAGATCTTGGTTATTCTTTTCAAAAAAGTAATTTTTTAACCTATTATATATATATCTTAGGTTCCAATGTTTTTTCATTTTTTACTCCAAGTTTAAAAATAACTGACCAAGCCTTCCAGAATAAGCGAATTGAATTTATATGGTTTTTTAATATGCTAACAATTCAACCTATTAAAAACATCCTACTATTTTTAATCAATTAATTGTCTTTGTAATTAATCAAATAAGAATTTAATTGCCTTAACAAAATAAAAACCAACATCACTAAGCCTAATCCTAGTCCTAAAACAACTGTTTTCTTTTTAAGAATATCATTCTCTTTTACACCAATTTTACTAAAAGTTGATACCACATTTATGATTTCAGTTGTTTCAGCCTTTTCTTTATTATTATCTATCAATTCTTCGTTTAATTCTAAACTTTCATTAAATAGTTGAAGTTCATTGGTTTTTTTAACACCTTGAGCTAAGCTAATATTTGTACTCGACGTCTCTTTATTAGCTTCAGTAATCAATACTTCATTATAAATCTTTCTGAGTGTATCTACTTCATGTAACGACTTTACCAACACTTTTTCATTTTGATGTAAATTCTCATCGTTGATCTTTTTTTGATATTTATAATAAGGGTTATTTTCAACAGAACTAATTATGGGTAGGCCTAGTTTTTCAAAAATAGTATTGCTTAAAGATTTTACTTTTATCTTATGATAGTTATAATTATAATCGGTAAATTCTTTTTTAAATTCTTTTACGTTTATATTTCTAACCGTAGTGGTATCTACTTCTTGAATAAATTCATTAAAAAATTGATATTTTTCATTTTCATTTTTGATGGCTTCAATATAGAATCCTTTCAATTTTGCCGCTTCTTTGACAGAAATTTTTAAGGTCTGCGCTAATAAATTTGAATCTTTTTGTTTTACCAACTCCTGATAAAAATGTATGTTTTTATATAACTGTTGTGCACTTTTAAAATTGGGTTCAACAATCATAGTTGATGAATATTGTTTCGGTTGATTCAAATCTAAATATAACCCCAAACCAGCACCTATGAAGATGGCAATTCCTAATTTTAATGCATTATTTCTTAAAAATAGGAGCAACAGAATAAAGTAATGAAATATTGCTTTAAAGAAACGCCCAATAGCATTAAAAAGGTTTTGAAACCCTTTACCAATAACTTTAAATAAACTTCCTAAATCTACTTCACCATCTTGAGGTATGTTTTGCTCTGCCATTTTTTTATTTAACTAAGTTTATATTAAAATATTTGTTCTAATATCTTTTGCGTAATTGCATAGGTTGGTCTTACACCTGAGGTGCCTAAACCCCCTGATGCTAACGTACCACCTGTTTCTAAAGGATTGTCTGATGCATAATATGCATATCTCACTTTTACATTTTCAGAGATATTGCCTCTAATTTTCGATGCCGACTGAATTGCCTTCTGATAATGTGCTCCTTCCATTTCTAAGCCAACGGCTCTCCAGGTAGAATCATGAAAAAAGGCTAATAGATCTTTATTTTGTAATGAAGTACCTAATACTGTAACCATTGATCCTTCATAAACATTGACCCCGAAACCTTCTAAATCTTCTTTTTTGAGTTCATTTTGAAATGGATAATTATCTGCAGTACCTTCAAAAATATGAGCAGAAGGTATCATAATATCACTTTTACCTCCTTCTAATATTCCTGCTTTACCCATTATTGATACTGATTCAACATCTAAATAATGTGTTTTGCCTTCTTTACAAATATACGGTTTTAACAACTCATCCATTGTTTCAAAAGCTTGTTCTCCAAAAGCATAATCCATTACAATAAGCACTGGCTTTTTGTCTTTTTTACCATAATTATCAAGAGTGTACGACGATTTACTAAAATCAATTTTAGAAGTGTCTATAATTTGAACGTTGATGTTTGTTCCTGTAGTGTCTTTAATATAATTCAACCCTGCGGTAGAAGCTTGTTCTTTTACTTTTCTCCGTAAAACCTCACTATCATCATCACTTAACAATTCAAACAACGCCAATTTTTTATATTCTTTGACCTCTTTGGTTAAAAAAATTGGTGCATAGATTGAATTCATTATACTATGCATATTTGCACTAATGATATGAATTGGTTTGTTTAATAGATTTTCTTGCTCTAAAACCTTCTTTATATTGTTAGCCCATTTTTCTCCATATATGTGATGACCAATACTTTCTCTTAAAGTAGAGCTAAATGTAATTGTTCTCTTTTGGTTTAGTATCGATTCGTTAATAGCCAATTTACCCATCCAGAAAATACAATGGAAAAACTTATTCGGATGCTCTTTCTTTGAAAATGCCGCATCAATTTTTTTAACTTCGTTGAAAGTTCTTCCTAATATCCCAGCAATATGTGTCAAACTGACTTCTCTTTGATCTTTTGAAAGTTTTTTATTATTGATAACGATATCTTCTAAATACTGCCACTCACGAATAGTTTTACCATCTTCATTAAGTAAAACCCTGTTCTTTATTTTATGAGATTCAATAAATAAAAAAGTTAAGTGTGTCAAAATATCATATATTTCTGAGCGCCCTCTTGTAATTTCAATATTCATCTGATCTTTATCAATACGATAACAATTGCGACGTCTCTTTGGCGGAATGATTGGTTTAAAATGTGATTCATT
>Ga0209633_10005702_pt1 | contig 10848 bp, 8 predicted proteins | sample Cruoilmetagenom1_FD_187290 | JGI IMG/M metagenome (GOLD analysis project Ga0209633, IMG submission 187290) | Oil polluted marine microbial communities from Coal Oil Point, Santa Barbara, California, USA - Sample 1 (SPAdes) (version 2) | ecosystem: Environmental > Aquatic > Marine > Oil seeps ... | reverse complement strand
GGAGTAAAAAATGAAAAAAATAAATTTATTAGTTCTTTTAATGTTTATTGCTATTAGTTCACTATTCGCTCAAGGCGAGAGAATAGGAACAGCTGGAGCAACAGAATTGTTGATTCCGGTTGGTGGACGTGGTGTAGCAATGGGCGGAGCAACATTAACAAATTCAGTTGGGGTAGATGCTATATTCTGGAACCCAGCGAATGTTGCTAGATCAAACAATTCAGTAAATGTTCTTGCATCTCATATGAGCTATATAGCTGATATAGGTGTTGAATATGGTGCTGCTTCTTTCAATATCGAATCTTTTGGTACTTTTGGACTTAGTATTAAGTCTTTAAGTATCGGTGAGATTGATAAAACAACAATTCAAAACCCAGATGGTACTGGTCAAACTTTCCAACCTCAATACACTGTTTTAGGAGTTTCTTATTCTAAAATGTTGAGTGATAGAGTTTCTGTTGGTACTAATGTAAATTTTGTATCTGAAACAATTGATCTTGTTACTGCTTCAGGTATGAGTTTTGACTTTGGTGTAACATATGCAAACCTTGCTGGTGTAGAAGGTTTTGATATGGCTGTTGTTCTTAAGAACATTGGTCCAGATATGAAATTTGATGGTTCTGGATTATACACGGCTGCAGATGCTGGTGATAGTAGAGGTAGTCAATTCTACAAAATTGATGCTGCTGCATTTTCTTTACCAACAACTCTTGATATTGGTTTAGGTTATAGTGTAAGTTTTGATGATGTTAATGCTTTACAATTTGCAGGTACATTCTCAAACCATAACTTCTATACTGATCAATATAAATTTGGTGCAGAATACAATTATGATAATTTACTATTCTTAAGAGGTGGTTACAATCATACTACTGAATTTGAAGCTAGTGAAACATTATATAAATTCTATGCTGGATTCGGTCTTAATTATGACGTTGGTGGTGTTGACTTGATGTTAGATTATGCTTATATGCCAACTGAATTCTTTAGTGATACACATAACTTTTCATTAGGTTTTGGTATTAACTAGAGTTGATAGTTGTTTAGTTTATATTAACCCCGAACTATTTTATAGTTCGGGGTTTTTTATTATTAGAAGACTTTGCATAAGGTATAACTCTCTGTCATTGTTATGTTAAAAATCCAGTAAATAATAAAAGACAATATTTACTAAGCCATCCAAGCTCCAAGCTACATTATTTAGTATTGGTTTCACATATTTTTATGTAAATCCTTAAATTTATATTCTCTGCAATAATATTATCTCATACTGTCATGAACAGTCTTCCTCGGTTAATTTCTTTGAGGTGCTGCAAAATTGATATTAAATAATTATATGTCGCCGCACACTCCGGAAAACAAAGCACTAGCTTGTAATGACACCAAAACGGTCGACACAAAAAACAATATTTTAGAAAGAACAATTATTATGACTATTATTTATTTTCTTTACTTTACAACCGAAAAGTTATAGGGTTGCTCAGTATTCCATACGTAACGTATTCTATTTAATAACTTTTTACTTATCCTAATTACCGCTTTGTTTCCCGGCATTCTTCCACATAATTTTCCATATGCCATTTGTAATGAAGTGTCTCTTCTTATTGCTATCCAAGAAGCTTCTATTAAGAAATTTCTTATATATTTATTTTTCTGTTTACTCAAGCCTAAGGTTCTTTCTTTTTCTCCAGAAGAATAAACTGCTGGCGAAAATCCAACATAAGCTGCTAATTCATCAAGTCTGCCAAATCTCTTTATATCTATTATTTCTGAATATAGAATTATTGCTAAAACAAAACCAATACCCGGTATAGTTAACAATAGGTTTATTACTTTACTGATTTCTTTGTCCTTTGCTACATAATTCCTTAGTTGTTTTACTACCGAAGCTATCTGATTACGTGTGGATTCTAAACTATCCAGTAATTCTACTAAAGCTATTTTCGATTCTTCTTGATCTATTGGTAAGTTTCTTAAAGCCATGATATATCTCTTTGACCAATGTTTTTCTTTAACATCCTCTGGAACTCTTTGACCTAAAAATAATAATAATGATTTTATTCTGTTCTTTTCTCTGGTTTGGTCTGTTACTAATTGTCTTCTCAAACGAACCAATACTCGCAAGGCTTCTGCTTTTTCCTCTGGAATATAAATCCCATCCAAGTGAGATACACTTAATTCTCTTGCTAATTTTTCAGAATCTATTCTATCTGTTTTCCTTCGTCTTTCTCTACTTTTTGTTGGCACATCTGCCGGATTAACCACAATATTATTTATTCCTAAAGAGCGTAATTCCCGATCTGCCCAAAATCCACTAAAGCCAGCTTCATATACAGAATAATATTCTCCTTGGGGATAATGTTTAGTTAAATAATTATATAACTCTTTTGGCTCTGGGTTCATTGATAATTTCTTTACTTTCATTCCGTTGAGTATTATTGTTACGCTCCATGATAATTTGTGAACGTCTATTCCTACATAAAGGTTTTGACAACTAAAATTTAATTGTGTATCTTGATTCATGACATCCTCGACTGTTTATGATATTGTTTTCTAAAATAATCATAAATTGATTAAATTCAATTTTGTAGCAAGGATGTCATTTTTATTTTTAAACATACAATCTCTGGTTGTCCTTTGAGCCGGAATCTCCATCTAAGGTTGTAGATAATGTGTGAAAATATCACTGAATGATAATCCATGAGAAGTTTTCTAAGGCTTCTATTAGTAGTATTCAATTCTTAAAGAATCCTTCATCCACTTTGCAAAATAAAATAGTGCAGAAATAATGGGACAAAATTAAACTGTTAAATTGTTTATATTATATTCTCTTTAAAGAAGTTATTAGTTACTATTTAATATAAATTGCTGAGGTTACTATGGATTGGTTTAATGTATTAATTAAATCGGTAAAACAGCTTCTTATTTCACATCTTTCATTCATCCAATTACAAAAGCACAATAAAAGATTACATTTCTTTTTAAGATTTGCTAATATTTTTATAATGCTAATTATCTTCTTTAACATAAATGAATTATTTGCCGAAGGTGATAAATATCAAAAAGGTCGTTCTCTTAAAAAAAATAATGGAACACATTCCAAAACTCATTTCAATATTAATAATATTTCAACATGGATTTACAATAATGGTGATTCAGATATTGCACCAACCGGTAACTCGGGTTTTGAATATCCCAAGGGAAGTGGAAAGACAGCAGTTTTTGAATCTGGATTACTTTGGGGAGGAAAAGTTAATGGAGAAGTTAGAGTGGGTGGCTCCACTTACAATCAAGGATTGTTACCAGGTAGAATTGATGAAAATGGTTTACGAGAAGATACAAGTTTAGAACATGTTAGAATTTATAGAGTACGACCTGATTGGAAGTTTGGAGATTTATCTGCAGAAATAATTGATGAAGAAGGAGCAGAACAAGAAATTAGAGATCAGTATGAAAAGGACTGGAATGAATGGCCTGCTATTTATGGTGCTCCATTTAGCGATGTTGATGAGAATGGAACTTATGATCCATTAGTAGATATTCCAGGAGTTAATGATGCTCACCAAACAATATGGTACGTTGCAAATGATTTAGATCCAGCAACTACTAGAGGTTTATATGGTTCTGATCCAATGGGAATTGAGCTGCAAGTTACTATATGGGGATATAATACAAATAATTCATTCCGTGCTTTAGATAATACTATGTTTAGAAAATATAAAATAATTAACAAAAGTGTAAACAATTTTGATTCTATGTACGTGGCAATGTGGGCTGATCCAGATTTAGGCGGAGCGGGTGATGATTATGTTGGATGCGAACCAGATTTATCATTAATGTATTGTTACAATGGAGATTCAGATGATTCTCAATATGGTAAGTATGTTCCGTCAGTTGGTTTTGATTTTGTGCAGGGTCCAATTGTTCAGGCGACGGGTGATGATTCAGCAATATTTGATGGAAAAGTTAAAAAAGGTTATAGAAATTTAGAAATGACTACACACTATTTGTTTATTTCCGGAGGTGCATTATATCCAGATCCGCATTTAGGGGATTATGTCAGTGGTACATTAGCGATGTGGAATATTTTCAGAGGAAGAATTCCATATACTGGAGAACCATTTATTTCGCCTGTTACCAAGCAAAATACAAAATATACTTTAGATGGTGATCCTGTCGCAAAAACTGGTTGGATTGATGGATTATTACATCCTCCTGGTGATAGACGCCACATGATGTCTTCAGGCCCTTTTGATTTAAGTGCTGGGGAAACACAAGAACTAGTAATTGCACAGCTTGTTGCCGGTGGAGTTGATAATGTGGATAGATTACAAGCTGTTACAATGTTAAAGCATTATGATAGAGAAATTCAAAACTTTAAGTCGAATTTACTTACAATACCACAGGCTATAAATCAACCAAATGTAGTAGTTAGTTCATTAGATCAAGAGATTATTTTAAGTTGGGGACTTGATGATGAAGAAAGAAAAATTATTGAAGAGTATGATAATCACGGTTACAAATTTCAAGGTTACGTTGTTTATCAATACCCTAATTTAGGTTCTTCAGTATCAAATGCTATTCCAATTGCTACTTACGATTTAATAGATGGAATGGGAAAGGTAATTGTATCTAGATTTAATGTTGATGAAGGAATATTTACAGATCAGACAAAATTTAGAGGAACAAATTCTGGAATAAAAAGATTTTTATCAATTAATAGCGATACTTTAAAAGCAAGTTCACTATATAATGGAAGTGAATATTATTTTGGTGTATCATCTTATGCTGTTTCCTCAAATCCTTTAGCCATACCTAAATTTATTGAAAGCCCAATACAAATACTAACTGCGATACCTCAAAAACCAAAACTGGGTATTATTTTTCCGGAAGAAACTCATAGCACCGGTTTAGAAGTTACTCATACTCAAGGTTCTGCAAATGCTTCAGTTAGTGCTAAAGTTGTTGATCCAAATGCATTAACCGGCGATGATTATGAAGTTTTTTTCATAGAACAACATTATTATATGGATGTTGATGGTAAATGGAAAAAAACTAATTATGCAGATTCTGTTGGAAAAGCATTAGGAAAACTTGGAGATGTTTCTCCGTCAACTGTTACTGGAATATCTGTCACATCTCCAATTGCGGGAACAAGAGATTTTAAATTTACTGTTAACATTGTTTCTCCTGACTTTAATTATGCTGAAGGAGTTAAATTAACCTTCCCACCGGGAGTACAAATTAATAGTGCAGATGGTGCTTGGCTTGCTACACTTATAGATGATGCCACAAATTCTGTAATTTTTGGTAAAGAGGTAAAAGACTCAACTGACTTAACCGGGAGTGGTGATTTCGCTGGAGGTGAATTATTAACAGTTAACATAAATGCTATAGATCTACCTTTAAACGTAAACTACACAATTTATGATGATGGTTGGGCTACATTATTCTGTGCTGATACAGCAAATGCAGCAACCTGTGCTGCTTATGGTATTACAGATGCCGTTGTTGTGAATGCAGAAGGTGTTGCAACAATTTCTGAAGAAGCTTTCGCATTCCATACAGAGCAACAATGGAATGTTAAAAATGCAACACTAAATACTATTGTTTTAGATGAGCAAATTGTTATAAATGGGGAAAATCTCTTTACAGGTAAAAATGAAGGTATAACAGCTGCACCGGTAGTTGATGGTATTCAGGTAAGAATAGATTATGGTGGTTATGAACCTCCTGTTGGAATGTTAAGTTATGCATTAAATGATACCATTTATCATTTTAACAATGGTTATAAAAGATTAAGCATGAGTGATTATGGAATGCATGGATGGTGTGCAAGCGGTAGATCAGTTGATGCATTTGGTAATGGTACAAATGTAATAGAAGAATTACAAAAAGATTACGAACTAAGAGTTACTGGTGAATATGAACCTCTTGGTGTAGATAATATTTATCGTGTTAAAGATGGAACCGGGTCAATGGCAACATTATACGGAGCTCGTCGTTATGATATCGCAGATCACCCATTAAATCCTAATCCAGGTTCATCAACTCCATTCTTAGTACGCATACCGTTTGAAGTATGGAATATTGATGATAATCAGCAAGTTAATCTACTTATTTACGATAGGATTCAAGGAATAGAAGATATTCCTTTTTATGCTTTTAATCCTGAAGGTAGAATGTATTGTGAAGTTAATAATACACCTTATGCACCGGATGTTGTAAATAGTGGAGATCCAGCAAATGCAGACACAGATAATTTAACATGGAACTGGATATTTTGGGAATCTGATTTAAGAAATGGTGATATTGTAAATATTAATTATGCTAATCCAATCCAAATGGGGAAAGATGTTTTTTCATTTACAGCACCTTCAATTGTTTATGATGGAATCCAAGCTAAAGAAGATGTTAAAAAAATAAATGTTTTTCCAAATCCTTACTATGGAACTAACTTGAGTGAATTTGGTAGAACTGAACATTACGTTACGTTTAATCATTTGCCAAATAAAGCAGTAGTTAGAATTTACAATTTAGCCGGACACAGAATTAGAAAAATTACAAAAGATGATGAAAGCCAATTTCTAAGGTGGAATTTGATGAATGAAAATAATTTTCAAATTGCTAATGGCTTGTATATCGTTTATATAGATCTGCCGGATTTGGGTGAAACAAAAATTATTAAGTTAGCTGTAATTACGGAAAAATTATATCAAAACGGATTTTAAAAATGATGTAAATATTCTTACACTTTCTTTTTTGCTAGAAAGCAATTAACTTTGCCTATGAATTGTTATTTAATAAAATAACAAGGGGTTATTAATTAAAAGGGGCAGTAATGTTAAAAATAAAAAGTATAATTTTAATGATTTTTGTTGCAACTAGTATTTTTGCACAAGACAAATTACAATTTGATTTTGATTATGCGCAATTTCAGTATGATACTACTAGTAATTATTTTGAGATTTATTATTCTTTTAATCAAAGCGATTTAACTTTAGTTGAAGATAATGGTGGTTTTGCAATTAAAGCTTTTATGGATATACAAATCCAAAATACTGAAAGCAACGAGTTAGTTGTAAATAAAAATTGGGCGTTCAATCAACCAATGGCAGATACCTCAGGATTAAATGATGGAAAATTATTAGTTGGAGTGGTTGGGTTCGCAGTTAAAGGCGGCAATTACAAATTATCAATTAGTGTTGAAGATGCAACTAACTCAAAAATAAAAAAAGGATATACCGAAAATATTTCAATAACTCCATTTAGCACATCAAAAATTAGAATTAGTGATATTCAACTTGCAACCAGTATTTCAAAAGAAAATGTAAATAAGGAATCAATTTTTTACAAAAACACTTATGAAGTAATTCCAAATCCTGCAGATATATTTTCAAAGAATTCTCCTGTTGTTTTCTATTATTCAGAAATTTATAACCTAAATAAAAATGAAAGTGCAGAAACTTATACCTTAAAAAATCTAATTTTAGATTCAGAAGGGAACACAGTATATTCAAAATCTAAAAAAGTTAAAAGTAATCAAAGTTCAATAGTAGATGTTGGATTTATTAACATCGCCCAAAATCCTTCCGGTACTTACAATTTAGTTTTAAGTCTAAAAGGAGATCAATCGAATGAAGTTTTTTCAACAACAAAAAAATTCTTTTTTGTGAATCCTGGAGTTGAAAAAGTTGTTACTGTTTCTTCTGAACAACAATCATTTTTAGGTAGTGAGTTTAGCGTTCTTTCAAATGAAGAATGCGATTTAATGTTTACTCGATCAAAATTAGTATCAATGTCAAAAGAGATTGATCAATATGAAGAACTTGATTCTTTAGACATCAAAAGAAAATTTCTATACGAGTTTTGGAAGAAAAGAGATGCAGAACCTAAGACAGCAAAAAATGAATTTAAGGAATTGTATTTTAAAAGAGTTGGATATGCTGATGATAAGTTTGGATCGTTCTCAATCAAGGGTTCAAAAACTGAAAGAGGTAGAGTTTATATTTTATATGGCAGACCTTCTGATACTGAAAGACATCCAAGTTCTTCTGAATATAAACCTTACGAAATTTGGAGTTACCAAGATTTAGAAGGTGGAGTTGCTTTTATTTTTGGTGATGTTACAGGTTTTAACAATTATGAACTTTTGCACTCAACTAAAAGAGGTGAATTGCAAAACCCTGATTGGCTAAGACGTATTGCAATCTACTAGTTTCAAACTTTATTGTTAAGATTTTCATAAATTTATAAAATTGAATTTCTAGATATTATTTTTTGTGCAAAGTCTTCTGGCCGAAACTAAATGTTACTAAAACATAGATTTGAATTTATATTTTTTATTTTCTTTGGTAAACTTTTAACTCTTTTTGGTTTTACCTCAATTAAATATACATCCAAAGTTATTACATATATTTTTTTCTATCTACTTAGAATACGTAGAGATGTTGTTATTAAAAACATCTCTACTGCTTTTCCTTCACTCTCACAAAAAGAATTAATAAAAGCTGCTTATAATAATTACCATAGTGTTGGAATTACTTTCCTTGAAATTTTTCTTCTTCCTTCGCTTACAAAAGAAAAGATAAAATCTCACTTTAATTTTTCCGGTTTAGAAATTATAAATGAAAAATTGAAAGAAGGGAAAGGGATTATTTTATTAACTGCACATTTTGGTAATTGGGAATTTGGGGCAATAGGTGTTGGATTATATTTAGAACAGAAAATTAATGTTTTAGTAAAGGCTCAGCGAAATCCATTTGTCGCAAATTGGTTACTTTCAATGAGGGAGAAGTTTGGGAATAACCAAATACCTCTTGGGATTTCTGTAAAGGAAATTTTTAAAGCACTTAAAAACAATGAAGTTGTTGGAGTTGTGGGTGACCAAAGAGGTCCGAGAAAAGGCATAAAAGTTAATTATTTTGGAAAGCAAACTTATACGTTTTCCGGTACTGCAGCAATAGCTCTTAAAACCAAAAGTCCAGTTTTAGTTATGATGATTTTTAGAAATTCCACTGGCAATTATGAGACTAAAATAGATGAAATTCAATTAGAGGAATTTATTGGATCAAAGGAAGAAAAAATTGTTCAGTTTAATCAAAAATATATGAATATTTTAGAAAAGTATGTTAAACAGTATCCTGAGCAATGGTTCTGGATGCATAACATATGGAAGTATTAAAGCTAGTAAATTTTAATGAAGACATTTCATTTTACCTACCAAATTGTGTTTATATATTTTATTTTCTTCTTATATTTGAACTTAATAAAAAACTCTAAAGATGAAAATTAATTTTAAAGAAATAAAAAAAGCTAATTTTTTTGTAACCCCCAATATTGGCGAAGTTGAAACTGTTAGGTACAATTTTAAAGCAACTCAAATTTTAATGTGGGTTACTATTTATACATTCGTAATTGCACTATTAACTATAATCATTGTTGGAGTTACGCCAATAAAAAAAATGCTATATCATTTTGAGCATAAGGAATTGCAAGAGCAAGCTCAAAGAACTGTTGAGCTTGAGGGAAAAGTTTCATTTTTAAGAAAAGAAATTGAATCTCTTTCTTCAACTAATAAAAAACTCAAGTTTGCATTTATGCTTGGAGCAACAGATTCAATTGATACTTCGTCAGCAATTTATGACAGTCTAAAATACGAATCAAAAAAGAATTTACCTTATGGGGGAAACATTCTATATATTGCTAAAAAATTATTTAATAAATTTTACCAAGATGGAGAAAAGAAAAAACCAATATTTTTTGTAAGTCCAAGCAAAGGTTTTATAATTAAAGAATTTTTTCCTAAAGAAGGACATATGGGAATTGACTTTGCCGCAAAATTAGGTTCTCCTGTTTATTCATCACAAGGTGGATTGGTTGTGTTTGCAGATTTCACTTTAGATGACGGTAACAAAATAATTATTCAACACGATAATGGTTTTATAAGTATTTATAAACATTGTTCCTCTTTACTTATAAGTGAAAGAAATTATGTAGTACAAGGTGAATTGATTGCATTAAGTGGAAATTCAGGAAGAAATACTTCTGGTCCACATTTACATTTTGAATTATGGAAGGATGGAAAACCAATAAATCCAAAGGAGTTATTAATACAATGATTGGAAAAAGTAACCAACAAAAAAAAGAAAACGGATTATCCGAAGAAGTGAGTATTTTAAGTAGCGGAGTTAATATTGATGGAAAACTTACTAGTAACGGAAACGTAAGAATAGATGGTAAAGTAATTGGTGATGTAAATATAAAAGGAAACCTTACTCTTGGAACATCGGCAAAAGTTAACGGGGAAATTATTGCCAAGAATGTTTCAGTCAGTGGAAAAGTAGAAGGTACTTTAAAAGTAGAAGATAAATTAACACTTGAATCCACATCAATTATTAAAGGCGATATAAATGCTAAAGTTCTAATCATTGAAGAAGGTGCTCAGTTTGATGGTAAAAGCTCAATGACGAAAGGAGCTTCAAATTTAAGTTCATCCTTTAATGAATCAAAAAAATAGTAAAGAAGATAATGTAGCTAAAGCATACAGAGAAGCCGGTCCGTATTTAGGATTAGGTTTTCAACTTGCGGCAACCATTGTTCTAATGTTTTTTTTAGGTAAATGGTTGGATGAACAATTTGGACTAGAACCAATATTAACAATTCTATTTAGTTTCTTTGGTGGCTTTGCCGGAATTTATAATATGATTAGAACGACTTTAAGTTTAAATAAGAAAAACAAAAGTGAATAGTTTTATACGGAATACATTAATAATTTATTCAGTATCATTTGTTTTCATTTTTCTACTAAAATATTTTGATGTTGTTTCTTCTGTTTTTTATCTATCT
>Ga0209633_10005701_pt1 | contig 10853 bp, 11 predicted proteins | sample Cruoilmetagenom1_FD_187290 | JGI IMG/M metagenome (GOLD analysis project Ga0209633, IMG submission 187290) | Oil polluted marine microbial communities from Coal Oil Point, Santa Barbara, California, USA - Sample 1 (SPAdes) (version 2) | ecosystem: Environmental > Aquatic > Marine > Oil seeps ... | reverse complement strand
CTGGGGTGTAGCGTTTCCTTGCCATTATAACGACCTCCTATATATAAGGTTTTCTGTCAAAAATCTAACTTAACTTATGGACCTATTATAGGGGGGCAGGTCACGACCTCTGGCTTGACAGGGCATTTCCTAAGTATTGTAGGTTAGTATGGCTTGGTATGATTATTCTTTAATTGCAATACCTTAGTTATATATCAAAGACCCACACCAAAGGATACAAATGGGTATATAATGGTACGACATGGACACCTATATGGACACCTATGCGGACACCTCTTATAATATTAATAAAATTATTATAGAGGATTTAAATGGAATATATTCATATAGTAAAAGATTTTGCACTACGAACTCAAAAGAATTTAGATTATATAAATGAACAACAATCTGAAGGTCGCGAAGCATATGAGATAACTCAATTAATTAATTCTATGCTAGGACTATTAATATTTCCTCAACAAAATTATTTTAACGCTATTCCTAAAAAACCATTAGAATTGTTAAAGAATGAAGGGTGGCCAATTCCACAGGTTGATGGTTATTTTGAGCAAGTGAAAGATCTTAATCAATTAGTACGATATTTGAGAAATGCTGTTGCACATTTCAATATTGAGTTTATTGCTGATGGAAAAGGTGAAATTGTTGCCCTGAAAGTTTGGAATTATAATCCCAAAGAACAAAGAATAGATTGGCAAGCTAGATTATATATCAATGACTTAAGACAATTTACTAAGCGTTTTGTAGATTTAATTCAAGAATATAACTAATCTGATGCTTCAAAATTATTATGAAAAAAATGAATAGAAAATGTGCTTATTGTGGAAGCTCAGGAAAATTAACAAAAGAACATGTTATTCCGGATTTTTTATATGAATTTGCTGGGCGGGGACAGGTTGGATATAACGCGAAAGCAAGTAAAGTAGTGAAATCTGAACATAAAGTAAAAGATGTCTGTAAAGAATGCAACAATATACATTTATCTAAATTGGATAGTTATGGCAAGGAGCTCTTCAATGATAATGGTTTAGATAAGTACCATGCCCCGGATTTGAGCATTTCGTTTAACTTTGACTATGAATTACTACTAAGATTTTTATTAAAACTTTCATATAATCAATCTAGAATGACCAATAAGATGTCTTACTTGTATAGCAATTTAAAAGACTACATTCTGTATGGTTCTCAGATAAATTGTAATAAAAATTTGAGATTATTTTTAGAGGTCTTAAGTCATTATAAACTAACATCGGAAGATAAAGTTAAATTAGAAAAAAGGATAAAAAATACGATATACCAAAAGGATGAAATAGGCGATTTTATGTACCATGAGAAATATGCTATTGGGCATATTGAAATATTGAATCAGGAAAGCTTTAATTCGCCAGATAAAATGCCTCCTAGTATACCAGCATCTTACGTAGCCATTAATAGCTTCTTTTTTTCTTTAATCTATTTTGATGAAAATCTTAATAAACAAGAAATTGATAGTTTTCTTAGAAATGACATACCTATACTGAAATACGTAAAAAGACTCACTCATCAAAATCAGAGTACTAAAATCAAAGTATCAAGGAGAAATATTTCAAATCACCTTTTAGTACAAGCCAGCTTCAATGATCAAAAAAGCTCTTGGGATGAATACCATAGTAATACTGCATATTTAGATAAACCTTCAAAATAGAATTAAATATTGTTATTGTTGTATTTAGATTGCAACTTGCTTAAAATCAATATGTGTCCAAACTGAATAGTACAAAACCAAAAGCATCCAAATATAATCCTTTATTCCCCCCCCACCTCCGTAACAAAAAAATAGATCCAAATACTTGCGAATATTGTAAGAGTAATCTCGAAAAATATTTAAAGACTGAAGATCCAGAATATCTGTTTAAAGCTTTAAAGACTGACTTTCGAATACTTATTGATGAAGGCAATGTAGCGTTGTTGGAAAGTCTGGGTATAGATTATAATGAGGAATTCGGTGATTTGCATAAAGAATATGAATTTGTAAACCACCATACGATAGTATGGTCTGCGATTAGGTACTGGCGATTCATATATAGTTTTGAGTATGAAAGTAAGAAAAGATGGAAATCTCTATTGGGTGCTGATGCAGAAAGATTATTAAAAAGAATTGGAGCGTCATTGGTTCCTAATGTTCAAGGAGCATACATATGTCAAGATGGCCTTATGCATCAAGTTCCAGATATGAAGCTCACATATCAACTTCCTAAAAGCTTTATTGATAGATATGAACGTATACGTGAGTTTTTCAGATCACAAAATAGAAATAAAGAATTCCTTAGACAAGAGTTGGAAAAGGAAAAGAATAAAAATGAACTTGTAAAATTCTTAAAAGTAATGAAAGAGATAAAAGAGGAGGACATAGATGGATTTGTCTCAGAAAATTATTTTCACATATATAAACAAAAATCAGATCCAACTGATAAGACAAAAGAATTAATTAGCTTCATTCACTCTTACTTATGCAAGTACCAAAAATGTATAGACAATAATCCTAGTCAGAAAACACTATCTAAACTTTTCACACAAGCAAAAAGAGATATTGTCAATATTGACTAAATATTAATAATCTCAATAGGTTGCAATCTGGCAAAAGTGCGTTTTTCGAGTTTTTCCCTATCGACTATTGGTATCCTTTTGTACACTTATAGACAAATCAAATTAAGGAGTGTTTATGGTAAAACAACTAAGCGTCAAAGAAGTTTCTGAATATTATAATATTCCTGAGAATACTCTCAGGGCTTATATTCACAGAAGGATTATCCCACACCGGAGATTGCGAGGGAAAATTTATTTCGATACCAAAAAATTGGAGGAATGGTTAAAAGGATTTGATGTTCCGACTAGGGAGGAGGTTCATGATGGAAAATAAAACGTACATATTAATTGGATTTCCGAATGAGGTTCTGGCTCGAATGTATAGATCAATGAGAAATGATGAATCGTTAGAAAAGAGAATAATAATCCTTTGCCAAGACTGGATAATGCGCAAAGAGCAAGAGCAATTAAAAAAAGAGAAGAGGAAAAGAGCGTGAATATTTTTCAACATGTTAAAGAAAGTATACAGTTCACCGATCTGGCTCATGAGTATAGTTTGTCTTTTGATAAAAATAAGAAAGCAAATTGTCCATTTCATGATGATCATACTCCATCATTCCACAATTTTAATACACATGGATATTGTTTCGGATGCAACAAGATTGCAGATGTTATTGACTTAGAGGGGCATTATAAGACATTATCTCCATTTCAAGCAGCAATATCTTTAGCTAAAAGATACAATATCGATATCTCAGAATATGATTCTAATTCACTTGAGAAACATATTAAAAATATAGAAGCTAGTAAATTACTAGAACGTTACGCTGTATATGCTAATAAAAATATTCAGAATCAATCTGAAGTATTAGATTTTCTAAAATCTAAGGGCCTTAATAAGACTGATATTGATCAATATCTAATTGGTTTTGTTGGTAATGAGTCACTTTTCAATGAAGAAATTAAGGATGCCCCTGACTCATTATCGCTTGCTTTGGAAATTGGTTTAATTAACGTTAAAGGTGATTTTTTCAATGACAGAATTATTTTCCCTATATGGGATAGTGGCAGAATAGTATATCTCTCCGGAAGATCATTTCCAGAAGGTAATCCTAAGTACCTACATTTAAAAAATTCAGAAAGCATAAAAAAGCACTTAGCTTTTGCAGAGGATCTAAAGAAGGATAGCTGCATCATAGTAGAAAGTGTTACAGATGCAATAGTATTAAAGAAGAGCGGCTTTTTTTCATGTGCATTATTAGGAACAAAGCCGGGAGTACAGGCCGAAGATGAAATATTACGTACTAATACCAAACTTTTTTTTATGATGGATAATGATGAATCAGGAAATAAAGCTAATTATGATCTTGCGAAAAAATTTCAGGGATATGTGATAAAGCAAGAAAGTAAAAAAGATCCTGGTGAGCTCTATTATGAGTTAGGTTCAAATAAATTTAGGAATACGATCAGTTCATCCATGAAGAATGCGAAATTTTATTTGGACTTGATAATAGAAAGTGAGTCTATAATAGATAGTATTAATGAGATTTTAAAATTAGAGTTAGAAAGTGAAAAAGAAATATGGTTAAAGAAGCTTTCTGATACACATGGGGTGGGATTAAGAGCTTTAAAAAAAGACGTTTCCATAATTACTAAGCAAAACGAAAACATCAACAATGCAGAAGAATCTAAGGAAATAGAGATTAATCCTCTAGCTGAATATACTGATCATGAAAAAAATAAGGCAAAGGCGATATTGAGATCAGGGGATATATTATCTGAACTAGTTACTTTCCTTGATAGAATAGGGTACGTGCGAGAAGCAAGGAACAAAAAACTAGCCTATCTCGCATGTACCTCTCGAAAATTACCCGGAAAGAAGAAGGCAATTTCCTTAATTTCCAAGGGTGAGAGTGGAAGCGGAAAAAGTGAGCTAGTAAAGCAAATTTTAAAATTAATTCCTTCTAGGGACATTAAGGAATTTACTTTTATTACAGAAAAGGCGCTTTTACATTCAAAGACAGACCTCTCACATAAAATCCTATGTATATATGAGCGCGAGGGAGGTGCTAAATCTGATTACACTCTTAGAACAGCAATATCCGAAGAAAAATTGTCTATTTTTATTCCAAGAAAAAACCCTACGACTGGCGATTTTGAATCAATTGAAAAAGAGATTCTTGCAGAAGGACTCGTATATATTGAGACCACTACAGAGGAACGTATAGAAGCTCAAAATGCCAACAGAACTTTTGAGTTCTATACCGATTCTTCACAAGAACAAACAAGAGAAATATTGATTTCTCAAGCAAAAGCACATTGTCGTAGCCATAAAGATTTAGAGTATCAGTATAGAATATGGAGATGTCTACAAGAGTTATTAGAACCAATACCCGTATATGTTCCCTTTGCTGAAGAGTTAGCTAAGCAATTTCCCGTAGATAAAGTTAGGGCAAGGAGAGATTTTCCAAGACTGCTTGCACTTATAGAAGCATCGGCACTCTTACATCAATGTAATAGGGATAGGAACGAGTTTGAAGAAACTAAATATATAGTAGCTAATGAAGTCGACTTCAGGACAGCTATAGAAATTATTTTGCCTATACTATCTCAAACGTATAAAAGTGTAAGTCCAAAGGAAGAAAGCCTAGTTTCAATAATTAAGGATGAATACGACCTATGTGAATCGTGCGATTATAATGAATCAAATTTTACTATTAATAATTCATTTAGTCCAAAGGAACTACACGACAATATAAAGCATAGAATTAAGAAAGGCGATAAAATCGCAGCTGGATTTAAGGCATATTCAACGCTACGTGCTCATATCAGAAACCTAGCTTCTGAAGATAAAGGAATTCTAGAATGGAATGGGAAAAAAGGTGCTGCAAGCAGATATATTCTTGTTAATGAAATTGAAACAAATTCCATAAATTTATCAATAAGCTTGTCATCTAATCAGACTAATTTGCTCAATCCAGATAATAATAAAGGGGAATTAGAGCAAAATTTATTAGCTTACAATGAATCAAGCCAATCCTTAGCTAATGTTACTTATACTGAAGTTGAAAAATGATAAGAATTTTGGTGATTGGCTCATTAGTTCAACATTAGCTAAAGCTAAGTTTGGCTTATATTTGCCCTACGAAACATTAGATTTTTTATCTATTAGCTAAATAGCTAGGTATAAGGAAGTATAGTGAATCTTATACTGCTTGTACTGCTCCCCTTTTGTAATGTTCGATTTAAGTTTGAGTAATGCATATCAAGATTTTGACAAAGTGGTAAAAAATCGCTGATTTTTCGATTAAATTGTGAAATTTATCCAAATTTAAGTGAGAAAATGATGAGATTTTGGCTTCAGAAGTATGTTAAAGTCAACTATTGCTTGATACTAAGATTTATAACAATGTGGAAGAAAAAAGCAATGTTTTCAACAGCTTAACAGACAATGATCCTAACTAGGCGTTTAAATGTATTACATAGGGTCTATATTTAGTGTTTAGATTTAGGGCGGTTTCATTCAGGCTTATGAGTTAGAACTATTGAAAACTCCGTCTTCATCCTTGCAACTGGAGAACAATTAAGAATTTAAGCTAGTATAGAAACCCTAAACACGTGAGTAATTGAGCAAGTCTTAGATTATTTGATGAGGGAAATTGCCGGCATAATTAATATCGCTTCATTTCCAAGCATAGGCAATTAGTTTACATAACTGAAATTTATCAGACTTATTGCATAAACCTAACTCTCTCTAATTATTGCACTTATTATATCAAGCATTTTTGCTTCATCTCCCAACCACAATATATTGTGGTTGATCATGGATTACTTTTGTTTGTTCATTAATCGAATCAGTAGTTGTAAATACCGTATTAAGTGTGATTGCAAGGGGGAAGTATTTTTTAATTGCACTAACTACTGTTTATTTAATACCGTGGGGGGGCAGCCAGGGGGTGGGTCGCACGTAGCTATAGGGGCCCCGTGCTCATGATTTTTTGTGAAAAAACAGTCCATTGATCGTTGAAAACATTCCCTCCATTGCATGGTATTCTGGTAGTTTTGGTGTTATAAATATTTATGATGAACAAAATTAAGATTACTTTGGTAATTTTCACATTTATTATTGCATCTTGTTCGCCCGCTAAAAATACGACGAACTCAATCTCAAGTCAAGAACCAAATTTTGGCTTGAGATGGTTCAGTTATGCATTAACGCCTAACAAGAAATACATTGTATTGGAGGAACATGATGATCTGACGATAGCTAGTAAGATTCTTTCAAGTTATAACACAGAAACACTTATTAATGCTTTATCAATTGCTTATGCAGAATTGCCACCAGGTGAACAAAGTTATGTAACTCAGTCATTTCAGAATACTAAAACATTGCCTTACGAGTTTCGAGAATCTTTAATAGTTGCGGTTAAAACAGGTGATGAAGTAAATCAGGACCCAAGCATAAATGCCCTTAAAAATTTGTTAATAGTGGCTTATGATAATATGACCCCAGAGGAAGCTCAATCACGATATTATTATGGATTAACGGAATTTGAACAGAAAGTTTTTCAACAAAGATGGAATAATTTTGTAAATTGGTATAATTCACAAATAGAACAGCATGAAGTTGCACAAAGCAAACAAAATCCCCAACAAGCAAATTCGAATCAATCCGGCAGCGGATTTTGGGGTACTTTCGGTAAGATAGTCTTGGGTGTCATTGGTGGATACGTAGCATACAAATCTAGTACATATAACTCTAATATTGATCATCAGTTAACTATGATGCAGATGCAAAATACACAAATGGAATGGCAAATCAACAACATTCAAAACAACTTAAGGAGATTAGCGTATTAAATCTTTCGAAATAAGCAGTCACTTAATCTTTGCTACAGTTAATGCCATACTTATGACTTAATTTATTTGCAAATTCATAGGCTTCTTTAGAACCTAATTTGCCAGCCATCAAAAAGTCACTACACCCAGATTCAATCTGCCCTATTCTTATTTTTGATATTCCCCTTGCCATATAGCCTTTCATAATTTCTGGATTTCTAGTGTCATTGGAACCTAGTGCTATTGCAGCATCATAATCCTCTATAGCTCCATTAAAATCACCTAAACCTGCTCTCGCAACTCCCCTATGGACAAAAGCACGTATCCGAGAGGATAGAAATATATTTTTTTTATCCAAGTTTATGGCAACGCTAAAATCTGTTATTGCAATTTCTTTGTTACCCTGAGCTAAATTTGCAGCACCTCGTTCAACATAAGCTCTTATGTTTGAGGGGTTAATTTCAATAGATTTGTTGCTATTATTAATAGCTTGTTTGTATTTGCCATCTAGATTGTTAATTGCTGCTATGTTGGCATATGCCTCTGCCTCAATAGCACCTTCAGGTTCATTATCAATGCATTTCTGAAAATAGACAATGGCTTCATTATAGTTTCCCTTACGAAATTCCGTTATCGCCTTATTAAAAAAATCGTTAACCGTCTGGGCAAAGGCTATTGATGGTATAAACAATATTATGAAAATTAGTATTAGTCGTCTCATAAGAATTACATTAATATGATAAGGATGTGAATCACTCTTCCCATTGTACTGCACCCCCTTTTGTCAAGCAAGGTTTAAGTTGGAAATATGAATATTAACGTTAAACAAAAAAGGGAGCCGAAGCTCCCCTTAGATATTTAAATTGAAATGTTTTCAGACTTTAGGCAGTTACTTTCCTTCTTCTTATAACCATAAATCCGACTATGCCCAGAATACCTGCCATTGCTATTAAGCCCCATTCGCTCATTGTGGGAATCGGAGTAGTTACGACGTTTTGCATCGGCATACAGTCTTGCTTAGGAGAATCGGGGTGTATAAAGCAAATAGCGAGTCCGTCTGTTATTGTGTCACCAGCATTACAAGCGTATAAAAGCGCATCAGTACCGCCCAAATTCTCTATTCCAGTAGTAGATGCTAATCCTTCTTGCGGATTCCCAGGACCGTATTGGGTTAGTATATTTCCGTTATCGTATAGAATTACCTCAAAGTCGAACTGCGAAGTCTGATCGTTTAAAAAAGCAGCGTTTTGCCACATAAATATTGTACAGGGTCCATCGCCCCCTGATGGGTTAGGGCAGGAGTTAAATGTTTCAAAAAAAGCACCACTGGGTAATGTGAGAGCTCCGCAAAGAAAATCAGGCACTTGTCCATTCAAACATAAATCATCCCATAAAGGATAAATGCTGTTATTAGCAGTATTCGGGTTGGGGATGGGGCAATCGTTACTAAAATCTGTTAAATCACTGTTGTCGAAGCTGATATAGCCGTTACTAGCGGCGAAGAACTGGGTAAAAATAGTTCCGTAGAAGTTAAAATTGAAGCCTATTGGAAGAGGCCCGGATCCCAAATCATCTCCCAGAATAGCTGGGACAGGCGTTCCCGTTGCTGATATGTCAATGAAACTAAAATCAGGGCCATCCGGTTCAGTGCTATCTGTAAATACGTATCCAAATGCATCAGGCCCACCAGTTAAATCTATCCCTACTGAGTCCATACTAGGTGGATCAGGGTCTATTTTATCCTGCGCTAATGACTGAGCAGAAGTGAACAATAAAGCAATTAAACCAATAAAAAGAAAAGTAGCTAGAAATAATGAAAACTTATTTTTAATCATCTTACATCCTCCTTTAAGATATTTCTCTACAATTTGGATAATTCAATCTTATCACAGGTTCAGGATTTAAATCAAGGATTAACTCTCTATATCGAGTATTTACTAGCTTAATTCTACTAGATTCTTAATGGGGAGTACTATAGAAGTCTCTTAGTGTGAGCACTTTAAAAGTTGACAATAGGTCTAAATGTAGGTATAATATAGGTACAATGAGGGTAAAAAGAATAAGAACTAAAATGTTTCAGGTATGGCTGCATCCTAATGAATTTGAATTTTTGACTACCTATGCTGAAGAAAATATGATGACTGCATCTGAGACAGTAAGAGGATGGATTCATGAAGTTATGAGAAGGGAGGGTTTTGAGATTAAGGAACCATCTATTCCCGAACTATCAAATACCAAAAAGGGGGGAAAGAGATAATGGGCGTATATGTAAAAGGAAATCGTTGGTACATTGATTATTACGTTAATGGCAAAAGGAAGAGGGAAGTAGTCTCTATTCCCGAAAAAGAACCCGCCACAATCACGCTACGTGACGCTGAAAAGGCGTTCTCCATCAGGAAGGCTGAGATAGCTCAGGGCAAGTTTGATATTACAAAGACAGAAAAGCCTATAAAGTTTGAAAAGCTAATTGAGGCTTATCTTGAATGGGCAAGTGAAAACCACAAGTCACCAGAAAGAGACCATTCGGCATGCAAAAATTTATTAGCACACTTCAGTGGTAAGAATATTTACTCCCTAAACCTATGGGAGGTCGAGAAATACAAGTCCGAAAGAAAAAAACAGGGACGACAACCAGAAACTATAAACAAAGAGCTCGGCGTTATTCGTAGAATGTTTAATCTAGCTACAGAGGGAGCTTTAAGAGTTAAATCAGCCAAGAACCCTATAGAAGGCTTAAAGCTCCTAAAAGTACCACCAATGAAAACCAGAACGTATAGTTCATTAGAATTTCAGAAGCTCTATGAAGCTGCTCCAAACCATTTTAAACCTATACTCCTATGCGCTTACATTACTGGCATGCGGCGTGGCGAAATCGCAAATCTTAAATGGAGAGACGTTCATTTTGAGGATGAATATATCTATGTGGCTGAGACTAAAACAGACGAGCCAAGAACCATACCCATATGTGAATCACTTTTGAGCACCTTACTTCAAATGAAAAAGGAATCTGATTGTGAGTTTGTTTTCACAACACCTAACGGCAAACCCTACACTTCAAAAACGGTATGGAAAACCACATGGGGCTCAACCCTAAAAAGCTCGGGTATTCCTAGGGGCAGATTTCACGATTTTAGACACACTTTTATGACAGACCTTATAGTCGACGAAAAAGAGGATTTTGCAACGGTTATGGCCTTATCTGGACACAAGAGTATGTCCATGTTGAAGCGATATACTCATGCTAAACAGGAGGCCAAGAAAACTGCCATGAAAAAGCGTGAAAATTACGTAATTATTTCAACTATGGACACCTATTTGGACACTAAGGCGGACATGGGCCCTTTAAGCGACAATACCATTATTGGATTAACTAACCGTAAACATTAAAGTAAGTAGTGGCGGAGCCGACGAGATTTGAACTCGCGACCTCTGGCTTGACAGGCCAGCCCATA
>Ga0209633_10005700_pt1 | contig 10858 bp, 6 predicted proteins | sample Cruoilmetagenom1_FD_187290 | JGI IMG/M metagenome (GOLD analysis project Ga0209633, IMG submission 187290) | Oil polluted marine microbial communities from Coal Oil Point, Santa Barbara, California, USA - Sample 1 (SPAdes) (version 2) | ecosystem: Environmental > Aquatic > Marine > Oil seeps ... | reverse complement strand
TTTATTACTATGCTGCCAATGGTATGGCTAACGCTAAAATGACTAATAATTTTTTTGAGAATAAACTCAAAGTAAAAACTAGCTCTCGTAATTGGAGAACGACAAATAAATTGTTAGAAATGGTAAAATTGATGTGATTGAATTTTTCCTACATGATCTGGACAACCATATTGATCCTTCAAACAAAACAAACCTACATGGTTTTTAAAACTTACTGTCATCCATGAGTAAGCAGAGATACAGACTTACTTTCTATGGATTCCCGCCTTCGCAGGAATGACAAGAATTATATTAATTCAAACAATTTTGTAAGGCCTTTTCAATACTATCAAATTCAAATACAAAGCCTTTGTCTTTAATTTTATCATTCCTCAAATACTGACTTTCCAATACTAAAGTTGACATTTCGCCAAGCATTAATTTCATGATAAAATTAGGAATATTAGGTAACCACAATGGTTTTTTGAGTTGCTTAGCAATTTCTTTTGTCATCACTAAATTCGTAATAGGATTTGAAGCTACAGCATTATAAGAACCTTCTAAATTTTTATTCACAACAAATAAAAATAGTTGAGTCAAATCAGCAATATGAATCCATGATTGAAACTGATTTCCCTTGCTAATAGCCGCACCAAAACCTAGCTTTACAGGTTTTATCATTTGTGGTAAAGAACCATTATTTTTAGAAAGTACAATACCAATTCGTAATTTTGAAACAGTAATATTTAGATCATTTATTCTATCTACTTCCTGCTCCCATTCATTGACAACTTTCCCTAAAAAACTTGAATTGGTTTCTATTTCTGTTTCATCGTATTGTTTGGTTAATGATGATGGATATAATCCCAAAGCAGAAGCCGAACAAAAATGTGTTACTTCATGGGTATTTTCAGACAATAATTGATATAACAATCTAACAGATTCAATCCGACTATTTCTAATTTCAACTTTATGTTTTGGTGTCCATTTTTTAGAAACGGTAGTCCCCGCTAAATTGATGATAGCATTAATTCCATTAAGGCAATTTACATCCACCTCTCCATCAATTGGATTCCAATAAAAACCTTTATAATTATTCTGAGTAACTATTTTAGTTTTCCTAGTCGTTAAGTAATGAACTGTATAGTTCTTTGCTAAATATAGTTTAACAATTTCGGTACCAACCAACCCTGTTGCTCCTGTTATAAGAATTTTCATTTGTCAACTCCAAAAAATCGTTCTGATATTCCATCGGCATTCAACCATAAATAAATTACAATCAATAATGCTATTATCAATAAAATTGATCTCATATAATTTGGTTTTTTTCGCTTTCTAATTCTATTAAATCTCATAAAATTATCAATTAATATCTATTCAAAAATACACATTTTGTACAACAAATATTTAAGTATCTTTGTCAGCCTAAAAGCCGAAGACAAAACGACGAATGAAGAATATTAGAAACTTCTGTATTATTGCACATATAGACCACGGTAAAAGTACCTTGGCGGATAGATTATTAGGCTTTACTGACACAGTAACCGAAAGAGAATCAAAAGCCCAGTTATTAGACAGTATGGATTTGGAGCGTGAACGTGGTATCACCATTAAAAGCCATGCTATTCAAATGGACTATGAATATAAAGGAGAAAAATATGTCCTAAATTTAATTGATACACCGGGACATGTCGATTTTTCTTATGAAGTTTCTCGTTCAATAGCAGCTTGTGAAGGTGCCTTATTAATTGTAGATGCCGCACAAAGTATTCAAGCACAAACCATATCCAATTTATATTTGGCGCTCGAGAATGATTTAGAGATCATACCTATTCTTAATAAAGTTGACCTACCGAGTGCAAATCCGGAAGAAGTTACTGATGATATTGTTGATCTATTAGGATGTGATGCTGAAGAAGTTATCCACGCAAGTGGTAAAACGGGTTTTGGTGTTGAAAATATTTTAGAAGCAATTATTGAGCGAATTCCAGCACCAAAAGGAGATGTAAATGAACCTTTACAAGCTTTGATATTTGATTCTGTATATAATTCTTATCGTGGTGTTGAAACTTATTTTAGAGTTTTAAATGGCGAAATTAAAAAAGGGCAACGCATCAAATTCATGTCTACAAATAACGAATATTTTGCGGATGAAGTTGGTACCTTAAAATTGACTCAAGTTCCTAAGGATAGTGTAAAAGCTGGAGATGTTGGCTATTTAATAACCGGAATAAAAACAGCTATTGAAGTAAAAGTGGGAGATACTATTACTGATGCTAAAAACCCTACTCAAAATATTATTGACGGATTTGAAGATGTAAAACCGATGGTTTTTGCAGGAATTTATCCTGTTGACACAGATGATTATGAAGAATTGCGTAATTCTATGGAGAAATTACAGTTAAATGATGCTTCATTGGTTTTTATCCCGGAAAGTTCTGCCGCTTTAGGTTTTGGTTTTAGATGTGGATTCTTAGGAATGCTCCATTTAGAAATTATACAAGAACGTTTAGAACGCGAATTCGACATGACAGTTATTACAACGGTCCCTAACGTTTCTTATCATGCTTTTACCAATAAAAATCCTGATGAAGTATTGTTAGTGAATAATCCTTCTGATCTACCTGAACCTTCTAAATTAAATAGAGTTGAAGAACCTTATATTAAAGCATCTATTATTACTAAATCTGATTTTGTGGGTCCGGTAATGAGCCTATGTATAGAAAAACGTGGCGAAATTACAAATCAGACCTACCTTACAACCGAAAGGGTAGAATTGACTTTTGACATGCCCTTAGCTGAAATTGTTTTTGACTTTTATGACAGATTAAAAACTGTTTCTAAGGGATATGCTTCTTTTGATTACCACCCAACAGAAATGAAAGCTTCAAAATTGGTGAGAGTTGATATCTTATTAAACGGACAATCAGTTGATGCACTTTCTGCATTAATTCATGCTGATAATGCATATAGTATTGGTAAAAAAATGTGTGAAAAATTACGCCAATTAATACCTCGTCAACAATTTGATATTCCTATTCAAGCTGCAATTGGTGCTAAAATTATTTCGCGTGAAACTGTAAAAGCACTTCGTAAAGACGTAACAGCAAAATGTTACGGTGGCGACATTTCTAGAAAGCGTAAATTATTAGAGAAACAGAAAAAGGGTAAAAAGCGTATGCGTCAAGTAGGCAATGTAGAAATTCCTCAAGAAGCATTTATGGCTGTATTGAAGTTGAATGATTAAAAATTAAAACCGAAACATCGTCTGTTTCGGTTTTTATTTTTACACTAGTTAGTTTTAATTATTGACAAGTAGTCAATGTACTTTGAAGTGTTAAATAAGCGTTATATTCTATTGTAGTATCAATATTTAATACAAAAGCATTTCCGTTTTCGCCTTTACATACTTCTACTGCCGGAATTGCCTGTCCTTGATGCTCATAAGCTGCACAAGTAACGCAAGTTTTGTCCTCGTCTTTAGAATCATCGCTAGTTGAGCATGCAATGAATGAAATCATTCCTAAACTAAGTAATACAATTTTGATTTTTTTCATGATTTTTGGTTTAATATGAATTTTTGGTTTACAAGGTATATTAAACACTGTTAAATGAAAATTATTGTCAGAACTCTTAAAATAAAATCACAAACTGCTCTAAAAAATAATATTTGGATTAAGCAAAACGCAAAATTAATTCGTAAATTTATAAGCCTATAAATCATTTGAATGAATAGTTTACATATTAGTGCAGAATGCTACCCAATTGCTAAAGTCGGAGGCCTTGCCGATGTTGTTGGTGCTTTACCAAAATATCAAAAAAAACTTGATGTTGACAGTAACGTTATTATGCCATTTTATGATAATGAGTTTACTAAGAATAATTTATTCAAAATTATTTATAATTCATCAATTAACCTAGGTAAAACTAATTTTGACTTTAAAATTTTAACGCTACAAAAAGATACATTAGGCTTTGATTTATTTTTAGTTGATATCCCAAACCTTTTATTTAAAGATTATGTGTATTCAGCAAAAGATACAGATCGATTTCTTGCCTTTCAAATTGCTGCTCTAGATTGGCTAATACAATTAGATGTAAAACCATCAGTTATACATTGTCATGATCATCATACTGGTTTAATTCCTTTTATGATGTCACATTGTTTTAAATATGAAACCCTGAAAGAAATACCTTCAATTCTTACCATTCACAATGCACAATATCAAGGATGGTTTTCACATGATCAAGTATTTAAAATACCTCAGTTTGATTTTTTTAAGGCAGGATTATTAGATTGGAATCAAACCATAAACCCACTTGCTGCAGGCATTAAATGCGCTTGGAGAGTCACCACAGTTTCCCCTAGTTATATGGAAGAATTAAAAAATTCTGCAAATGGTTTAGAAGATTTATTGAGTCATGAAACTGCGAAATGCACAGGAATTTTAAATGGTATTGACACAAAAGTTTGGAATACCGAAACAGATGATGCCATTGTTAAAAATTATACTCAAAAAACCATACAATCAGGAAAGAAAGCAAATAAAAAGGCTTTGTGTGAACGCTTTAACTTAGATCATACTAAACCTTTGTTTTCGTTTATTGGCAGACTTGTATACGAAAAAGGAGCTGACCTGTTTCCTGAAATATTTTACAAATCATTACTCAAAAAAGAAGTGAATATTTTAATCTTGGGTTCGGGCGATAAAGAAGTAGAAGCAAAATTAAAATCATTAAAAATTCCTTTTAAAAATAGTTATGACGCGTTTATTGGTTATGACGAAAAATTAGCACATCAGATATATGCAGGGTCTGACTTTTTATTGATGCCATCAAGAGTGGAACCTTGTGGTTTAAATCAAATGTATGCTTTACGTTATGCTACTATACCCATAGTAAGAAGTATTGGTGGTTTAAAAGACACTGTAATAGATATTGCAGACGATGGTTTTGGTATTTGTCATGACGAAACTACTGTAGAAGAAGTCTGCAAAGCTGTAGATAGAGCAAATAGTTTATATAAAGACCAACAAAAATTCAAAAAAATTCGTAAATTAATAATGCAGATAGACCATTCTTGGGATTCTTCTGCACAAGCATATATTAATTTATATAACTCTTTAATTCAATAATTATGATTAACAATGATGTATTGGCCATTATTTTAGGAGGCGGTCAGGGTTCGAGATTATATCCACTTACTGAAGACAGATCTAAACCAGCGGTACCAATTGCCGGAAAATATAGGTTGGTTGACATTCCCATTTCTAATTGTATCAATTCTGATATTAAAAGAATGTTTGTTTTAACTCAGTTTAATTCAGCATCATTAAATCGACATATTAAAAATACTTACCATTTTAGCTTTTTCAGCTCAGCTTTTGTTGATGTGTTAGCAGCAGAACAAACAATGGCTAACCAAACTTGGTTTCAAGGAACTGCTGATGCGGTTAGACAAAGTATGCATCATTTTTTGAATCATAACTTTAAATATGCACTTATTCTATCAGGAGACCAATTGTATCAAATGGATTATAATTTAATGATCCAAGAACATATAAAAAATAAGGCAAAAATATCTATAGCCACTATTCCTGTTAATGCGAAAGAAGCAACTTCATTTGGTATTCTTAAAGCGAATGAAAAAAATGTAATCACCTCTTTTATAGAAAAACCGGCAAAAGAATTATTATCTGATTGGGAGTCTGAAGTAAGTAATGATATGAAAACTGAAGGTAGAAATTATTTAGCCTCAATGGGTATTTATATTTTCAATAGAGACCTGTTAATCGAATTGATGAATAATCCGGATACCATGGATTTTGGTAAAGAAATTATTCCTCAATCTATTAAAAAGCAAAAAACTTTAAGTTATCAATATGAAGGTTATTGGACAGACATTGGTAATATTGATTCGTTTTTTGATGCCAATTTAGGACTAACTGATGAAATGCCTAAGTTTGATTTATACAACAAATCTAAACGGATCTTTACAAGAGCTAGAATGTTACCAACTACTAAAATTTCTGGTACTACTTTAAATAAAACCGTCATCGCCGAAGGTTGTATTATCCATGCTGCAAAAATTGAACGTTCAGTAATTGGTATTCGTTCTAGAATAGGCAATGAATCTACAGTTATAAATACATATATGATGGGTAGTGATTATTATGAAACATTAGAAGAAATGGAACAAAACAAGATTAGTGTTTTAATGGGTATAGGTGAGCGATGTTTTATTAAAAATGCTATTTTAGATAAAAACTGCTGTGTTGCAGATGATGTAAGAATTAATGGTGGTAAGCATTTAGAAGATACAGAAACAGATACATATGCTGTTAGAGAAGGCATCGTAGTCATTAAGAAAGGGGCTGTAATTCCAAAAGGATTCGTGATTTAATTTATTTTAATAAAATTAATATATGGCAAAAGTTATTGCTCATTCACTTTTTACTGATTTTGATATTGATTTATTTAAATCGGGTAAACACTATCGTCTATATGAAAAATTTGGAGCACACGCTATTGAATTAAATAATGAGAAAGGCATCTATTTTTCTGTTTGGGCACCATCAGCAAGGTCGGTTGCTGTAGTCGGCGATTTTAATTATTGGAATGACAAACAACATAAGCTTAATGTACGTTGGGATGAATCGGGAATTTGGGAAGGTTTTATTCCGAATGTAGTCATTGGAATGCGCTATAAATTTAAAATTAAATCTCATCACCATATTGAAACCGAAAAAGCCGATCCCTATGCTTTTTCTAGTGAAAATCCGCCAAATACGGCATCTATTATCAATAATATTGACACCTATAAATGGAAAGATAAAAGTTGGATGTCATACAGAAAAGATAAAAATGGTTTAGACAAACCTTTTTCTGTATATGAAGTACATTTGGGTTCTTGGATGCGTAATGCTGAGGATAATAGTTTTTTATCTTATAAAGATTTAGCTATAAAACTAGTAGCTTATCTAAAAAAAATGAACTTTACCCATGTAGAGTTGATGCCAATAATGGAGTATCCTTATGACCCTTCTTGGGGATATCAAATAGTGGGTTATTTTGCCCCAACTTCTCGTTTTGGAAGCCCACAAGATTTCAAGTATTTAGTTGATAAATTACACCAAAATGATATTGGTGTTATTTTAGATTGGGTACCATCTCATTTTCCGTCTGACGATCACGGATTAGGGTTTTTTGATGGGAGTCATTTATATGAACATCCAGATCCTAAAAAAGGCTATCATCCTGATTGGAAGAGTTTAATTTTTAATTATGGACGTAATGAAGTGCGATCTTTTTTAATTAGTAATGCTTTCTTCTGGTTAGATAAATATCATATTGATGGATTGCGTGTTGATGCAGTAGCGTCAATGGTTTATCTAGATTATTCTAGAGAAGAAGGTGAGTGGGAACCAAACAAATTTGGTGGAAGAGAAAATTTAGACGCCGTTGAGTTTTTAAAAGAATTTAATCAGGCTGTTTATACCAGTTTTGACGGTGTACAAACAATTGCCGAGGAATCTACAGCATTCCCACTGGTAACTAAACCTGTCTCAGTTGGTGGGCTCGGTTTTGGTATGAAATGGATGATGGGTTGGATGCATGATGCGCTGGAATATTTTTCTAAAGATCCTATATATCGTAAACATCATCAAAATGAAATAACCTTTAGTTTGGCTTATGCTTTTACTGAAAATTTTATGCTGCCCCTTTCTCATGATGAAGTTGTACATGGTAAAAGTTCCATTTTAGGAAGAATGCCAGGAGATGAATGGCAAAAGTTTGCAAATTTGAGACTACTTTACGGGTTTATGTTTACACATCCGGGAACTAAGTTACTTTTTATGGGAGGCGAATTTGGACAGTCTGAGGAATGGGATTTTTCACAAAGTTTAGATTGGCATTTACTGCAATATAAACCGCATAAAGGAATGCAATTATTTGTAAAAGATTTAAATACCTTATATAAAAATACCCCTGCCTTATATGAAAAAGCATTTGCTAATGAGGGTTTTGAATGGATAAATTTTCAAGATAGCAAAAATTCAGTATTAGTATTTATCCGCAAAGGTCATGATGAAATTAATGATATAATCGTTGCTTGTAATTTAACTTCAGAGGTAAGAGAAAATTACAAAATCGGTATCCCTAGAAAAGGAAGTTTAAAACAAATCTTAAATAGTGATTTTAAAAAATATTTTGGTAGTGGTATCAGTAATTCAAAAGTGATTAAAATTGAAAAAGACCCAAGAGATAACAAATCTTTTTCTGCTAGTATCACTTTACCTCCTCTTGCTATTGTTGTTTTTAAAATTGAATGATAGAATTGTTATACAACAAACTTAGCGGTAAATAGGTTCTATTGTCATTTCGACAGAGATTTGTTTTGTCATTAAAAGACAAAATATATCGACGAGAAATCTCAGAACTAATAATTATGGAAGATTTCTCGTCGCTCTTTCAGGCTCTGTCGAAATGACAATGTCCGTTGAAACAGCATAAGAACTTTACATTATATTCAATATTTCATATATTTTTTTAATAAATAGTAACCTAACTATTTTATTAATTTTAGTAGGTTTACAGCTTCTTATAATTGCATAATTTATGATTACCAATACCGAATTAGAAAAAAAAGGAAGTCAATTTCCAACTAAGATTACATCTTATAAAAAAAAAATAGATACCCTATATTTTTATACAGAAAATAATGTTGCACTTCAACTAACTGTTTTAAGAGATAGTGTATTGCGATTTAGGTATTCAACTACGGCTAATTTTGAAAATGATTTTTCATATGCCATTACCAAACATGCAAGTAGAGGTTATAACCATTTAGAGATAAATGAAGACAAAGAAAAATATCTAATAACAACACAAAAACTAATATGCCATATCTATAAGGCAAATTTAAAAGTTAATTTATACGACGCTGCAGACAATACTTTAATTAATCAAGATGAACTTGGTTTTCACTGGGAAGAAAGTTATGAATATGGTGGTAATATTGTTAAAATGAGTAAAGTTTCTCATGATGGTGAAAGCTATTATGGATTGGGAGATAAACCAGTACACTTAAATTTAAAAGGTAAGCGATTTGAAAATTGGGTAACCGATTCTTATGCTTATGGTAAAGGTACCGACCCTATATATAAAACCATTCCGTTCTTTACCGGCTTACATCACGGGAAATCATATGGAATATTTTTTGACAATACCTTCAGGTCATTTTTTGATTTTGCTCAGGAACGTAAAAAAGTAACTAGTTTTTGGGCACAAGGTGGTGAAATGAATTATTATTTTATTTATGGTCCTCAAATGAGTGATGTGGTTGCTAATTATACTGATCTAACCGGCAAACCTCATCAATTACCTCCTTTATGGGCTTTGGGATATCATCAATGTAAATGGAGCTATTATCCTGAATCAAAAGTAAAAGAAGTAACTGCTAAATTCAGAGAGTTAAAAATACCTTGTGATGCCATCTATTTAGACATTGACTATATGGAAGGTTTTAGGTGTTTCACCTGGAATAAAGAATACTTTCCAGATCCAAAAAAGATGGTTAAAGAATTGGCTGATGACGGTTTTAAAACCGTTGTAATTATTGATCCAGGCATAAAAATAGATATGGACTATACTGTTTTTAAAGAAGGTCTGGAAAAAGATTATTTCTGTAAACGTGCTGATGGACCTTATATGAAAGGGAAAGTATGGCCGGGTGAATGTTATTTTCCTGATTTTACAAAACCTGAAGTTAGAGAGTGGTGGTCTGATCTATTCAAAGAACTTATTGAAGATATCGGCGTAAAAGGTGTTTGGAATGATATGAACGAACCTGCAGTAATGGAGGTCCCCAATAAAACATTCCCAAATGATGTGAGACATGATTATGATGGAAACCCATGTAGTCATAGAAAAGCGCATAATATCTATGGAATGCAAATGGCAAGAGCTACCTATAAAGGTTTAAAAAAGTTTGCATATCCTAAACGACCCTTTGTAATTACAAGAGCGGCATATTCGGGTACACAACGATATACTTCTACATGGACCGGCGATAATATAGCCACTTGGGAACATTTATGGATTGCAAACGTACAAGCACAGCGTATGGCAATGTCAGGTTTTTCTTTTGCAGGGAGTGATATTGGCGGTTTTGCAGAACAGCCTGAAGGAGAATTATTTGCCAGATGGATTCAATTAGGAGTGTTTCATCCATTTTGTAGAGTACACTCTTCGGGGGATCATGGAGAGCAAGAACCATGGACCTTTGGTGATGAGATTACAGATATTGTAAGAAAATTTATTGAACTTCGTTATCAGCTATTACCATATTTATATACCTCTTTTTGGCAATATCTAAATGATGGTACGCCAATGTTAAAACCATTGGTATTATATGATCAAGAAGATATACAAACCCATTACAGAACTGATGAATTTATTTTTGGAGATAAAATATTAGTCTGCCCTATCGTTGAAGCTAATGCCAAAGGCAGAAGAATGTATATACCAAGAGGTAAGTGGTTTAACTACTGGGATGATAAAATTATGGATGGCGGTAAAGAAATATGGATTGATGCTGATATTGATAGCTTACCCATTTTCGTCAAAGAAGGGAGTATCATACCTAAATACCCAATTCAGCAATATGTAGGTGAAAAGAAAATTGATGAAATTGTATTGGAAACATATTATAAATTAGGCAAAGAAGTATCGACTTTGTACGATGATGCACATGATGGATATGACTATATCAAAGGTAGATATAGTTTAAGAACTTTTAAATTAGTGGGTAAAAAAGACGAGTTAATTATTCAACAACATAAATCGGGTAAATTTATAACAACTTATAAAACGTTCA
>Ga0209633_10005699_pt1 | contig 10860 bp, 9 predicted proteins | sample Cruoilmetagenom1_FD_187290 | JGI IMG/M metagenome (GOLD analysis project Ga0209633, IMG submission 187290) | Oil polluted marine microbial communities from Coal Oil Point, Santa Barbara, California, USA - Sample 1 (SPAdes) (version 2) | ecosystem: Environmental > Aquatic > Marine > Oil seeps ... | reverse complement strand
ATCGACGGGACGCACATAGAGCAACGTCATGTCCGCATCGGTGCCCGAACCGATGCGCACGGCGTATTTCAAGGCGCGCAGAGACTCGCTCGATTCATCGATGCAGACCAGGATGTGAAAGCGCGGCTCGACCGGCTTGGCGGCCGGGGTCTTCTTGGCTGAAGCTTTTTTGCGCGCGGCGGGTTTGGCTGCCTTCGCCTTGCCGCCGCGCGGGCCGGTGGTGCGCCGGTCCGACACAGCCTTTCGCCTGCCACCCTTGTTATCAACCGTTGAACCGGATTTCGCCGCCATAAATGCCCTGGTGCCTACAAACCAAGCAGCGGCCAATAAAAATAAGCCGCCAAAATCAGAATGACCGTCGAAACAACGACCATCCTGTAGCCGACCTTGAGGAAATCGGTCGGTTTCAGATAGCCGGAAGAATACACGATCGTGCATGCCGGAGTCCCGATTACGGTCAAGTAGGCGAAGGCCGAAGAAATCGCCGTGATAAAGCCGATCACAAGCGGGCTTTCGCCGGCGGCGTCGGCAAGCTTGAGGGTAATGGGACCGACAACGGCCACGGCAGCGCCGTTGGACATGGTGTTGGTGACGCCGGCAGTGAGCGTTGAGACGGCCGTCCATAAGGGGACGCCGTGTTCGACGCCAAGCGGCGCCATGACATCAAGAAAGCTTGTCGCCACCCAAAGCGCCGCACCTGTCTGCTGCATTTCCACGCCGAGCGATATGGCGGCGGCATAGAGCAGGACGACGCCCCAGTTAACCCCGGAATTGATGTCTTCCCAACGCACCAGCCCGAAGGCAAGAAAGGAGATGGAACCGCAAATGGCGACGGTGCCGAGGCCGACGGTGTCGGAAAAGAAGACCCACCCCACCAAGGTCAGCAGAAACAGTACAATCGCCAGCCAGTCGTTGGCGCCCATCGGCCCACCTTCCTCGATCTGCGAGCGCAGCTTAACCACCGCGCGCGCGATATTGGCGTATTCGGGTCGAAAAGTGAGGAACAACATCGCTGTAACGAAGGGCAGCTGAACCAAGAACACCGGATAGCAATATTTGACCCAAGTGACGTAATCGACGAGGTATTTGTATGTCTCGGGGTTCGTGGGATCGAAGAAAAATTCTTTCCAATAACCGATCATGATGGCGTTGCGGGCGCCGCCCGAAGGCGTGCCGATGCTGGCGATAGAGCAGCCGTACGAAATCGAAAAAAGCAGAACCGCGGCCAGACGCCGGACCTTTCGCGGATCGTCGGATGTCAGGGTAATCAGGGTAATGGCGACGGGCAGCATCATGGCCGCGACCGTGTGCTCGCCGATGATCGAGGCCAACAAGCCAGAGACCACCGAAATGCCGACACAGACGTTGAATGTCTTAGTGCCCGTGGCGCGCACGATGAAATAGGCCACGCGCTTATCGAAATTCTGCTTCACCACGGCGACGGCGAGCATCAGCGATCCCATAATAAAGAGCACCGAGTCGTTCATCAGGCTTTTGGCCACGGTGGTCGAATCAAGCTCCAGCAACAGCACCTGGCCGACGATGATCATCAAGGCAACCGTCGGCAGGGGTACCGGCTCGGTGACGAAGAGCACGATGGCGACGATCGACATAATCATCGTGATCCATCCGTCGCGCGACAGGCTCTCGGGCGCAGGCATGGCAAGAAGCATCGCGCCGATGCCCAGCGCGATCAGAAACCAACGTTTCTCCCAGAGAAAAAAGGCCAAGCCTCGAATGGCCGGAGCACGCGTCAGGCGCAACCGTGAGATTCCCAGCGCGGCGCTACGCGCCAACGCCAGGCGGGCCATGCGTGTCTCCTCCCACCTAGCCATAAGCCCACCTAATCATGAGCAAAAAGTCCGGTTATCCGGTTGTTGGGCACTGGATGCGATCGGCCCCGCCCCAAGTTATTGGTGGTCTTGATGTCCCATAATATTCAGAAATTTGCAACATTGCTCATCATCGCCCGGTGCGCCTGAAAGCACGGGCCCTTCTGCCGCCAATTTCGGCGATTACAGCGCCTCAGGCGCGGCCACGCGCGTCCCTCAGCCCCTCGACCGCATCCGCCTCGAGCTCGAGATGGATCGCGAGATATGACATGATGTCCTTCGGCGTAATGACGCCGACCAGCCGCCCACTGCTCGTCACCATGTAATGGCCGGCAGATCCGGTCATCATCTTCTCTAGGGCCGCCCGCGCGTCGTAGCCGACATCAAGGGTGTTGGCCTCGCCGAGCGGCGTCATCACATCACTGACCCGGACCCCGCCCCAACGGCTCCGGTCGATCTCGCGGGCTTGTTCGAGGCTAATGCACCCCTTGAGCTCGCCGTCGCTCACCACCGGAAAAAACCGGTGATTGAGCCGATAGAAGTAATCTTCAACCAGGGTCTTGATCGAAATATCGGCGGGCACACTTGCCGGCTCAGCGCGCATGACGCGGGTAACGGGAACACCCTTCAACAGGGTTGCTGCGGCGAGCTGCAAGCGCGAGGACCCGGCTGCGTTATAAATGAAGAATCCGATGAGCATGAGCCAGATGCCGCCTATTGTATTTCCGGAAACCAGATTGAGCAGTCCCAGCGCGATGAAGGCGCCGGCAAAGAGCCGGCCGAGACGCGAGGAGATTCGCGTGGCGCGCGCCAGGCTGCCGGTCCACCACCAAGCGATGGAGCGGAAAACGCGGCCTCCATCGAGCGGGAAGGCAGGCAGCAGGTTGAACAGGGCCAATACGAAATTGATGAGCGCCAGATAGGCCAACACGGCCGTGAGCCGCGGCGCGTCCAAGCCCGCCTGCGCGCCGGCCTCGGCGACATGGAAGAATGCGGCCAATGCGAAGCTGAACACCGGCCCGGCGATCGCCATCATGAATTCGGCTACCGGGCTTTTGGGCTCCTCGGTCATTTCAGCCACGCCACCGAATATAAACAGCGTTATGCCCGAAATGGCGAGGTCGTAGCGGCGGGCCACCAGCGCATGGGCAAATTCATGCAGGATGATCGAAACGAACAGGCCCAACGCGCCTGCCACACCCATCCAGTAATAGGCGGCCGTCGGCTGGCCTGGCAGGGCCTGCGGAAAATAACCGGTGGCGAGCGTCCAAGTGACAAGAACGGCCAAAAAAGCCCACGACAAGTCGAGGCTGACGCGAAAGCCAAACAGAGAAAATAGCTCAATTCGTTTCAGAAACATGGCCGGTTCGTTCGATTGATTTCTCCGACGTTAACACGATTACAGACTAGACCCCACTGCGCCCGACATGGGGCCGCCGTCGCATCGGAATGCTCTCTATGGGCGGGCGATCCCCAACGCACAATGACCAAGATCAACGGGACCAAGATCAACGGGACCAAGATCAACGGGACCGAAATCAATGCAAGCGCTGGTGAATTGAACTTGAGACCACTAGTCTGGGATAGGCGGTGAAAAACAGGCTGATACCGGGAGGACGCTGATGCGGGCAATGGTGGTGAGAGAAGCGGGCGCGGCTATAGAGCTGGAGGACCGCGCGGTGCCGGACCCGCAACAGGGCTGGGTGCGCATCAAAATACACGCCTGCGGCGTGTGCCACGGCGATGTGGCGGTTTGGCAAGGCGCGTTTCCCTACACGACATTCGCAAAATATCCGAGGGTGCCGGGCCACGAAGTGGCCGGGGTGATCGACGCGGTTGGCGCGGGCGTGAACTCGCTGGCGCTCGGCGACCGGGTCGGGGTGCCGTGGCTGTTCGATTCTTGCGGCACGTGCCGCTCGTGCAAACGCAGCGATCAGGTCTATTGCAAGGACACCGAGGTGACCGGCGTGACCCAGGACGGCGGCTTTCAGGACTATATGGTGGCGCCGGTCGGCGCAGTGACGGTGCTGCCTGATGCCATACCCTTCGAAGAGGCTGGCCCCTTAATGTGCGCGGGGCTCACGGTCTTTACGGGCCTCAAAGAAGCAGACTACCGAGCCGGCGACAGGGTCGCGGTGATCGGGCTCGGCGGGCTCGGCCATGTGGGCGTGCTCTACGCGGCTGCAATGGGCGCGCGTGTCGCCGTGATCTCCACGCACAAGAAGAAGGCCGCCGAGGCCGAGCGTCTTGGGGCCGAGCTTTTCATCGATGCCGGCGAAGACGATGTGGCCGCGCGGCTACAAGACTGGGGCGGGGCCGATGTGATCTTGAACACCGCGCCCTCGGCCAAGGCGGTGACCCAGGCTTTCCCGGGTCTGGCGCAGAGGGGCACGTGCGTCGTTTTGGGCGCGTCGCCGGAGTTGATTGAAGTGAAGCCCGGGGCGCTGCTCAACGGCAGCCGTAAACTAACGGGCTCAACCACCGGCGGTTCCGAAGACATCAGGCGCGCCCTCGAGTTCGCTGCCCAAAACGGCATCCACCCGACATTGACGCGGTTTTCGCTCGAGGACGCGCAGGCTGCCTTGGAGGGCCATCTCAACGGCACGCTTTCGGGCCGGGCCGTGTTGTTGACCGAATGAGCGCGGTTGAAATTTTGCCGGCAATTATTCTGGTGGCGATGGGATTGGCGGTCGGCATTGGCGTACTGGTTGCGGCCAGCCGTCTCGTGCGGCGGCTGGCGCCGCCACCTGATAAACGCAAAGATACGAAGAAGTAAGCAGCAGGCCGGACCCAACCGCGCCGGTCGGAATCAAACGACCTTGCGCACTTCGGTCAAGAAATTGGCAACGCCGCCGCGAAGTAATTCGCCCTTTTGTGCCAACTCGTCGGAGGCGTCCCTCACCTGGGCCGCCGCGTGACCGGTTTCGCCAGCAGCTTGGCTGACACGGGCGATGTTGGAACTGACTTCACTGGTGCCCACGGCAGCCTGTTCGACGTTGCTCGCGATCTCTTGGGTCGCGGCACTCTGTTCCTCGACCGCCGATGCGATGGTGGTCGCTATTTCATTAACCTGAGAAATCGTCTCACCTATGGTGCCAATTGAGGTAACTGCGCCATTGGTCGCACCTTGAATGCCCGAGACTTGCACGGAAATTTCCTCGGTCGCCTGGGCGGTTTGACCGGCCAGGCCCTTCACCTCGGAAGCCACGACCGCAAAGCCCTTGCCCGCTTCGCCAGCACGTGCCGCCTCTATCGTCGCATTCAACGCCAGAAGATTCGTTTTGCCCGCGATGTCCGAGATCAGCGAGACGATCTCGCCGATCTTTTTAGACGCCTCGGAGAGACTCGAAATATCCTGGTTGGTTTGTTGGACCTGCGTGACCGCCTCTGAGGTGATGCTTGAAGAGCGCGAGACTTGCTGATTTATCTCGCCGACCGATGCGGTCAGTTCTTCGGTTGCAGCGGCAACGACATTGACGTTGGTTGAGGCTTCCTCGGCGGCGGCGGCAACACCTGTCGATTGTTCACTTGCTGCAGCAGCTGCCTCTTCCATCGTCTTGGCGGAGGCTTGCAACTGCGTCGCAGCCGAGGCAACGGCCTCCACGACCTCTCTCATCTGGTTCTCGAAGTCGTTCACCACGGCCGAGAAATCGGCAACCCGTTGTTCCATCGCGTTCATCGCGGTGTTGACGGTATGGCTAGCTTCGCCGAAGGCGCCGGTCATGCCCTTTTCGGCGATGCGCCTGAAATATTTGTTGGCGGCAACGTATTCGAGCGACGCCCGCGATTCGCGGATATAGGCATCGGAGCGGTCGATCAGCCGATTGATCGCGTGAAGCATGCGCGCCGCATCTCCGGTTTCCGTGATGTTCAGAATACGGACCTCGAAATCCCCTTGTGCAACCGCTTCGCAAACGTCGGCCGCCTTATGAATTGCCGATTCATAGTCATTTTTGGATGAAGACATGTGTCCAACTCTTCGTTGTGCGTGCGGCAGTCATCGCCGGCGCTTCAATTCGCCACCGTTAAAGCGTGGCGACAAATTCGTCGTATTCCAGTCCACTGTCTTTCAACAGGCCGGTGAAAATTCCTGTCGAAGCCTGCAGGCCCTCTTTTTTGTTGTTGTGCTGTTCTTCTGCGGCCAACAGCTCTTTGTAGAGGGGCATGATCTTGGTCTCGAGGATGTGGCGATCAGGCACGCGGCGGTTGGAGTGGTAGCCGACAATATTGCCGGACCCATCGCGACTCGGCGTCACGTGGGCGTTGACCCAATAGTGATCCCCGTTGGCGCTGCGGTTCACAACGTAGGCGAAGATTTCGCGGCCATCCTGGATGGTGTCCCAAAGCAATCCGAACACGCAGCGCGGCATCTCCGGATGGCGGATCATGCTGTGCGGCTGCTGGAGGCACTCCTCCTCGGTGTACCCCGCAATTCGCAAAAAGACATCATTGGCGTATGTGATGCGGCCCTTGAGATCGGTCTTCGAGACGATGATTTCGTTATCGTCGAAAAACCGCTCGATCCCAGTGAGTGAGGTTTGGCGTGGCATTGCGCTTCCTTAGGCTTAGTGCGGTCGATTACCGGGCGGAAGCGGGTCGGTCGAAAGCCCGAATCAAGCCTCGATGCTGGAATACGCTAGCTTTATCTTGGTTAACAAAGCCTTGCCGCGGCGAGGCCGCGCCGTTCAGCGCGCGGCGCCGATCGGCACGCTGACGCGTCCACCCAGGGAATAGGCAACGGCGCTGCCGCGTTCGATCCGGGTCACAGGTGTGAATCCGGTGACGGGCAGGGTGTCGATTTCGGTATCCTTGTAGTCCATTTTCGGAACGTACGAGTAGAGTTCCGCCTCGCCGTAAAGCGCGGTCGTGAATCGAGGAAACGCCTTACGCGCCTCGACACGCAGGGCGCCGATGGCGGAAACCTGCTGGTCCTCGAGCGACAATTGCTCGTTGGCGAAATCCTCGGGCAGCGTTCCGCTGGCGACAAAACTGCCGCTATAGTCGGTGTCGGCATAATAAAGGCCGACCTCACCATCGACGAGAACGGAAAACCCCCCGCCAACCGGCCAAATTTTTTGCAATCCGATAAACGCGCCCCAATAGGACGTATCGAGGCTCTCGTCGTAGGTGAAGACGTCGTCGGCCACATCGATGTCAGCGCCCTCGACCTTGTTGTCCTGATTGATTGCCTTATAGCCAAGGCCTGCCTTGGCGGCGAACAGCGGCTCGCGGCCAGGCTCCACGTCGCCAAAAATGAACCGCGATTCCACGGCAACGCCCCAATGATCGACATCGCGATGCGCCGTTTGCAACATGTCGTCGTTGCTGTCTTTCTTGTCCTCAATCGAGGGATTGTCCTGGACCAGCGGTCCATAGGTGCAGTTGGTCGTCCCTGGCGCCTGGTCACAGATGAGGGAGTTGCTGCTGTCGAGCGCGGCATAAAATCCCTTGATCGACACGATCTCGGTCCAACTGCCGCGGCGCAGCGCGAATGCGTCGAAGGCGATGTCCAGGCGGCCGCCGTCTACCTCGCCGTCATGATTTTCAAACTTGAACAGCGTGTCGTCGAAGACCTGCTCGGAGAGGTGAGTGAATTCGATCTCCGGCAGGTGCAGCCGGGCATGGCTGACGCCGATTGTGAGCGTCGGCTGAAAGGCGCCGGCCGGTGCTTGGACGCCGAAATTTCCTTCAGCGCGCGCCCCTGACGCCGATGCGCCGAGAAACAAGAGCAAACCGCAGGCCGCCGCGAAAAAACCGCCCCGATGGACAGAAACCGACAGGCGGCGCGGTGCGTTCCCCGTTTCAATCATGGCACACTCAATTTCACGCGATACGACCGCTGCCACTTTTGATGCTCTTTGGTGAAGTTCTATCTGCGCTTCATGGCTTGCCGGGCCACAGCTTCCCAGCATTTTTGGATTCGAACGTGGCTTAATTTGGGCGGGTAGGGTGTCGCCTGGGGATCATTGCAGGCGATCTAAGGCGGCGGCGGCGTTGGATCCCATATCAGCGAGGGCAACAGTTTCGGAGCGGAGTTTCAACCTGGTTCCGGGTCGGTGGACTACCGGCTCGGCGGTGCATTCCGGCAACCAATGGGGCCGTTCAATTTCGACAGCAGCGTGCTCTATATCTTCGTTCAAGAGGGCACGCAGGACGTCGATTTGGGCGGTCGCTTTCTTTATAACGCGGCGCTTTCCTTCCGTGTTCTGGACGAAACGGGCGATCATCACCAAGGTGCGGACGCTGCCAGCCAACCGCATGCGCATGGGCCAACGCTCGATTTGGTGATCGAGCTGAATGGCGAGTGGAGCGACAAGGAGATCGATGGCGGCGTGGTCGATCCCGACACCGGCGGCAGCACGCTTTACGTCTCGCCTGGTGTGCGGCTCGGCTCAGACGGGCTCGCCGGCTTTATCTCGGTCGGGGTTCCGGTCTCCAAGGACTTCAACGGAACCCAATCGCAACCCGACTGGCGGATTATGTCCGGCGTCTCGTTGGCATTGCCGTGATCGTGCTGCCGCCTTACGCCCCCAGATACAGCAAGCCACCGCCGAATATGAAAAACGTGGCGATCAGGATAACGAAGCAATAGCCCATGATCGCGCGCATATGCAGTCCGGCGATGGCCAGCATCGGGATCGTCCAAAATGGCTGAATCATGTTGGTCCATTGGTCGCCATAGGCAACGCCCATGACGATATGGGCGGGCGTGGTGCCGAGCGCCTTTGCGGCCTCGATGAAGATCGGTCCCTGCACCACCCATTGCCCGCCGCCTGAAGGGACGAACAAATTGATCAGGCCGCCGGAGAGGAACGCCCAAAAGGGCAGCGTTTCGGCGCTGGCAACGGAGGTAAACCAGCCGGCCATGAGGGACGCCAGGCCGCTTCCCGCCATGATGCCCATAATGCCGGCATAAAAGGGATACTGGATCAGCACCTGGCCCACGGTCGCGCTCGCGTGAGCGACGAGGCGCACATAATGGGCGGCCGAGCGCGACAGCAAAAGGCCCGAGGCCAAAAAAGTCCAATTGACGATGTTGAGGTTGAGCTTGAGCCCCTTTGTGGCGAACCAGTTGACAAGATAAAGCGCGAGCAGGCCGCCTAAGGCCAGCGTGAAGAAGCGGGCCCCGTCCAATTTCTGGGCAAGCGTTTCGGGCTCATCGGAGTCCGGTGTGGCGGCGACCGGATCATCTTGCTGGGACTGCACGTGATCGGATATCTCGATCACCTCTCGCGCAGGCGGCGCCATCAATGCGCAAACCACGGGAATCGTGATCAGCGTGATAAGCGCCAGCGCGATGTTCCATGGCGCAAGGATGGTCTCGCTCACTGGAATGAGGCCGCCGATCGCCGCCTCCATCGCGTTGCCCGGCGTGGCGACAAAGAGCGGCGCCGATCCCGAGTAGCCCATGTGCCAAATGACAAGCCCGCCATAGGCGGAAGCCACGAGCAGGGCGTAGTCCACTTTGATGCCGCGCTCACGCGCCTGAACCGCCACTTCGCGGGCGACGAGCGCACCGGCGACGAGGCAGAACGCCCATGAAATCAGGCTAGAGAGACCAGCGATGAAGCAGGTGAAGGCATAGGCCGCGAATGCGGTTTTTGGAATCCGGGAAAGCGCGATGAGCGCCCGCCGAACGGGGTCGGTGTGGGCCAATGCATGGGCGGTGATGAGCGTGATCGAGATCTGCGCCATGAAGGCAAGCAGCCGCTGCAAACCGTCGCCCCAGTAAACGACGAGGTCCAGGGGACCTGCCGGTGTGAGCGAGAAAGCCAAAGCAAAGACGAGGCCCGTGAGCACGATGGCGAAGATGAGTGGGTCGGGGTAGAAGCGTTCGACGAACACCACGAATGGCCGCGCAATCGCTTGCAAGAGCCGCATAATCTGATCCCCCTTGTCCTTCCGCGCTGCGGGCGCCTTCTGTGTAACACCTGGCGGGTGCGTCACTCCAGAGGCAAGCGCGGCTGGATACGCCGACCGGAATTCAGATAGATCAACGTCAAGAAGACAAAGACGAGGCCAAGTGCCGAGCGATCAGTTCAGGGACCAATTGGAACACTTCACAGGTCAGTATCCCTTTCGTGAACCGGGTTGATTTGAGCCCGACTATGCCAGTGCAACAATGCCTTAATTTCGAGCGGCTTGAGTGTTTGCGTGGTGTCTAAGTGATTCGTTTGGGTGCGCGCGCCGGCGGCGCCAAGATAATGCTCGGACGAGAGGGGTCATAGTCAGTCAATCGCGAAAGCCCAGCAATGCGGGGAATCAATTGAGGGATCGCGTGCTTTCAACAATGCCCGAGAATCCGGACGCGGAGGGACACACGTCTGCGGGCCCGGGGGTGTCTGGCGTGCTGCTTCGGCTGGCCTGCAACTGGCGACAGATCGATGACGGTGTCGCGCTTGCCGGACAGGGGCTGCGTCCGTCCGTGCGCGTGTTGCTGCAGCACGAGCGCGTGCGCGCAATCATCAACCTGCGCGGCGCAAACGCCGCCAAGGCATGGTACCGGGCCGAGGTTGCAGATTGCGCAGAGCTCGGTATCGCCCACCACGATGTGAGGCTAAGCTCACGCCGATTGCCGCACCGCAAGACATTGCTGATGCTGCTTGACGCATTTGATACGCTCGAGAGGCCATTGCTGATCAAGTGCGCAGGCGGCGTCGACCGCTCGGCATTCGCCGCAGCGCTTCTTCGCCTCCATCGGCGCGGGGCGGGCGGGATCGTTCAGGTGCGCCGAGACCTGCAGCGGCCTCGGCTGCGTCATCTCTACCGGCCCGAGCAGCGTTGGATACGCGCCTTCCCTGAGTTTTATGAGGAAACGCGGGGCAGACTGAGCTTTCGCGACTGGATTGGAGATATCTATACGGCACGCGCGTTCGAGGATCATCTGTTGATGCGCGGGTTGGCTGGAGCCTGGCGGACAGGTCCGCTGGAGCCGGTCCTGCTGGAGCCAGCCGAATAGGCGCCCGAACGCAACTCAGGCCATCACTCAAGGCTGGCGAGAGCTCTCGGCAGATCACTCATTTCATCG
>Ga0209633_10005697_pt1 | contig 10866 bp, 9 predicted proteins | sample Cruoilmetagenom1_FD_187290 | JGI IMG/M metagenome (GOLD analysis project Ga0209633, IMG submission 187290) | Oil polluted marine microbial communities from Coal Oil Point, Santa Barbara, California, USA - Sample 1 (SPAdes) (version 2) | ecosystem: Environmental > Aquatic > Marine > Oil seeps ... | reverse complement strand
AATAGAGCAGAAATGGCAAAAATATTGGGAGAAAAATGAAACTTTTAAAGCAGAAATTAATCACTCAAAACCAAAATATTACGTTTTAGATATGTTCCCATATCCATCGGGAGCAGGTTTGCATGTTGGTCATCCATTAGGATATATTGCTAGCGACATAGTATCGAGATATAAGCGTTTAAAAGGATATAATGTGTTGCATCCTATGGGATACGATGCATTTGGATTGCCTGCTGAGCAGTATGCTATTCAAACAGGTCAACATCCTGCCATTACTACAGATATTAATATAAAAAGATATAGAGAACAATTAGATAAAATAGGCTTTTCTTTCGATTGGAATAGAGAATTTAGAACATCAGATCCCAATTATTATAAATGGACACAAAGAGTATTTATTGAGTTGTTTGAGCATTGGTATAATAATAAAACAAATAAGTCAGAAGCTATTAATGAGCTTATTAGCGAGTTCGAGAAAAATGGTAATGTAAATATTGAAGCGGCTTGTGGCGATATAGAAAATTTTTCGGCTGCAACTTGGTTAAATATGACACAGAATAAACAGCAAGAAGTGTTGTTAAATTATCGATTAGCATTCTTGGCAGATACAATGGTAAATTGGTGTCCAAAATTAGGAACAGTGCTCGCTAACGATGAGGTAAAAGAAGGCTTGTCGGTTCGTGGAGGATATCCTGTTGAACAAAAAATAATGCGTCAATGGTCTTTAAGAATTTCTGCTTACGCAGAACGTTTGCTTAAAGATATTGAAAAATTAGAATGGACAGATTCTCTTAAAGAAATACAGAAAAATTGGATTGGGCGTTCAGAAGGTGCAGAGATAAAATTTAAGGTAAAAAATTCTGATACAGAATTTGAAGTTTTTACTACTCGCCCTGATACAATATTTGGTTCTACTTTTATGGTTCTTGCTCCGGAAAGCGACTTAGTAAATATGGTAACTACTAAAGAACAACAAAAAGAGATTGAAAACTATATTCTTAAAACAAAAAAGAAAACCGAGAGAGAAAGACTTACCGAGGTAAAAACTGTTAGTGGAGCATTTACCGGAGCTTATGCTGTACATCCTTTTACAGGAGAAGATATTCCTATTTGGATAAGCGATTATGTGCTTTCGGGTTATGGTACAGGAGCAATTATGGCGGTGCCTGCTCACGATGCTCGCGATTATGCTTTTGCTAAGCATTTCAATTTAGCAATTATTGAAGTTGTTTCGGGTGGTAATATAGAAAAAGAATCGTACGATGCTAAAGAAGGAAAATTAATAAACTCTGATTTCCTTAACGGATTAGATGTGAAAGATGCGGTATCTGTTGCTGTAAAAAAAATCGAATCATTAAAAATAGGTAAGGGAAAAATAAATTTCCGTTTGAGAGATGCAATCTTTAGTAGACAAAGATACTGGGGAGAACCTTTTCCGGTATATTTTAAAGAAGGATTACCATATGTTGTTAATAAAGATGAATTGCCATTAGAACTTCCCGAAGTTGATGCATACTTGCCAACCGAAGACGGAGAACCTCCTTTAGGTAGAGCTAGTGATTGGAAAACAAAAGATGGTTTCCAATATGAACTTAGTACAATGCCGGGTTTTGCCGGTTCATCGGCTTATTATCTAAGATATATGGATAGTAAAAATAACGATGCTCTTGTATCGGAAGAAGCAGATAAATACTGGCGCAATGTTGATTTATATATTGGTGGTACCGAACATGCAACCGGACATTTAATATATTCCAGATTCTGGAATAAATTTCTATTCGATATCGGATGGGTATGCGAAGAAGAACCATTCAAAAAACTTATTAATCAAGGAATGATTCAAGGACGCTCAAATTTTGTATACAGAATTAAGGGCTCTAATAAATACGTGTCATTAAATTTGAAAAATAATTATGATGTTACTCCAATTCATGTTGATGTAAATATTGTAGAAAACGATATTTTAGATATCGAAGCATTTAAGAAATGGAATCCCGAATATGAGTCGGCAGAATTTATTCTCGAAGAAGGAAAATATGTTTGTGGATATGCAGTCGAGAAGATGTCGAAATCATTATATAATGTTGTAAATCCCGATATTATGGTCGAACAGTATGGAGCCGACACTTTAAGAATGTATGAGATGTTTTTAGGCCCTTTAGAGATGTCGAAACCATGGGATACTAATGGAATAGATGGGGTGCATAAGTTTTTAAGAAAATTTTGGCGATTATTTTATAACCAAGAAAATAAGTTTTATTTGTCCGACGAAAAAGCATCAAATGATGAGCAAAAGATTCTTCATAAAACAATACTAAAAATAGGAGAAGATATTGATAATTTTTCTTTTAATACCTCAGTAAGTGCATTCATGATTTGTATTAACGAATTAACTGCTTTAAAATGTAATAAAAGAGAAATACTAGAGAAATTACTTGTTCTATTATCTCCTTTTGCTCCTCATATTACCGAAGAATTATGGCAACAAGCAGGAAATGTCGAAAGCATTAGTTTTGCATCGTTTCCAAAATTCGAAAAGAAATATGTAATCGAAAATACAATAACTTATCCGGTTTCGTTTAACGGGAAAATGAGATTTAAACTTGAATTACCGGCTGATATTACAAAAGAAAAAATAGAAGAAATAATTTTGAATCATGAAAATTCACAAAAATGGCTTGATGGAAAAGAACCAAGAAAAGTAATTTTTGTACCTAAAAAAATAATTAATATAGTAGTATAAAATAATAACTGATATTTAGTGATGCAGAATCTATTGAAAAATGTAAAGATTTATTTTATAATAACTCTTGGTTTATTTATAAATGCTTTAGGTTGGACAGCATTTCTTATACCTTCTAAAATTGCAGGAGGTGGTATTACCGGTGTTTCAACTTTGATATATTATGCTACCGAATTTCCTATCGGAATATCTTATTTTCTTATTAACATTGTTTTAATAGGTGTTAGTATTAAAGTCTTGGGGAAAAACTTCGGAGTGAAAACCATCTTTTCTACTGTAGTATTAACTATATTTTTAACGGTGTTGCAGAATGTTATTAAAGAGCCAATAATAACTGAGAATTTTATGGCAGCTGTAATTGGAGGTATTCTAGCAGGGGTTGGTGTTGGAATAGTATTTACTCAAGGCGGTAGTACCGGAGGAACCGATATTATTGCCATGATGATTAATAAAAACCGAAATATTAGTCCCGGTAAAATTATTATGTATCTCGATATTATTATAATTTCTTCATCATTCTTAATTTTTCATTCAATAGAGAAAATAGTATATGGTTATGTTACAATGGCTATTACGGCCTATGCTATTGATATGGTACTTACAGGAGCAAAAAGAACGGTGCAAATGTTTATCTTTTCGCAAGAACACGAACGAATTGCCGAGGTTGTTAGTACAGAAATTAATAGGGGAATTACGGTTCTCGATGGTCAAGGATGGTATTCAAAGAAAAAATCAAAAATATTATTAGTTATTGTGCGTAAGCAAGAATCGATTAATATTTTACATATTATAAAAGATATCGATCCTGATGCATTTATATCTCTTGGAAGCGTTATGGGGGTGTATGGTTATGGTTTTGATAGAATAAAAGGTAAGAGAAGTAAAAAGTAGAGTATATTTATTTTGTAACTCTTATTTGTAAATTATTTTTAGTTATTTATAAAGACAGTTTAAAATTGTAATAATGAAAATTAAGAAAATATTTTTAATACTATTTATCTCTTTATCGATATTATTTATCGGAATATATAAATTATCAGAAAGTAAATCAGTTGTTTCAAATTCATTTTATACATCCGAAATAAACGAAAATATAATTTATAATAATATTAAAAAGGAGTTTGGTATTACATTAGACTCGTTTAATATTATTTCAGCTACGATTAAGAGAAACGAAAATCTAGCAGGGATTTTATCTTCTTATATCGATAATAGTAGATTAAATAAAATTATTTCTGAAACAGAAAAAATTTTCGATTTACGAAAAATAAAAGCAGGAAATAAATATAAAGTTTATTTCACAAAAGATAGTATTAAAAGTATTAATTATTTTGTTTATAAACATAGTCCAATAGAATATCTTAAAATAAATTTGTCTGAAAAAGCAAGTGTTTCTTATGGAAAGAAAGAAGTTGTGAGTGTTAGAAAAACTTGTAAAGGAATAATTCATTCATCTTTATGGAATACTATGATTGAAAATGACTTAAATCCTATGTTATCTAATCGTATGTCCGATATTTATGCATGGTCGATAGATTTCTTTGGTTTAGAAAAAAATGATGAATTTAGTGTTATTTTCGACGAAAATTATGTAGATAGCCTGTCGGTAGGAATAGGAGATATTTATGCCGTAAAATTTACTCATAAAGGAGATGATTATTATGCATTCGAATTTATGCAAGATAGTGTTAATAGTTATTATGATAGATATGGGAAAAGTTTACAAAAACAATTCCTAAAAGCTCCATTAAAATATTCACGAATTAGTTCGAGATTTTCAAGACGAAGATTTCACCCAATATTAAAAATTTATCGTCCCCATAGTGGTGTTGATTATGCTGCTCCACGAGGTACTCCTATTCATACTATTGGCGATGGAGTGATTATTAAAAAAGCTTATACTAAAGGTGCAGGAAATTATCTAAAAGTTAAACATAATGGTATTTATATTACTGCTTATAATCATATATCGAAATATGCTAGAGGAATAAAAGTAGGTAAAAAAGTAAAACAAGGAGATGTAATAGCTTATGTTGGGAGTACCGGTTATGCTACCGGTCCGCATTTAGATTTTCGCTTTTATAAAAATGGACATGCTGTCGATCCTTTAAAAATAAAATCACCTCCAGTAAAACCTGTAAAAGAAAAAAATAAAGAAGATTTCGAAAAAGCAAAAATAAAATACATAAATAATCTCGAAAAAATCTAGGAATTTATCTTTGTGCATAGAGCCAATTAACTGTTGTAATGAATGTATTTACCTGAGTTTATTAAGAATTTTAAGCTGTTTAATTTTTGATTTAAATAAGCTTTTGTGTTAAATTTGATATATATAATATCTAATGCTATGAAGATAAATTATTGCATTAAAAAAATAACACAAGTTTTATCGTATTTTCTATTTGTATTATTGTTTGCATGTAGTCCCGAATATATTCCTAATATGATAAATACTCCGATGTTGAGTAATAAAGGAGAAATACAAGGAAATATTGCCGCCGGAATAAATACTATAGATGGACAAATGGCTATTGCAATTACCGATAATTTTGCAGTTATGACAAATGCAAGTTATTATAACAGAACTAGTGATTCAACAAATAATTTCCATAAACATATATTGCTTGAAGGAGGTTTAGGATATTATTTAAAGCTATCTGATGTAGGACGATTTGAAGTCTTTGGTGGATATGGATTAGGTAATGTTGAAGGGTATTATGAAAATTCAATTATTGGTTCTTCTATTACCGATGCTAATTTTAGCAGATTCTTTATACAACCTGCTATCGGAGCTAGTAGTCAGGTTTTTGATGGTAGTTTTGCTACGCGTTTCGTATTTGTAAGGATGAATCCAAATGGCGATAATTTTGATACTGGTTCATATATTCCTTTTATAGAACCGGCAGTAACATTTAGGTTAGGCTATAAACATATAAAAGGAGTAATGCAAGTTGGCTTTTCGCTACCAATAAGTAAAACAAATATTAATTTCGATTATCAACCAATTATCTTTAATGTTGGAGTTAGTTATAATATTTGGAAATCTTACGAGTAGAATATTTTATTTATTACATCATTAATAATTTTCGGAAAAAAATTATACTCCAATTGATGAACTTTTTGAGCTAAACTATCGGGTGTTTCGTTCTTTTCTATTAAACATTTTGATTGAAAAATTATATCTCCATCATCGTATTTACTATTAACAAAATGAATACTTATTCCCGATTCTTTTTCCTTATTTGCAATAACAGCTTTATGGACATGCATACCAAACATTCCTTTTCCACCATAGTTAGGAAGTAATGCCGGATGAATATTTATTATTTTATTATTATAATCCGATATTAGATTTTCGGGAAGTAACCATAAAAAACCTGCTAAAACTATGAAATCAATATTGTTTGCTTTAAGAATTTTGTTTATTCTATCCGATCTATAAAAATCGTTTCTATCAAAGTAATAAAATGGAATATTAAAATTTTGAGCTCTTTTTAACACAAAAGCATCTTTTTTATTGCTTAAAATTAATGAAATTTTAATTTTTTCAGAATTTCCAAAGTATTTTATGATATTTTCTGCATTTGTTCCGGAACCTGATGCAAAAATTGCAATATTTGTCATATCTAATTGATTATTAAGTAAAAAAAATAAAAGTAAAAGACTAAGATGGTTAAATTTTGTTGCAAAAATGCTTAATAAAAAATAAAAAATTGCAATTTTGTATCAAAAAATAAGCATTTTCTTTGATTTATGTCAGTTATTTATATTTCTTTGCACTGTTAAAAATTAATCTATTTATTAATTAAAAATTTAAATTATGTCTGATACTACATCAAGAGTGAAAGCTATAATCGTAGATAAATTAGGAGTTGACGAGAACGAAGTTACATCTGAAGCAAGTTTCACAAATGACTTAGGTGCAGATTCTCTTGACACCGTAGAATTGATTATGGAATTTGAAAAAGAATTCAATATCTCAATTCCTGATGATCAAGCAGAAAATATTGGCACAGTGAACGATGCTATTAAGTATATCGATGAGAATGCAAAGTAATTAGTAAACAATTTTGAAATAAATTTTGATATTATGGAATTGAAAAGAGTTGTTATTACAGGTTTAGGAGTTCTTTCTCCAATCGGAAATAATGTTGAAGAATATTGGAATAATTTGATGAATGGAGTAAGTGGTTCAAATTTAATTACTCATTTTGATGCATCAAAATTTAAAACAAGATTTGCTTGCGAATTAAAAAATTACAATCCTAAAGATTATTTCGATAGAAAAGAAGCAAGAAAACTTGATTTGTATGCTCAGTATGCTCTAGTAGCATCCGAGCAAGCAGTAAAAGATTCTAACTTAGATTTAGAAGCTATTAATCATGATCTTGCCGGAGTAATTTGGGGATCAGGAATTGGCGGAATAGGCTCTTTCCTAAGTGAAGTTAAGGGCTTTATCGAAGGTGATGGAACACCTCGGTTTAGTCCCTTTTTTATTCCGAAAATGATTTCGGATATTGCCTCTGGTCATATCTCAATAAAATATGGTTTTAGAGGTCCTAACTTTTCCACTGTTGCTGCTTGTGCTTCATCTACTGTTGCTATTATAGATGCCTTTAACTATATTCGTATGGGTAAAGCTAATATCATGATTACAGGAGGTTCAGAAGCAGCTATTAATGAAGCCGGAATGGGTGGATTTAATTCAATGATGGCTATTTCTACTAATAACGATGAGTATGAAACTGCTTCTCGTCCATTCTGTAATACCAGAGATGGATTTGTTATGGGCGAAGGTGCAGGAGCTATTATTCTTGAAGAATATGAACATGCAAAAGCTAGAGGTGCAAAAATTTATGCTGAAGTTGCCGGTGGTGGTATGTCTGCAGATGCATATCATTTAACAGCACCACATCCTGAAGGTCTAGGCGCAAAGAATGTTATGAAAAATGCGCTAGAAGATGCCGAGATGAAACCGGAAGATATTGATTATATTAACGTTCATGGTACGGCTACTCCTGTTGGCGATGGTTCCGAATTAAAAGGTATAAAAAGTGTTTTTGGAGACTATGCTTTTAAATTAAATATAAGTTCTACAAAATCAATGACAGGACATTTGTTAGGTGCTGCCGGAGCTATTGAAACAATAGCTGCTATTGGAGCAATGCAAAAAAGTATTATTCCTCCAACGATTAATCATAAAGAACAAGATCCAAATATTGACGAGAGATTTAACTTAACTTTAAATAAAGCTCAAAAAAAAGAAGTTAATGTTGCTCTTTGTAATACTTTCGGTTTTGGTGGACATAATGCTTCTGTTATAATTAAAAAGTTTAACGAATAATAGTATTTTATTTAGTGTTCAGAAGATCTCCTTCTTATAAATATTTATTTTCCAGTAACAGAGAATTTTATTTCTTTGTTAAGGATTTGGTAGGATATTATCCTCGAAATATTGAAGTTTTTAGCGAAGCTTTTGTACACAAATCAGCATCTAATTATATTGAAAAATATAAAGATATTAATAATGAGCGTCTCGAATATCTTGGAGACGCTATATTAGATGCTGTTATCGCCGATTTCTTATATAGTGTTTACCCTAAAATGAAAGAAGGCTTTTTAACTAAAATGCGTTCAAGATTAGTTAGTCGTGAACAAATGAACCAGTTGGCCGAAAAAATGGGTTTAGATCAATATATTATTAAATTTCTAAATTCTAGTAAAACAAAAAATATTTATGGTAATGCTCTTGAAGCTCTAATTGGCGCCGTGTATATCGATGGCGGTTACGAAAGAACAAAGAGTTTTATTATAAAAAAGATTATTAGAAAACATATCGATTTAGAAGAGCTGATACATAACGATACCGATTATAAAAGTCAGCTTATTGAATGGGCTCAGAAGAATAAGCAAAATGTAGTTTTCGAAGATATAGAGAATGGTGCAAATATTGATGGACTTAATAATGGTTTCTCTTCCGAAATAATTACTAGTAATATGGTTATTGGCAAAGGTATTGGACAATCGAAAAAAGAAGCTCAACAAAATGCCGCTCGAGAAGCATTAAAAAGTTCTATTATCACCTCATAGTATTTTTATATATTATTTTACCTTCCTTCAATATAAATTCAAAAGATAATATCTAAATTAGCTTCAAAATTATAAAATTAAATTTTGAAGAAAAAAATTCATAAACTAGACTTTAAATTAGATTTTGATTATGATGTAATTGCTATTTCATCGCATGAGAACGATTATAGGCTTTGCTGGGCAATTAATCAGAATATGAAATTAGATCTCTCAAAAGATGAAGATTTGCATATTAATATTAAAAATAAAGAATTAGTACAAAATTTTTCTGTGTACTCGTCAAATGATGAGGAAAATGAAATTAAATACGAACTAATTGCATGCACATCTGAGAATGGTTTCTTGTTCAATAAATTTAAAAATATAGATTATATTCTGAAAGTATCCGGCGAAACAGATGCTGATTTGCTTAAACAACTTAACGTTAAATTGAATAAGATAGATATTATTATTGCATCATATATTGTTGATAATCTAACGAAGACAGAAATGAAAAAGTTAATGTTTTAAATTAATAAAAAAATTATGTCGATAAATTTCGAGTTATTAAAGAAAATTTCAGAAACCCCTGGAACATCAGGTTTTGAAAAACCAATAAGAGATTATATAATAAGTGAGATAGAAGATCTAATTGATGATATTCATGTTGATAATATTGGGAATATTGTTGCTGTAAAAAAAGGGAATAGCAAGAAGAGACTTATGATAGCTGCCCATATGGATGAGATAGGATTTATTGTTAGTCATATCGACGAGAATGGTTTTCTTAGATTTCATCCATTAGGAGGGTTCGATCCAAAAACTTTAACATCTCAAAGAGTTATTGTTCATGGTAAAAAGTCGATAGTTGGCGTTATGGGGTCGAAACCTGTTCATGTTATGAAACCCGAAGAGAGAAAAAAAGTAGTTGAAATTGAAGACTTTTTTATCGATTTAGGAATGGGAAAAGACGAAGTAGAAAAAATTGTTTCTATTGGAAATCCAATAACTCGAGAAAGAGAATTAATAGAAATGGGTAATTGTATTAATGGTAAATCTCTCGATAATAGAATATCGGTATATATATTAATTGAGTTGTTAAAAAGAATAAAAAATGTAGAAATTCCTTTTGATACTTATGCTGTTTTTACTGTTCAGGAAGAAGTGGGGATTCGTGGTGCTCAAGTTGCAGCTCAATCAATCCAACCCGATTTTGGGTTTGGTTTAGATACCACAATAGCATATGATGTTCCGGGGTCTCAATTGCACGAGCAAGTTACCAAACTAGGCGCCGGTACAGCAATTAAAATAATGGATTCTTCAGCTATTGCCGATTATAGGATGGTAGAGTATATGAAAAAAATTGCCAATGAGAATAAAATAAAATGGCAGGCAGAATTATTACCTGCCGGAGGAACAGACACGGCTAATATTCAACGAATGACAAAAGAAGGAGCAATCACAGGAGCTATCTCTATTCCTACACGACATATTCATCAAGTAGTTGAATCTGTTAATATCAACGATGTTGAAAATAGTATAGATTTGCTTGAAAAATGTGTGATAAATCTCGACAAATATGATTGGAAACACTAATAAAAAAGATTTTATGTCTCATGTGTTGAGTATTGAATGTTTAATTCGTAAACATATGAGATTTGACAACTACTAATTATAAAAAACATAGAGTCATAAAAAAAAGGGAGAATATTCATCTCCCTTTTTAACCCTAAAAATTAACCTATGTGTCTTACAATTTTACTTGCTCTTCTTTGTAAGTTCGTCAACAAAAGTAAATCATTATATAGTTAACGATATTAAACCAATGTTAAAGATTGTTAAATAATTCATTATGAATAGTTCAAATTATATATTTGTAAATATTTACTATTTTTAATATCATTAAAATATTGTTTAATTAGAATATAAAACAATATTTTATTTTTTGAAGCATGAGAAAAAAAACTATTTGGATTTTAACTATTGTATTATCAATTACATTAATTGGTTTAATATTATTGCAATATTTTTGGATAAAAAATGCAATAAATATT
>Ga0209633_10005696_pt1 | contig 10867 bp, 6 predicted proteins | sample Cruoilmetagenom1_FD_187290 | JGI IMG/M metagenome (GOLD analysis project Ga0209633, IMG submission 187290) | Oil polluted marine microbial communities from Coal Oil Point, Santa Barbara, California, USA - Sample 1 (SPAdes) (version 2) | ecosystem: Environmental > Aquatic > Marine > Oil seeps ... | reverse complement strand
AAAGCTAAAAGAACAAAACTCTAAATATTTAAATGATGATTACGTGAAATTTATAAGATATTCTGAATATTTAATAAATAATAATGGGGAAGGAGTACTTGCTTTTATTTCTAACAATGGATATATTGATAATCCAACTTTTAGAGGGATGAGAGCATCTTTGGCAAAAAGTTTTACTGACATTTATATTATAGACCTACATGGTAGTACTAAAAAACGAGAGACTGATAAAGATGGGAATGTTGACCAAAATGTATTTGATATAATGCAAGGTGTAGCTATAATTATTGCTGTTAAGAAGAAAAATATAAAAACAGAAGCAAATATTTTTAATTATAATTGTTATGGTAAACGAGAGTTAAAATATGATTTTTTGCTAAAAAATAATTTATTCAATATTGGTTTTAATAAGTTTAAAGCAGTACTGCCTTTTTACAATTTTTATAATATAGACGAAGCCTTGCAAACAAAATATTATAAATTAATTGCTTTGGAAAACCTATTTCTAAATAATTCTGTCGGAATTAAATCATCACGTGACAGTTTATTAGTTGCATCAAATATTGATGTATTAAACAACAACTTAAAAGAATTTTTAGAAAAAGATGAAAAATATATTGAGAATAAATTTTCTATTAAATTCAATAAAAATTGGCAACATCAACTATTAATTAACCAACTGGATATTGAGAGGTTAAAAACTGAAATAAAGAAGATTAGATATAGAATTTTTGATGATATGAATATTTGTTATAACGAATTACTTGTAGATAGAACAAGAATTAAGGTTATGAAAAATTTTCAAAAAGAGAATAATGCACTAATTGTTGGGAGACAAGGACAAGCAGTAGCAGGTGATAGTTGGAATTTAATATATACAACAAACACTCTTTCAGATATGAATATCTTTGCAAGAGGTGGAGGTATGACTTTCCCTCTTTATCTGTATCCCGATAAAGAAATAGAAGGAGTATTTGCCGAAAAAGGCAGAAAGCCCAACTTAAATCCGGAGATAGTTCAAAAAATCGCAGATAAACTTAAACTTAATTTCGTTCCAGAAAAAATATCCCCTCTACCAAAAGACGAGGACCCAAATTCCCCTCCTTCGGAGGGGTGCCCGCAGGGCGGGGTGGTAAATCCTCCTACTCCGCAAGGCAAGGTGGTCAAACCCGAAATAATCACAAGCATAAACAACACCCCAATAAAAAGAAATTTTGTTAAAAATCTACCATATAATCCAAAACTAAAACAACTTGCCAAAGACAAAAGAAAAGAAGGCATACTTTCAGAAGTTTTATTTTGGCAGCAAGTACACAAAAAGAAATTTCATTCAATAGATTTCGACAGACAAAGGATAATAGGAAATTATATTGTAGATTTCTATGTAAAAACTCTGGGCTTGGTAGTAGAAATTGACGGCAACAGCCACGATAATAAAGAAGAATACGATGCTGTAAGGCAAGAGTATTTGGAAAATTTTGGATTAAAAGTTTATAGAATATCAGACAGCGATGTAAAGAAAAACCTAAATCAGGCAATGCTTAATTTGGAAAATTATATTGTTAATGAATATGGAGAAACAACCACCCCGCCCGTTGGGCACCCCTCCGGAGGAGAGGAATTTGGTTCGCATGAGGAATGCAAATCCGGAGGAGGGGAGTTTGGTTCGCAGGAAGAATCCAAGTTCGGAGGAGGGGAATTTGCTCCGATTGACATTTTAGATTATATCTATGCCGTATTGCACAGCCCAACATACAGAGAAAAATACAAAGAATTTCTAAAAATAGATTTCCCGAGAGTTCCATATCCAAAAAATACAAAAACATTTTGGCAACTCGTAAAACTTGGTAGAGAAATCCGGCAAATACATTTATTAGAAAGCCCGAAAGTAAACAAATACATCACACAATATCCGGAGGGCGGAGACAATAAAATCACAACTAAAATAGCAAAAAAAGATTGGGAAATAACCGGAAAAATTAAAGATCTGTTAGGTTTTCAAAACCTGACAGGTCTGCCAAAAGGCAGAATATACATCAATGAAACACAGTACTTTGATAATATTCCGCTTGTAGCGTGGGAGTTCTACATAGGTGGTTACCAACCTGCACAAAAATGGTTAAAAGACCGAACAGCCAAAAAAGGACAAGAAGGCAGAACCCTAACTTATGAAGACATCACTCACTATCAAAAAATAATTGTTGCACTTACGGAAACGGATAGGATTATGAAGGAGATTGATAGAATTGAAATTGAATAAACTAAATACATTTATTGTAAAGTTCAATTTGACGCTAAAATTATTAATTTTAAACTATAGTAAATATAATGAACTTTTGATATTTAATTAAATGAAGTTTATTTTGAATTTTAATTTTTAATTTTTTAAAAAGATTGTTAAATATTAACATACTACATGTTTTATAATTTATATAAAGTATATATTTAATTAAAGTGAGTTTAAATCCAAACATAAAACAACTTCTAAAAGAAGAAGCCCTAAAACTTCCCAAGAAACCGGGTGTATATCTTTATTATAATGATAAAGATATTGTAATTTATGTTGGTAAGGCAAAGAATTTAAAAAACCGAGTAAGTTCTTATTTCTCAAAAGATTATGACAATACTAAAACAAAGATACTTGTTCGCCATATTGTAAGAATTGAACATATTGTGGTTGAAAGCGAAACAGACGCATTGCTATTAGAGAATAATCTTATTAAGAAGTATCAGCCTCGTTACAATATAATGCTTAAGGATGATAAAACTTATCCTTGGATTTGTATTAAGAATGAGAGGTTTCCCCGAGTATTCCAAACTAGAAATATCATTAAAGATGGTTCAAAATATTATGGACCATACACATCTGTGCGTCTTGTAAGGGTTCTTACAAAAATGTTTAAAGATTTGTTTCTACTTCGTAGCTGCAAGCATAATTTGTCAGAAGAAAATATTAGAAAGAACAAGTTTAGGGTTTGTTTAGAGTATCATATAAATAACTGTAAAGCACCATGTGTTGGTTTTCAAACAAGTGGTGATTATGATAAACACATTGAACAGGTTCATAACATTTTAAAAGGGAACTTTAAATCTGCAAAGGATTATTTAAAATCACAAATGATTGAATATGCAGACAAACAAGAATATGAAAAAGCACAAGCTATAAAAGAAAAGCTCGATATTCTTCAAGATTATCAAAGCAAGTCAACTGTAATCACCTCATCAAAAGGGAATTATGATGTTTTCTCAATTAATTCAGATGAAAAATTTGCTTATGTTAATTACATTAAGGTTGTAAATGGTGCAATAATTAATGTTCATACAGTTGAACTTGTTAAAAAATTGGATGAAAAAGATGAAGATATTTTACCTTTTGCAATTTCTGAAATTATTAACAACCAACAATTAGGTTTTTCTGAAATAGATGAATTAATATTACCATTTAATATTATTTTGCCATTTTCAGAAATAAAAATTACAATTCCTAAAATTGGTGATAAACATAAGTTATTAGAGCTTTCGCAAAGAAATGCTAAATATTTTCGATTAGATAAAATTAAAAAAAGAACTTTAATTTCTGCCGAAAGAAGAACAGATGAGCTTTTACAAACAATGCAGAAGGATTTAAAAATGCTTGTTCCTCCTAAACATATTGAATGTTTTGATAATTCTAACATACAAGGAACCAATGCGGTGGCTGCATGTGTTGTTTTTATAAATGGCAAACCAGCAAAGAGAGCTTATCGTAAATTTAATATAAAAACTGTTATTGGACCAGATGATTATGCATCAATGGAAGAGGTTATATACCGTAGGTATAAACGTTTATTGGATGAGGAACAGGATTTGCCACAGTTAATTATTATAGATGGAGGCAAGGGGCAACTTCATTCTGCAGTGAATAGTTTAAAGAAATTGAATATTTTTGGAAAAATAACTGTTGTTGGAATTGCAAAGCGTTTGGAAGAATTGTTTTTTCCTGGAGACAATATTCCGCTTTATCTTGATAAAAATTCTATAACATTAAAAATTATTCAGCATGCAAGAAATGAGGCTCATAGATTTGGAATAGAATTTCATAGAAATAAACGTTCAAAAAATTTTATAAAATCGGAACTAGAAAACATAAATGGCGTAGGAAATAAAACAATTCAAGATTTGTTTTCAGTTTTTAATTCAGTTAAAGAAATTTCTGAAGCAAATTTAGAAAATTTAAAAAATGCTGTAGGAAATAAAAAAGCCCAAATTATTTTTGAATATTTCAATAAAAACAAAAAATAAGTAAACTTCTTCTGCTATTTGTATTATATAACAGTTTAAGCATATCTTACATATAACAATCTAATTACAAGCGAAATAAACAATATACATTGTCTTATTAACTCGTTTATAAGACAATAAAATATACTCTTGTGTACAATGCTCAATATTTTTAAATTATAAGGAGCTTATTTGATGTTGTTTTTTTACATCAAACAAGGAAATAATAATTATATATAAAAGCCCATTATGGCTAATAAAATTTTTGTAGTAACTTTGTTAAATTTACATGTATGAGAAGATTTTCAATAACAGATAAGTTAGTTATAGCATCATTGTTAATTAGTGTTATTACAATTCTCATTGTTGCATCTTTCTCTTTTTATAATGCCAAAAATGCTGTTTTAGAACGATCATTTAACCAGTTAAATTCTGTAAGAACTTTTAAAACAAATTTAATAGAATCTTTTTTTTCTAACTGTATTCATGATGTTTATTTGGCTAAATCATCAAATGATATCTTGCTTTTTGTTAATGATTTGTATAATAAAAGAGAACAATCCTGTTTTTCTGATGCAACAAAAAAGAATAGATTTATTAAAGAGCTTTTAAAACAAAAGTATAGTAATATTTATATTGTTGGTAAAGATGATAAAGTTTATGATGTTAAAAACTCTACTGTTCTAAATATAAATAAGTCGATAAAAACATTAATTATCAAACTTTCAAATAAACCATTTTATATAAATGATTATCAAGATATAAATAATAAAAAAATATCAATAATATCTTCTATAAAGAATAATGCTAATAAAAAAGGTGCATATATTATATTTGAAGTATCAGATAATGCAATTAATTCTATAATGTTTAATAATAACCTTTTTAGTGGACTAGGAAAAAGTGGAGAATCTTATTTAGTTGGAAGTGATTATTTAATGAGATCTTCATCTAGATTTCAAAAAAACTCCCTTCTTAATACTTTAGTAAAAACAAATGCTGCAGAATTAGCATTTAAGAATATTCAAGGTAATTCTTTAATAAAAGATTATAGAGGAATAAAAGTTTTAAGTTCATATAGTAAAATTTCTATCCCAAATCTTAATTGGGCAATTATTGCAGAGATTGATTATAACGAAGTTACAATTCCAATTTATAAAATTCGTAACGAAATTGTTTTTATTAGTATTTTTATATTTTTTATTGTCTTGGTTCTTGTTATAATTTTATCAAGAAAAATTACATTTCCTATACAGAAGTTAAACCATTCTGTTCATGAAATTGGGATTGGGAATTTTGATGTTAAAATTAAAAATAAAACCAATGATGAGATTGGTGAGCTTATAGAAACTTTTAACTTAATGGTTGAAAAATTAAAACAACAATCTGTAGAGTTAGATTTAGAAAGAAAAAAAAGTTTGCGATCCTTAATAGATGGTCAAGAGGCTGAAAGACAGAGGCTTTCACGTGAATTGCACGATAGTTTAGGACAATTATTAATTGGATTAAAATTAAAATTTGAAAGTTTTATAAATAAACAAAAAATAACGAATAACGAACTTGGCAAACTGTTTGATAAAACAATTGATGAAACAAGGCGAATCTCTAATAACCTTATGCCTGCAGTTCTTTCTGAATTTGGACTTATTCCTGCAATAAAGAATATTTGTAATGAAATAAATGAGATAAGTAGCACCTTTATTACGTTAAAAATTAATGGATCATCAAAAGAAATAACATTAGAAACTAAAATTTATTTATTTAGAATAATACAAGAAGCATTAACAAATATTTTAAAACATTCAGAAGCATCAAAAGGAGAAATATTTATTAATTTTACAGAAAAAAAGATAGTTGTTAATATTTCTGATAATGGAATAGGTTTTGAAATGTCAAATAAAAAAAGGAAAAACTCTAACGGTTTAAATAATATATACGACAGAGTCTCTTTGCTTTATGGAAATGTTTTAATAAATTCTAAACTAGAAGGAGGAACAAATATTTCAATAGAAATCCCAAGAAAGTTTAAGGATGAAAGATAATATTAAAATCATGTTAGTTGATGATCATCAGATTGTTAGAGATGGAATAAAAGCACTTTTATCAGATTGTGTAAATATTGAAATCATTGGAGAGTCACAAAATGCGTATGAATTATTTAACAGTTTAAAAACTAGGATACCTGATGTAGTTTTATTAGATATTTCTCTCCCGAAAATGTCAGGTATTGAAATTTCAAAGATTTTATCATCAGAATTTCCTCAAATAAAAAAAATAATGCTTTCAATGTACACTTCGGAAGACTTTATTTTTAATTCCTTAAAATCCGGTATTTCAGGCTATTTACCTAAAAATACAACAAAAAAAGAATTAGTGCAGGCAATTCAATCTGTTAATAGCGGGTTAGAATATTTTAGCAAATCAATTTCGGATACTATTTTAAAAAGTTATGTTCAAAGTGCTAAATATGGAAATAACGTGTCAGACAATAAGTTACAAAATCTCACAAAAAGGGAATATCAAATACTAACTAATGTTTTAGAAGGAATGAATAATCCTAGCATATCAGAAAAACTTGCAATAAGTGTAAGAACCGTTGAGACTCACAAAACAAACATTATGAAAAAACTAAATTTGAACAGCACTGTTGATTTGGTAAAATTTGCTATGAAAAATAAACTTATAGAGGTTTAAACTAAGTAAAACACGTAGAACTTTTTACGTATTAGCACAATTGTATAAAATTTATTTTTTAAAGATCTTTGCTATTAATTTTTTATAAAATTTTTAGTAATGAAAAGACAGAATTTATATACAATTTTTTTTATTTTAATAGGGCTATTTAGTCGCTCAATTTTATTTGCACAAAAAGATGAGATTAAGTTAACAAATCCTTTTAGTGTAAGCTGTGATCTTATGAGCCGGTATGTCTGGAGAGGAACAGACTTTGGAGCTTCACCAAGTATTCAACCAAGTTTTGAGTATAATAAATATGGGGTCTCTGTTGGTGCATGGGGAGCATATACCATGAATTTAAGTGGAGGGCAAGAAGCTGATTTATATTTAGGCTATACATTTAATGATATTGTTTCAGTTACATTAAATGATTATTTCTTTCCTAATGAAGTTGTAGAGTATAAATATTTCAATTATAAAAATACAACCACAGGGCATATTTTCGAAATATCAATTTCTTTTAATGGTACGGAAAAACTGCCATTAAAAGTGCTTTTAGCAACAAACGTTTGGGGTGCAGATGCTAAAAGATTGGAAAGTGATGGTGTGTCAGTTTCTGGAAATCAATTTTCTACTTATGCGGAAATCGGCTATATTTTTAAAGAAGTAAATATTTTTATGGGTGCTAATTTTACAAATCCAGACGAAGCAAGAGGTGAACTTGGGTTTTATGGAAATACTTATGGAATTGTAAATCTTGGTATTTCAACAACAAAGAATATACAATTAACAGAAAAATTTAGTCTTCCTTTAACAATATCGTTAATTACAAATCCGCAAGCAGAAAAAATATATTTGGTTGCTGGAATATCGTTTTAAAATATTATCAATAAATTAATTAATAATTAAAATTTTTATAAATATGGGTTTTGATACAGGAACAACAGCATTTATGATTCTTAGCACGAGTCTTGTAATGCTTATGACACCAGGTTTAGCTTTCTTTTATGGTGGTTTAGCAGGAAAAAGAAATGTTTTAGGCATTATGATGCAAACATTTGTTTCTTTAGGGATTACAACTATTTTGTGGATTGCCTTTGGTTATTCTTTAAGTTTTAGTGGTGGCGAAGGCGGAATAATTGGTAATTTCGACTGGGCATTTTTAAATGGAATTTCATTTGATAAAGCATATAGTGGAGCCGGAGGGAAATACCCAGAGTATATTTTTATTGCCTACCAAATGATGTTTGCAGTTATTACACCAACTCTTATAACTGGGGCATTTGTTAACCGGGTTACATTTAAAGCATATTTAATTTTCTTAGTTGCTTGGCAAATTTTTGTTTATTACCCATTTGTACACATGGTATGGGGTGGTGGACTTCTTGCTGAATGGGGTGTTCTAGATTTTGCAGGAGGTATTGTTGTTCACGCAACAGCAGGTTTTGCCGCATTAGCCTCAGTTATTTATGTTGGAAAAAGAAGAGATACTAAATCTGCACCCAATAGTATTCCCTTGGTTGCAATCGGTACTGGTTTATTATGGTTCGGATGGTATGGTTTTAATGCTGGAAGTGAGTTAAAAGTTGATGCAATTACAACAACAGCATTTTTAAATACAGATGTTGCTGCGTCCGTTGCTGGGATTACTTGGTTAATTATTGAATGGATAAGAGAAGGAAAACCAAAATTTGTTGGATTGCTTACCGGTTTTGTTGCAGGTTTAGCAACAATTACTCCAGCAGCCGGATTTGTTCCTTTATGGGCAGCAATGGTAATTGGTCTTGTTGCTGGCTCACTTTGTTTCATTGCTGTTCAGGTCAAAAATAAACTTGGCTGGGACGATGCTCTTGATGTTTGGGGTGTTCACGGAATGGGTGGAGTTTTTGGTACAATTATGCTTGGAATATTTGCATCAACAACAATTAATACGCAGGCTGGTTTATTAGAAGGTGATGCTGGGTTTTTTATTAAAGAAGTTGTTGCAGTTATAGCAGCATCTGCTTATGCTTTTGTTTTTACTTACGTAATGTTAATAGTTATAAACTTAATTACAAAAGTAAAAGTTTCTGAAAAAGATGAAATAGAAGGTATTGATGCTGCTTTACATGGAGAAAAAGCTTATGATGAAGGTGCATTATAAAATGACTTATTTTTATAAAAAAAACCGTTACAATTATTTGTAACGGTTTTTTTGTTTTATTGAAATTGTTGAAGAAACCTTAAATCATTTTCAAAAAATAACCTTAAATCTTTAATTCCGTATTTAAGCATTGTAATTCGTTCAATTCCCATACCAAAAGCAAAACCGGTATATTTGTTACTATCAATATTATTTGCTTCCAGAACATTTGGATCAACCATACCACAACCTAAAATTTCTAACCATCCAGTGTATTTGCATACATTACACCCTTTTCCACCACAAAGAGAACAAGATACATCAACTTCTGCAGAAGGCTCTGTGAACGGGAAATATGAGGGGCGAAGTCTTATTTTAGTTTCTTTTCCAAATAATTCTTTTGCAAAATATTCTATTGTTTGTTTTAAATCTGCAAATGATACGTTTTCATCAATGTATAAACCTTCAATTTGGTGAAAAATACAATGTGCTCTTGCAGAAATTGCTTCATTTCTAAAAACCCTTCCTGGAGATATTGTTCTAATTGGTGGTTTTTGATTATCCATAACTCTAACTTGAACAGAAGATGTATGTGTTCTTAAAAGAATATCTGGATTTTTTTCAATAAAAAAAGTATCTTGCATATCTCTTGCTGGATGCTCTGGAGGAAAATTAAGTGCAGAAAAAACATGCAAATCATCTTCAATTTCAGGACCTTCAGAAATTGTGAAACCTAAATGAGAGAAAATTTCTATTATCTCATTTCTTACAATTGATATTGGATGCCTTGATCCTTGATTTTGAGAGTTCCCAGGTAAACTTAAGTCTAGACCAATTTTAACAATATCTTTTGATTGAAGTTCTGCCTTGAGTATATTAACTTTATCGAGTACATTATTTTTTAATTGGTTAAGAACTTGCCCAAATTCTTTCTTTTGCTCGTTCGGAACATTTTTAAAATCTTTAAATAGTTCTGTAACAAGCCCGCCTTTCTTTGAGAGATATTTTATTCTAAAATCTTCAATTTCTTCTTGGGCAGAAGTAACAAAACCATTAACTTCTTTTAATAAATCTTTTGCTTTATCTAACATCTTAATTATTATTTATTCTTCAATTACTTTAATTTTTATTTTCACATCTTTTAAAGGTCTGTCTCCTTGTGCTGTTTTAACATTTGCAATTTTATCAATAACATCCATTCCTTCAATAACTTCACCAAAAACAGTGTAATTATTGTCTAAAAAAGGTGTTCCTCCAACTTCTTTGTATGCTTTTCTTTTAAATTCTGGGATTTTATTTAATACAAAATCACTTTTCTTTTTAATTTTTTCAATTAAGCTATTTAAACCATCTCCATCTTTAGTTTGTTGTAATGCTTCAAATTTTTCTTGAATTTTTGGGTGCTTTGTAATATAATCGTTTAATGAAATTTGTTCTTCCATATTTTTAAGTTCGTCATCTGTATATTTTTTTCCTTGAACAATATAAAATTGAGACCCAGATGATTTTTTTTGAGGATTAACTTGGTCTCCTTCTCTTGCTGCAGCAATAACTCCTTTTTTGTGAAAAAGAGAATCATTAAACTCTGCATCAATTTGATAACCTGGCCCACCATTTCCAAGCATAACACCTGCAGCAGCATTTCTTGATTCTGGGTCTCCACCTTGTATCATAAAATCTTTTATAACTCTGTGGAATAATAACCCATTAAAAAAACCATTATTTGCTAATTTTAAGAAGTTTGCTTTATGTTTTGGTGTTTTGTCAAATAATTTAATCTTCATATTTCCGAACTCTGTTTCAATTAAA
>Ga0209633_10005695_pt1 | contig 10869 bp, 13 predicted proteins | sample Cruoilmetagenom1_FD_187290 | JGI IMG/M metagenome (GOLD analysis project Ga0209633, IMG submission 187290) | Oil polluted marine microbial communities from Coal Oil Point, Santa Barbara, California, USA - Sample 1 (SPAdes) (version 2) | ecosystem: Environmental > Aquatic > Marine > Oil seeps ... | reverse complement strand
ACCCCAAGCGATATCGGCGATCCCGTTTCTTGCCAAATTATACTGGCCGGCCGGCTTGGCCAGCGGCGCCTTCAGCAGATTGATATTGAGGGTGCCGCCCGATGCCTTCTTGACCTGAGCAATCCACATCTCGACCGATTTGGAGATGTGGTGAACCGGAGGCAGCCAATTTGCCATCCGTAAAGACTCGGCCCTCGCGGTGACTGTTGTCGTGAGGACCGCAAGCGTCAGCGATGCGCCTGCGGCGGGTAACACTAATCGTTTCAAGAAATGCATAGCTTCCACCCTCTGTTCGCTCGTGGCATTTTGCGATGTCTGTGTGCGATATTCATCCATCTAGATGGATATTATTCAAGATGGATATTTTTGTTCTGTACGACGGAATACATACTATCATACAGTTTGTTACTGAGTCAAAGCTGGGGGCGGAAGCCCCCACCGAATAACGAGCATGGTGCTGGGCCGAGATTCGGCGCTGAGTGGGCGGCTGCAGGCGACATTGATCCTGAGGGCAACGCGCTGATACGGCTGGCGCCGTGCCGACGGGATCGTTCTTCGGTACGCCACGTCCGCAAACCTGAATGATCGACCGCCAGCGGTGTCGTTTGCCGATCCAGGGCCATAACAACCTCAAGGGCGCCGCCGTTGGGCTCCAATTCTCTGAGTCAAGCCGATGAATACGATCCGGTGGTGATCGGCTCCGGTGTCGGTGGCTTGGCCACGGCGCTTGCCGCCGTTGAAAGCGGCATGAGCGTTGCCGTTCTTGAGAAAGACAAGATGATCGGCGGCGGCACGTGCCTCTCTCACGGGGGGCTGTGGGCAGGCTGCAATCACATCGCGAAAAGCCAGGGGATCGAGGATTCGCGCGGTGCGGTTGTGGCCGAGCGTGAGAAAAACAAAGTCCGAACCGGCAGCGCAGCACTCATCGCCCACCTTAGTTAGGGCGCTCCTGTCGCGCGACACCGTTCCGTTACTCGAGGTTGGCGCCGATAGGCTGCTCCGCACCAATTGCGAGGTCGCGGGTGTGATCACAAATACCGGCCCGCAGGTGCGCACCAAGCGCGGCGTGGTGCTGGCGACCGGTGGCTGGGAAGGTGACCCGGAAGTCACGAAGAACTTCGAGGGGCTCCCCGGCTGCCATTCGCCATTTCCCAAAGCGGCATCCGGCGACGGCTACCACCTCGCGACCAATGCCGGTGGCGCTGTGGCATTTATCCGCAACAATCTGGCCGTGATGGTTGGCCTGCCGGTTGCCGAGACCTTCCGCTTCGGCGTCTTGTTACGCAGCAGAAGGCCTTCCTCGATGTAGAGGCGGTAGACCCGCTTGACGTTGACCTGCCAACCCTCGCGCCGCAACAGCACGTGGATACGGCGGTAGCCATAGCGGACCCGCGTCTCCGCGATCTCCGGGATACGCTTTCTCAAGACAGCCTGCGACGGGCGGCGGCGCTTGTAGTGGTAGGTCGACCGACGTGCCTTCAGGACCGAACAGGCGCGCCGGATGCTCACCCACCCGCCAGACCTGCCGAAGATAGTCGAGCCGCAGCCGCCGCCGCGCAGGTTTTTAGGCCCATTTTCGGACGACGTCCTGGAGCATGTCCTTGTCCAGGCTCAGATCCGCCACCAGCCGCTTGAGGCGCTGGTTCTCCTCCTCAAGCTGCTTCAGGCGCTTCATCTCCGACGGCATTAGACCGCCGTACTTCTTGCGCCACCGATAGTAGGTTTGCGCCGACACCCCCGCCTTGCGGCAGACCTCCTCGACGCTCGTCCCTTCCTCCGCCTGGCGCAGAATGTACGCAAATTGCCGCTCGCTGAACTTCGAACGCTTCATCGAATCCTCCTCGGCTACGATACCAAAGCCTAACCGAGAATTTTCTCAAATCAGACGGTCCAGATTCCGGGAAGCAGGTCAGTCCGATCTGAGCCGCCAAACCGTCTAACAATGTGGGGCTCCCTCAGTTTTCTTGTCATAAAATCAGATATATGCTATTCTATATATAATTTGGTGTGATATAATTTGCTGTGCTCTCAATGCACCGAACAACGCGAAGGAATAGGTTCATGATTGGCTGGCGAGCTCGATTTGGAGTTATTTTGCCTTCTCTTAATGCAACTACGGAATCGGAGTTCTATCGGTGCTTGCCTGAGGGTGTAACGGCTCATTTTACCCGAATGGGACTGTACGATACGACGCCGGAACAATACGAAAGCATGATCGATGATGTTCCCGCCGGGGTCGAGATGCTGAGCCACGCAAAGGTGAATGCTTTGATGTTCGGCTGCACGAGCGGCAGCCTTTACGGCGGGATCGGATATGACCAGATGCTCCTGTCAAAAATCGGTGAAGTCAGCGACACCCCCGCTTCGACGACCTCGACCGCGGTGATCAATGCTTTCAGTCACTTCGGTGTCAAGAAGGTGGCGGTTGTAACGCCCTATCTGGACTGGGTGAATGATCTCGAAAAGCAATTCTTTGAGAAGAGCGGCGTTGAGGTTCTCAACATCCAGGGTCTTGGGATGCGCGGGTTCGAAGTTAACGAGGTCCATCCCGAAGCTCTTTTCAGCTTTGCAAAGGCGCAAGACAGGCCCGATGCGGATGCTCTTTTTATGAGTTGCATGGGGCTTCGGACCCTCGAGGTCTTGCCGCAGCTCGAAAAGGCGCTTGGCAAGCCGGTCATTTCCAGCAATCAGGCGACGCTCTGGGAGCTCTTTAATATGAGCGGCATTTCATGCTCAGATATTCGGTGCGATTTTGGCTCTCTGTTCAGCGCCGACGCCCAAACGAGCCGCGCGGTCGCGAACACGGAGCGATCGGCGCCGGTCAGTATCCCTCTGGGCGCCGAGAGGAAGCGATTGTCCGCTTGATCGGGACGTTTGTTCCAGTGTCCTTGTTCCAGTGTCCTTGTTCTAGGTGCTGATCCGACGTTGTGGCTTGCCTGTAGCGTATCGGCAGCCACGCTGATCGTTGTCCCATCTCGGAACAGGGCGCTAGCGACGGTCCATCGACTTCGATGCACAGGTTGGTAGTTGCGGCAAGTCCGCTATTTGCGCGCGGATTTGCCACTTGTCCGCGGGCGCGAGATAGCAAGGGCTTTGTTCGAAAAGGAAGTTTGGCATGGACACGATTGACCCATCTCCGCTGATCCATGAGAGCCGGTATCAACTGGGCACGAAGCCGATGCCGGTGGCGCCATATGTATCGCGCGAACAGTTTGAATTGGAACGCGAGCGCATTTTCAAGAAGGCGTGGCTTCCGGTTGCGCGCGTGGAGGATATCCCGAAGGTCGGCGACTACCTGGCGATGGATATCAAGATCCTTGAGACATCGATCATCCTGGTCAGGCAAAGCGATACCAAGATCGCGGCCTTTCACAACATTTGCCCACACCGTTGCAACAAGATCGTCAAGGCTGGCTGCGGCCATGCGCGCCGGCTGAGATGCGAGTTTCACGGCTGGACGTTCAATCTGACGGGCGAGCTTTATTCGGCGACCAATCTGGAGCTTTTCGACGATCTGGATAAGAGCAAGATGCGGCTGCCCGAGCTGTCGGTGGGGACGTGGGAGGGCTTCATCTTCATCAACCGCGACCCGGCTCCCACGGAGACGCTGAAGCAGTCATTGGGCGAGCTCCACGACGGGTATAGCGGCTATTTCGACGACAAGAAGATGGTCTGGGCGTGGGGTGTGGAGCAGCTGGAATCGAATTGGAAGATACTGCTGGATGCGTCTTCGGAGGCCTATCACGCGCCGGTATTGCACCTGAACACGCTGAGGAACTCGCTTACGGGCAAGAAGAACCCGCAATGCCTCTTCAACCGCATCGACCTGTACGAATATCACCGCACCGCTTCCGTCTACGCGAACCCCGATTATCGGCCGCTGCCCACCGAGAAGATCGTCTCGCAGTATGCGGCGACGAAGATCTACCCCTTTTCGGCCGCGGTCGGCGGCCTGCCGCCGGGGATCAATCCGGACCGCAACGAGAATTGGATCTTCGACCTCGTCGGTCTTTTCCCCAACGTGTTCCTGATGATCTCGACCAGCTGGTACTCAATCACCTGGCTGTGGCCGGTCTCCGAGAATCAGACCGATATCTACCGGCGGGTTTACATGTATCAGCCGAAGACGCCGAGCGACATCATCGCCCAGGAAAACATGATGGTGACGAACCGCGAGGTATTCCGGCAGGACATGAATACCGTCGAAGGCACCCACCAGATGATGCGTTCGGGGGTTCTCTCGCAGATCAACGTGTGCGACGAGGAGATCCTCATCCGGCACGCCTTCGCCGCCATGGATCGCTTCCTCAAAAAACACCCGTGACCGGTTGGCCGAATGTTGGGTCTGGAGAAATTTCCCAAGAAATCTGCCCAGAAACAATCCGTGGGGATCGCGGGAGCCGACAATCCAATGTGAGGGTAGTACTTCCCTATTTCGCGGCGAAGACTTTGGGAGACTGGAATGTTCGGCAAAAAAAAACAAGTCTATAACACGTATGAGTATCGCGATCGCGCCAAGCGAATATTACCGAAAGGACTGTTTGAATTTATTGACCGCGGCGCCGAAGACGATGTTGCCGTCAGGAACAATCGGTCAAAATTCGAACCGATCAAACTGATCCCCCGCTACCTGGTTGATGTATCCAAGATCGACCCATCCATTGACATATTTGGCGGACGTATTCCTTTTCCCGCCGCGGTTGCGCCGACTGGCGCGGCCGGCCTTGTCTGGCATCATGGTGAAATCGCCCTGGCACGGGCCGCCGCCACCGAAGGCGTCCCATTTTCTCTTGCAACCGGATCGCTAACCAAGCTCGAGCGCGTCGCTGAAGAAAGCGATGGACGCCTCTGGTTCCAGCTTTACATGTGGCCGGACAAATCACTTTCCCATGCCTTGGTCGAGCGCGCAAAAGCGGCTGGATATGAGGCCCTCATTTTCACCGTAGATATCCCCGTGGCGCCAAATCGCGAATTCAATATCCACAATGGATTTACGATGCCTTTTAAGTTTAGCGCACGCAATGTAACGGACGTCGTCAGGCATCCCGTTTGGTTGAGTAACGTATTGTTGCGGTACTTCCTAGGCGGCGGCATGCCCCGATACGAGAATTATCCACCGCAAATGCGGCAGAGTATCATGAGCCGGTCAGCCGCCGGCGGGATGCCCCTGGCGAATTCTTTGACCTGGGATGATCTTCGGTCCTTGCGAAAGCTGTGGTCGGGGCCGTTGATGGTGAAGGGAATCCTTCATCCCGAGGACGCCGTTCGGGCAATCGAATGTGGCGCGGACGCCGTCATCATCTCAAACCATGGGGGCCGAAATCTGGACAGCGCCATTGCGCCGATGGATGCATTGCCCAGGGTTGCCGATATTGTCAAAGGGCGCGTGCCCATCATACTGGATGGTGGGATCATGCGCGGAAGCGACATCGTCAAAGCGGTGGCGGTCGGGGCGAGCATGGTGATGGTTGGGCGCTCCGTGCTTTACGGAACCGCCGTCGCAGGTGAAGCCGGCGCGACCCGCGTGATTTCGTTGTTGCGCCAGGAAACGGAGCGGGTGATGGGCCAAATCGGCTGCCCACAAGTTGGCGATTTGTCGCCGGGCATTCTGCTGCATGAAGAGCGCCCGTCGTCCGATCAGTTCACACAACCGGGCGGTTGAGTCAGGAGCGTTTTCAAACCTTGCTGTCTGGTGATCCTGCGCGGCGGCATGATGCCAAGGCTCACTGGTTGGGCGGCGTCAATATCTCCACCCAGTTTGGCATGCGGCCCGTGGGGTAAGTGCCGATAGGTTCAAGCCGCCCGTCGGTCGCATCGATGGCAAAAACCGCTATACGGTGGGACTCAATTCCGGCCGCAATAAGGAAGCGCCCCGCCGGATCGATCGCGAACCCGCGAGGCACCGGTTCGGTTGGTGTTGAGCCGCGCGGCGTTAGCGAGCCGGTTTGCGGATCGATCTGAAAGGCAAAAATGGTGCTCGATGTGCGCTCGCTGCCATAGAGGAATCGCCCATCGGGCGTCACTTGAATATCAGCGGCCGATGGCTCGCCTACAAAATCCTCCGCGGTGACGCGGACGGACTGCCGTTGCTCGAGCGTGCCGCCGCGGGGATCCATCGAACAGACATCGATGGTTCCGTCATATTCATTGATGATATACAGATCCGACCGTGTGGGATGCCACTTCAAGTGCCGCGGGCCGGAGCCTGGGCGCGCGACAAGCGAGTCCGGAACGTTTGCCTGCAGCCGCCCCTCGTCCGCATCGAACCGAAACTGCGTGACTTTGTCTCCACCCAGGAGGGCGGCGAACGCAAACCGGTTTGACGGGTCGGTCAGGACGGCATGGACTCTTGTCTGGCCCGGCAAGACTTGGCGGGCGGTGCCTTGCACCAGCCCATCGGTTCCAATGGCGTTGACGAGTATCTTCCCGCCGAAGACAGAAGCGCCAAACAGCCAGCGGCCTGTTCGGTCGGTCGTAATATACGACAACGTGTCTTCGAGGCGGGCGATACACAAATGCGTCAAGGAGCCGTCCTCGGGATCGATCGAATAGCTCGACACCGGATAGGGCTGTGTGCGAAGCGCGGCAAACATGAAGCGCCTGTCGGGGCTAACCGCGAGAGGCAAACTATACGGTGATGGCTCTGTGGTACCCGGAACCGCTACCGGGCCACCATGGCTCAGTCGTCCTGTCGTGGTATCCAGCCGAAAGACATCGATCTCACGGCTCTCGGCGCAGGACACGTAGACAACAGAGCTTCCCACGCTATCGACCATCACTTTCCCCGAGGGCCAAGCAAATGCGCATGGACGCAAGCCGCCGATCCATCGCAAAGCGACCGTAGTGATACCAGAATACGTTGATCTTGACCCATCGTATTCCGGCAAGCGCGCCCTTCGACAAGCTTATGAGCGCGCGCGAGCGTGTGCAAAGTAAGCCAAGGCCGCGTCCGCCCGGCGTTTGAGAGAACATACTGATCGGTCTTTCTTAAGACCGATCAGTATGAGTGGTTCGGTGCCAAAGCAAGCACCGCGCAAAAGCGCGTGGCCGACACATTTCATCTCGGCTGCGGCGCGCACCCGCACGGCGCCAATCTCGACTATTCCGAAAAGAAATCGTGAACCTGCCGGCAAAAACGGGCGTTCATTTCCACTTGCGTCCAGTGACCACATTGTCCGAACACATGCAGTTGCGATCGCGGCAGAATTTCATGCAGCCGTCGACTGACATCCCACGGAATGATGCGGTCGTCGCGTCCGTGAACAATGAGCACTTCAGCCTCGATCGCACGAATATCCTCTTCGGGCGTGGCCAATGCGGCAATATGGCGTTGACGCGGCGCCGGGAACAGGGCCTCGTAACATTCCTGAAATCCTGGCCGCGTGCTCGCAATATAACGGGACTCCGCGAGTTCAGGCGTGATCAGCGACGGGTCGTAGGCGAAGTATTTCATCATGCTTCGCATTGTTTCGCGCGACGGCCTGTAGCCCCAGACCGCATCCAGGCCTTCGGATATCGGGAACTCCAGACCCGCCGATCCCATCAGGACCAAGCGTTCCACGCGCTGGGGGTGTCGGGCCGCCAGTGCGAGGGACAATGCGCCACCGAAGGAATTTCCGACAACTCGCGCCTTGCCGATGCCAACAGAATCCAAGAACCCGACAATATGCCGGACCCAGCTATCAAGATTGTAGGCCCAATCGGCAGGACGCTGTGTGTAGCCAAATCCAACGATATCGGGGGCGACCACCCGAAAACTGCCTGCAAGGCGGGGGATCACCATCTGCCAATTGGCGAAGGCCGTCACGCCCGGCCCCGAACCGTGGATCAGAACTACGTCCTTGCCGGTGCCGTCCTCGAGATAATTTGTGGCAATGCCTGCGACGTCAACAGATTTGCCAATTTCGGGATCTTGCACAAGCGTCACATCATTTGCCATCAATCAACGCCGCAAAAAAGGACACGCCAATTTAGGGGCTAAAGCTACTGCTCACTGCGAAGCATCACCGGACTACGGCGCTTCCCGCTTCGCGTACCGCGTTGACGGTTTTTTCAATGTGTTCCCCGGCGTACTTGCAGGCGAGTTCGACGTCACGCTTCATGACGGCCTCAAATATCGCTGTATGCTCGGCCTCGACATCGCGTACAGGTATTGATTGACTGAAAGAGAAATGACGAAAACGATACCTCAGGGATTGGTGATAGAGGATCGAGTAGAACCGATGCAGGCGCCGTGATTTGCATCCGCTGATAATCGCGAAATGAAATGCTTGGTTGCGCTGTTCCCAGTCACGTTTGAGTTCGTCCAGGTTGGGATGATTGAGCGCAACTTCACTGAGTTGTTTTTCGAGCTTGTTGAGTCGGTAATAGGCCGACACGATGGATGCTTCCCAATCTTCGCCCGCCGTTTCGATCGCTTCCGTGACCGCGGTGATTTCGAGGAGTTTGCGCATTCGCGTAATGTCCTCGAGGTCCTCGATCGACATCTGCGCCGTGCGAAACCCCCGCTGGCCCTCGGAGACAACGAGGCCCGAGGCGATCAGCCGGGACAACGCCTCGCGCACGGTGCTGGCGCTCACGTCATATTGCTGCTTCAGGGCATTGATGTGGAGATTGCTCCCGGGAAAGAATTTGCCCTCCAGAATATCATTCTGAAGTTGGGCACTCGCCGATTCAATAAGCGTGGTTGGGGGTCGATCGGAGCGCCACGCCTGCGATTGATGAAGATGTATCGGGCTGGATTGGGACATTTTGGGCTGACTTCTTAGGGATTAATGGGGGGTGTTCGGCAGATTGCGCTTTTCCGATTCAGCGTCACGAAATGACTTTCTGGATTTCATACTTATCCCTTGAGTCCGAACGGCGTGTCGTTTATCAGCACATTTGCCAGATGATTTAAAAAAACTCAGTTGCCACACTTGTTATCATATGATAGTTTGATTTGTCTAGGAAAATATAGTCTAAAATACAGTCTACTGTACGGCACGTGGGCACCGTGTCGCAGGAGGGTCAGTGGCGTGTTCCGCATCGAGATACAGGGGCACAACTTCGCCTTCGATTGTGGTCCGGACAACAATGTTCTTCTTGCAAGCCGTGCGGCGGGCGGGCGGATTTTGCCATTGGGGTGCCGCGGTGGCGGTTGCGGTGTTTGCCGCGTCCGCATCTTGTCCGGCAGTGCCCAACTCAAGCCGATGAGTCGAGCCCATGTTAGCGTCCAAGAGGAAGGACAGGGATATGCGCTCGCTTGCCGCGTCTATCCATTGTCCGACATATGCATGGAGCCTGCTGCTGCAAAAGCGCGGGCGGTGAAGTTAGATCCTAAACCCATTGCCGAAAGGAAGTGAGAGATGGCGTTGACAGGCGTTCTCAGGCCCGGATTTGTCCAGCTCAGAGTTCTGGATATCGATGAGGCGTTGGCCCACTATCGAGACAGGCTGGGGCTGGAGTTGGTCGGGACCGAGGCGGACGGTCGTGTGTATTTACGTGGCTATGACGAATTTGATCGTCACAGCGTGATTTTGCGTCCTGCCGACGAACCCGGCATCGATGTATTGGGCTTCAAGGTGGCATCCGAAGAGGCGCTGGATGAGTTTGGTCAGCGCATCGAGAAGGCTGGTCTTGGCACAACCGTCGTACCGGCAGGCGAGCAGCCGGGCTTAGGGCGCCGGATTCGTTTCGTAGTGCCCACGGGGCATCAGATCGATCTCTACAGCTCCATAGAGCAATCGGCGGACGCTCCAGGCGCGCTCAATCCCGATGTGTGGAAAAGTGAGCCCCGCGGAATGCGCGCCCAGCGCTTCGATCACTGCCTGCTTTACGGCCCGGATATCGACGATGTCACGCGCGTCTTCGTGGATGTTCTCGATTTCAGCGTGACGGAGCGGATCGATACACCCGATGGCACGCTTGCCGTCTGGCTGAGCTGTTCGAACAAGGCGCACGACATCGCCTTCGTCAATCATGAGCAGCCCGGCAAGTTCCATCACGCGGCCTTCTTTCTTGAGTCGTGGAGTGACATCGGGCACGCGGCCGACGTGATTGCCCGCTACGACGTGGCCCGCGACATCGGGCCGACGAGGCACGGCATCACCCGCGGCCAGACGATTTACTTCTTTGACCCGTCTGGCAACCGTAACGAGGTTTTCTCTGGCGGTTACACCTACTATCCCGACAACCCAATCCGGCTCTGGTCGGCCGACCAGGCCGCCAAGGGCATCTTCTACTACGAAAAGGAGCTGAACGATCGCTTCCTGGCGGTAGTCACATGAGGCTTCGGGCAGAAATGTCTTTCGGCGCATCGCGGCTGGTAGCGCCGGGAATGCGATCGGGACGTGGGTCGAAGCTTCGATTGCCGGCGGCGGCTGTACAGTTTGAATGTGGAGATCAATCATGAGCGTGAGCCTGCCTAGTCAATTCTCCGATCTTGAGCCATTCGTGGCGGAATGGGCGAACGAGAAGCGGAGCGCGCGCCTGGCGCGGCGCGTTGGGGCGAGCTACGAGGAGATCGAGCAGTTCTATTCCGCGGCGCAGCCGCGGCTGGCAGATATGATTGAGTATCTCAATCAGTTTCCGGTCGAGGACATCCCCGCCGAGGCCAGGCCGGTGCTGTGGTTGTGTCTTGGGGTTGTGGAGTGCGCTCGGTGCGTTGAGGTGTGGCAGGCCCCGGATATCGAGGCGGTCGATGCCGGACGGCTTCAGCACTATTTCGAGTAAAATTGAGATGATGCAAGGCTGTGGGCTGAGCAAGGAAGCGTTTCCAAGGGCTTTGTTCGAAAAGGAAGTTTGGCATGGACACGATTGACCCATCTCCGCTGATCCATGAGAGCCGGTATCAACTGGGCACGAAGCCGATGCCGGTGGCGCCATATG
>Ga0209633_10005694_pt1 | contig 10870 bp, 8 predicted proteins | sample Cruoilmetagenom1_FD_187290 | JGI IMG/M metagenome (GOLD analysis project Ga0209633, IMG submission 187290) | Oil polluted marine microbial communities from Coal Oil Point, Santa Barbara, California, USA - Sample 1 (SPAdes) (version 2) | ecosystem: Environmental > Aquatic > Marine > Oil seeps ... | reverse complement strand
ATTTACCATTATTGTTAAAACCAAGTGGAAAAGGGAAACTGAGTAAGCGTGATGGTGATGCATTAGGCTTTCCTGTATTTCCATTAGAATGGATCGATCCAAAAACAGGTGATGTTTCACGAGGTTATCGCGAGGATGGGTATTTTCCCGAAGCATTTAATAATATGATAGCCTTTTTAGGATGGAATCCAGGAACGGAAGAAGAAATCCTGTCTTTGAGAGAGCTTGTTTCTGAATTTGATTTAAATAAAGTACATAAAGCAGGTGCTAAATTTGATCACGAGAAAGCAAAATGGTATAATCATAAATATTTAGTTGCTAAATCGAATGAAAAGTTAGCTAATCTTTATAAAGTTGAACTAAAAGAAAAGGGAATCAGTGCTGATGATTCTAGAGTATTGGAAGTGGTTGCATTAATAAAAGAGAGAACGAGTTTTGTTTCTGATTTTTGGAATCAATCGTATTTTTTCTTCCAAGCACCTACAGAATATGATTCAAAGGTTGTAAAGAAAAGTTGGAAAGAAGGTACTCCTGGAATCCTATCGGATCTTAAAAAGCAATTAGAGTTATTAGAAGATTTTAATCATGATGCTCTTGAAAAGGTAATTTCTGATTTTCTTGAAGGAAAAGAATTTGGAATGGGACAAGTTATGAATCCTTTAAGATTAACTCTTGTAGGAGCAGGAATTGGACCAGGGGTTCTGGAAATAGCGGAACTTTTAGGAAAAGATGAAACCTTAAAGAGAATGCAAGCCGGAATAGATAATATAAAAAGGGAATAACTTTTTGACGAAGCTTAATGATGTTTTCCGACAACTCATATATAAATTTTCACGCTCATAATCAAGAAGCTGTAAAAGGAGGAGTTGTTATACAAAGTAAATTTTTACAGGATGATCTTATCACTCAACAAAGTGATAAGATTTTTTTTACCTCAGGTTTACATCCATGGTATGCTGATAAACTAGATGTTTCTGAGATTAACATAATACTTGAGAAGTTAATTAAATCGAAATCAATTATTGCAATTGGAGAAACAGGGATTGATAAATTGAAGGGACCGGAAATGGGCATTCAAACTAAAGTATTTAAGGTGCATATTGAAATTGCAGAAAAATACGGATTGCCACTTGTGGTCCATTCTGTAAAAGCACACAATGAAGTCCTAAAAGTAAAGATTGAATCTCAATCAAAAATTCCCTGGGTTATTCATAATTTTAATGGAAGTAAGCAAATGGCTTTTGATTTGATAAATCATGGCTTTTATTTATCCTTAAGTTATCACATTAATAATATACATAATAGATTAAGTGGATATCTTAACGATTTACCAATTGATAGATTATTTCTTGAAACAGATGATTTTGATATCGATATTAGAGATTTATACAAAACTTTCTCTGTAAAATGTAATATAAGTGTTGATAAACTAAAAAAGCAATTAATTAAAAATCTAAATACATTTGTCCATGGAAAGTGAAAATTGGCAAGAAAGAACAGAATTGTTAATTGGAAAAAAGAAACTCAATATATTATATAACTCTCATGTTTTAGTTGTTGGCTTAGGAGGTGTTGGGGCATATGCAGCAGAAACTCTCTGTAGATCTGGGATTGGTGAATTAACAATTGTCGATGGAGATGTATTAAATCCATCAAATAAAAACAGACAATTACCCGCATTAGAAAGTACGTTGGGAAAACCAAAAGCTGAGATTGTTGGCAGTCGATTATTAGATATAAATCCGAAATTAAAGCTTAATATTATTCAGGATTATATAAAAGATGATAGAATGGTAGAGATGTTAGATAAACCATACGATTATGTAGTTGATGCTATTGATACTTTATCACCAAAGGTTCAATTAATTTATTATAGTATTCAAAAAGGATTAAAAATAGTAAGTTCGCTGGGATCTGGTGCACGCACTGATCCTACAAAAATTACAATTAAAGATATTTCAAAATCATATAATTGTAGATTAGGATTTATGTTGAGAAAGCGATTACGAAAGTTGGGGATATCCAAGGGATTCAAGGTAGTGTTTTCTGAAGATAAAGCAGACTCAAACGCCGTTGTAGTAGATGAACCAAGTGAAAATAAAAAGTCAACCCTAGGAACCATTTCTTATATTCCACCTATTTATGGTTGTTTTTGTGCATCTGTTGTTATAAGAGATTTAATAGAGTAAATAGTTTGGAAGTTTGAACTTTTATTTCATACTTTTGTGTCGTTAATTATGAAAAGAATAAATGTACATATAGATTGTTGTTGCTGTAAGATAGCTTACAGAAGTGGCATGTATTTGTATTTTTGATAAAATATAGTCGAATATATTATTAATGTAGCCCTTCCAATATCGGAAGGGCTTTTTTTGTAACTTAAATTAATATGGAAAAGGCAGAGTTTTTAAAAGAATTAGAGGGTAGAAATAAGCAAAGATTTTCTCTCTTACCTAAAAAGGGTTTAGTATATCAATTTGTAAATGAGTTAAAGGAATTTCTTTTTCCGGTTTGTTCTAATCAAATCCTTCACGAAGATGATTTTAGTTTAGAATGGGATCGATTAAAATTATTGTTAAAGGAGATTTTAATTCCTTTACAGGATAAAATTCGATATAGCATTGATGATATTATTTGTGATTATTTTGATCAGATTGCTGAAATTTATGAGAAGCTTTTAAAAGACGCTCAAGCGATTCATGATTTTGATCCTGCTTCGTATTCGATAGACGAAATTATTGTTGCATACCCTGGTTTTCAGGCAATTCTTACTTACCGTTTAACTCATCCGTTATACGCAATGGGAATTCCAATTTTGCCAAGGCTAATGTCTGAATATGCTCATATGCAGACCGGAATAGATATTAATCCAGGTGCAAAAATAGGAAACTCTTTTTTTATTGATCATGGCACAGGAATTGTAATTGGAGAAACCACTGTAATTGGTAATAATGTTAAAATATATCAAGGGGTTACTTTAGGGGCATTAATTGTGAAAAAAGAAGAAGCTAAAATTAAGCGCCATCCTACAATAGAAGATAATGTAATTATTTATTCTGGAACTACAATTCTTGGGGGTAAAACAGTTATTGGACATAATAGTGTAGTTGGAGGAAATGTTTGGTTAACAAAAAGCATTGACGCCTACTCTGTTGTCCACAATTTAAGTGAAATACAGGTTCGGAATTTTAACAACAAAAATCCTGAGTCTATAAATTTCACCATTTAAATAATAAAAAATAATAGATATGAAAGTCGATAATATATTGCAAACAATTGGAAATACCACTCATTTAAGACTACTAAATCTATTTCCAAATCACGAAGTATGGATAAAGCTGGAAAAGGAGAATCCTGGAGCTAGCATAAAAGATCGAATTGCATTAGCAATGGTTGAGGATGCTGAAAAGAATGGACTCATAAAAATGGGGAGTACTATTATTGAGCCCACATCTGGAAACACCGGTATAGGATTAGCAATTGTTGCAGCAGTTAAAAAGTACAGACTTATTTTGGTTATGCCGGAATCGATGTCAAAAGAGCGACGACAAATAATGGCTGCATATGGTGCTGAATTTGTACTCACTCAAAAGGAGAAAGGTATGAAAGGTTCTATTCAAAGGGCAAAAGAATTAGCACAAGAAATTCCAAATGCATGGATTCCAATGCAATTTGAAAATCCATCAAACCCTGATACCCATAGAATAACTACAGCTCTAGAAATTCTTAATGATTTTCCAACTGGATTTGATTATTTAATTACTGGTGTTGGTTCTGGCGGACATATAACAGGTGTTGGCGAAGTTCTGAAATCTAGATGTAGAGATTTAAATGTCTTTGCTGTTGAACCCGAAAATTCTTCAGTTATTGATGGGGGAAATCAGGGAGCACATAAAATTCAAGGAATAGGAGCAGGATTTATTCCTGATAATCTCAATAGAAATATTATCGACAAATCAATAAAAGTATCTCACAAAGATGCATATCTATTTGCTCAAAAGGCAGCAAAACTTGAAGGATTATTTGTGGGTATCTCTACAGGTGCTTCTTTGGCTGCTATTGAAAAGGAAATAGTTAATGTTCCAAAAGGAGCTAAAATTTTAACGTTTGCATATGATACCGGAGAACGATATTTATCTGTAGATGATTTATATTAACTTTTTATATTAAAACGAGTTCGTTAACTTGTGACTGAATAAAATTAAATATTATGAAAAAATTAGTTGTACTTATTGTTGTTTTCTTATGTGTGTCGAGTGTTGGAATGACACAAATTTTAAAAAGATTGCTTGATGTAACAAAAAGTAAAGGCCCAACGCAATCAGAAATAGTTGAAGGCTTAAAGGAAGCATTAAGCGTAGGAACAGATACTGCTGTTAGTCACTTATCTTCTATAAATGGGTATTATAAAGATAAACTTGTAAAAATATTACTTCCGAAAGAAGCAGATGTTATTCTTGATAATATTAATAAAATCCCAGAAGGTGAGAACTTAGTAAATAAGGTTATTTTAAGTATAAATAGGGCAGCTGAAGATGCATCAAAGGAGGCAGCGCCAATATTTAAATCTAGTATTACTTCAATGACAATTTCTGACGCCGTAGGAATTTTAAAAGGTTCGGATAATGCTGCAACGGAATATTTAAGAAAAACTACGTACAATCAATTAATGAGCTTATATAGTCCCCAAATAAAAACTTCTATTAATAAGGATTTAGTGGGTAATATTTCTACCGCAGACGCATGGAATAATTTAATAGCTAGTTGGAATAAGTTTGCTAATTCTATGCTTGGTAGATTTGGTGGTTATAAACCTGTAAATATTAATTTGGAAGAATATTTAACGCAAAAAGCCCTCGATGGATTATTTGTAAAAATTGCTATAGAAGAGAAGCAAATACGAAAAGACCCAGTTGCTCGGGTAACTGCTATACTTAAGAAGATTTTTGTATAATGTACTATGCATAAAACTCAGATAAAGAAAGGCGCTGTAAAGCGCCTTTCTTAACAAATATATTTTGATATGATATTATAGTTTCTTTTTAACTTCTGTTTCTTGATATCCTTCAATAACATCACCTTCTTTAATATCGTTGTAACTTTCGATATTTAATCCACATTCATATCCAGAAGTAACTTCTTTAACATCATCTTTAAATCGTTTAAGAGAACCAAGCACACCGGTATGTACAACAATACCATCTCGAATTACTCGGATCTTAGTATTTCTATGTATCTTACCTTCTTTAACCATACAACCGGCGATAGTACCAACTTTCTTAATCCTGAACGTTTCGCGAACCTCAACAGTAGCAACAATTTCTTCCTTAATATCAGGAGATAACATACCTTCCATTGCATCTTTTACTTCGTTAATTGCATCATAAATAACAGAATATAAACGAATGTCAATTTCTTCTTTTTCTGCTAACCTACGAGCATTTAACGATGGGCGAACTTGGAATCCAATAATAATAGCATTTGATGTAGCTGCTAGAAGAACATCTGATTCCGAAATCTGTCCAACACCTTTATGTAAAATGTTAACTTGAATTTCCTCAGTACCTAGTTTAATTAATGAATCTGAAAGTGCTTCAATTGATCCATCAACATCACCTTTAACAATAATGTTTATCTCTTGGAAATTTCCAATTGCAATACGTCGTCCAATTTCATCAAGAGTAATGTGTTTTTGAGTTCGTATACTTTGTTCACGTTGCAGTTGCTCACGTTTGTTAGTAATTTCACGAGCTTCTTTATCGCTATCCATTACGTTAAACTTATCTCCCGCTTGTGGAGCTCCATTTAAACCAAGAATCTGTACAGGAGTTGCAGGCCCAATCTTTTCAACACGATTACCTCTTTCATTAAACATTGCTTTTGCGTGTCCAAAATAGCTTCCTGCTAATACAACATCACCGATGTTTAATGTTCCCGACTCAACTAAAATTGTAGATATATAACCTCTACCTTTATCTAATTCCGATTCAATAACTGTACCCGAAGCTCTCTTATTTGGATTAGCTTTAAGATCTAACATTTCAGCTTCAAGTAGCACTTTTTCTAATAAAGCATCAACATTTAAACCTTCTTTAGCTGAAATATCTTGTGATTGATATTTTCCACCCCATTCTTCAACAAGGTAGTTCATATTTGCAAGTGCTTCTTTTATCTTTTCAGGATTTGCTCCTGCTTTATCAATTTTATTTATTGCAAAAATAATTGGAACTCCTGCAGCACTAGCATGATTAATTGCTTCAACTGTTTGTGGCATAACATTATCGTCTGCCGAAACCACAATAATTGCAATGTCCGTTACTTGAGCTCCACGAGCACGCATTGCGGTAAAAGCTTCGTGACCAGGAGTATCTAAGAATGTTATTGTCTTTCCATTTTCGATTTTAACATTATAAGCTCCAATGTGCTGTGTAATACCACCAGCTTCCCCTGCAATTACATTTGCTTTACGAATATGATCTAATAGCGATGTTTTACCGTGATCAACGTGCCCCATAACGGTAACAATTGGAGATCTTGGTAATAAATCTTCTTCTTTATCTTCATCTTCTTTAATAGCTTCTTGAACTTCAACACTAATAAATTCAACAGTAAAGTGAAATTCGTCGGCAACCATTGCCATAGTCTCCGCATCAAGTCTTTGATTTATGGAAACCAATAAGCCAAGATTCATACAAACCGAAATTACTTCAGTAGCTCCAACATTCATCATTGTAGCAAGCTCATTTACAGAAACAAATTCCGTAACTTTTAATACTTGCTTGTCAATTTCTTGTTGATCAAGTACTTCTTGTTGTTTCTGACTTACAGCTTCTCGTTTTTCTCTTCTGTGTTTAGATCCTTTTGATTTTCCTTTTGTGGTTAATCGAGCTAAAGTATCTTTTATTTGTTTTTGTACATCTTCCTCACTTACTTCAGGACGAAGTTGTTTTTTCTTTTTCTTTTTAAATCGATCTCTATCGCCTTTTTTATCTGAAGATTGACCCTGATTTTGACCTGGTTTTGACTTGGTGCCATCAGTGGGTTTTTTACTAACGTCAACTCTTTCTTTATCCTTATGTATTCTTTTTCTTTTCTTCTTCTTATTCTTATGATCGTCAGAAGATGCAACAGGTTCTTTTTTCTTTTCTTTTGGTGGATCAGGTAAAACTATTTTACCTACAACTGTTGGTCCAGTTAATTTTTGAACTTTTGATTTGTATAAACCATCATCTTTTTTCTCTTCAGTTGGTTTAGCAACAACTTCTTCTTGAACAGGTGTGGGTTGTGCTTTTGCTGATTTTTCTGTCTTAGTTTCCTTAGGATGCTGTTTTTCGGCTTCTTGTTTTCTTTCTGAGTCTCGTTGTTTCTTTGACTTTTTATCAGGTCTGGTTTTTTGATTAATAGAAGATAAGTCAATCATTCCAACCACTTTAACTTTATCGTCTTCGGTTTTTGCTTGTTCTTCAGGAACTACTTCCTTCTTAGGCTCTTCAATTGGTTTTTCTTCAACAGGCTTTTCAACTTTTACTTCTTCTTTCTCTTCAATTGGTTCTTCTTTCTTTTTTTCCTTTTTCCCAGCAGCATTAGAATCAAGGTCGATTTTACCAACAACTTTTATCGATTCTTTCGGTTTCTCAACAAGTATTTCATTTGTTGTACTCGAAACATCCTTAATCAATACCTCTTCTTCCGTTGGAGTTGTATCCTCAACTTTATCTTCAGTATCATCATTGGTATCATCAATAGATACAGTATCTTGTTTGTTTCGAAACTGCTCCATGCTTAACTTTGCTGATTCCTTTTTTAAATTGATATCTGAGCTATATTCAACCACTAATAAGTTATACTGTGCCTCAGAAATCTTTGAGTTAGGATTTGAATCAATATCAAAACCTTTCTTTTGTAAGAATTCAACTATTGTTGATGTTCCTACATTAAATTCTCTTGCTGCTTTACTAAGTCTTGTTGCTTTTCCTGTTCCCATATGTTATTTCTAAACCAAATTTTAAATTCCTAAAAACTGAATGTTAAATTAACAACTGAAAGAGCTTATTCAAACTCTGTCTTAAATATCTTAATTACATCATCAACAGTTTCTTCTTCTAAGTCGGTTCTTTTAATTAAATCTTCTCTAGACAATTCCAGAACACTTTTTGCTGTATCGCAACCTATTGATTTTAATGAATCAAGTATCCAGCTTTCAATTTCATCAGAAAATTCATCGATACTAACATCCTCATCATCTTCTCCGTTAGTTTCTCTATAAACATCAATTTCATATCCAGAAAGCTGACTGGCTAATTTAATATTTAATCCGCCTTTACCAATTGCTAAAGAAACTTCTTCAGGAAGTAAGTAAACATCTGCACGCTTAGCTTCTTCGTTAAGTTTTATAGAAATTATTTTAGCTGGGCTTAACGATCTTTGGATAAATAATTGAGTGTTGTTTGTAAAGTTAATTACATCAATATTTTCATTCTTTAATTCTCGAACTATACCGTGTATCCTTGATCCTTTCATGCCAACGCATGCACCAACTGGGTCAATTCTCTCGTCGTATGATTCTACCGCAACTTTTGCTCTTTCTCCTGGAATACGTACAATGTTTTTGATAGTAATTAATCCATCGAAAATTTCAGGAACTTCTAATTCAAATAATCTTTCTAAGAACACAGGTGAAGTTCTCGATAAAATAATTAAAGGATTATTATTTCTCATCTCAACTCGAACCACAACGGCTCTAATTGTATCACCTTTACGAAAATAATCAGATGGAATTTGTTCTGACTTTGGTAATATAAGCTCGTTTCCTTCGTCATCTAATGTGAGGATTTCTTTTTTCCAAACCTGATAAACTTCTCCAGTTACTATATCGCCAATTTTAGTTTTATACTTATTAAATATATTATTTTTTTCAAGATCAAGAATGCGATTTGTTAAGTTTTGTCTTAAAGCAAGAATTGCTCTTCTTCCAAAATCTAATAATTTTACTTCATCAGTAACTTCTTCACCAACTTCATAATCAGCATCAATCTTTTTTGCTTCCGTTAAAGTTATTTGCAGATTCTTATCTTCAATTTCTTTATCCTTAACTACCTCACGATTTCTCCAAATCTCAAAATCACCTTTATCGATATTGATAATTACATCGAAGTTCTCGTCGGTTCCATAATTCTTAAGCAATAAATTTCGGAAAACATCTTCTAGAACAGTCATCATCGTTGCACGATCAATATTCTTCAACTCTTTAAACTCAGAAAACGTGTCGATCAAATTCAAATTTTCCATCTTATTTTATATATTTTATCTTTTATTTAAACTTAATAATAATCTTAGTTGATTTTACTTGATCAAAAGTGAAAGTGTGCTTTTCAGTCACATTCTGTTTTTTCTTTTTACCTTCAATCTTAACCATTTTAGACTCTTCTATGTTAAAATCTACATCTGAAACGTGACTTAGAATCCCCTTTATTTTTTTACCATCTTTAGTTAAAGTTTCAACTTCTTTGTTCAAATTCTTCTGATATTGCTGAACAACCTTAAATGGTTCCGATAATCCTGCAGAAGCAACTTCAAGCTCGAAGTCTTCTTCATCTCTGTCAAGCTTACTCTCTATCAATTTACTAATTTCAACACAGTCGCTAATAGAAAAGCCTGTTAAGCTGTCTATTTCGATACTTATTTTATTTGTTGCGCTAACTTTTATTTCAACAATAAAAGCATCTTTCTCAACAACTAGATCTTCAATTATGTCCCTAACGGTTTCTTTTTCAATCATCTACCCATAAGATAATAACAAAGGGGACAATGTCCCCTTACACTAATCTTTACTTTCGCTGCAAAAGTATAAATAATCTTGGAATTGGCAAAATTATTAGCTTGGAAATTCAGGGCAAACGCACACTTTTCAATCAAAAATAAGCATTAAAAACTATTGATTTACAGTTGTTTAAGTTGATAATTATTTGTATATTACATTAATAATCAAATAGTTAATCGATATGAATAAGGACAATAAATTAATAAGTATTTTTGGCAGTATAGACGACCCAAGAAGCCATATAAATCAATTACATAACTTAGTTGACATCCTCCTTATTGGTATAATTTCAGTCATCTGTGGGGCTGAAACTTGGAAACAAATGATCGAGTTTGCTAATTCAAAAGAAGAATTTCTAAGAAAATTTCTAAAATTTGAAAATGGAATACCATCTGAAGATACTATAAATAGAGTGTTTTCATCAATTGATAGTATTCAATTTGAGAATTGCTTTATACAATGGGTAAATTCAATTTCAAAAATTACAAAAGGACAAGTAATAGCTATTGATGGTAAAACATTACGTGGTGCAAAATCAAATGGGAAAAAATCGCCAGTACATATGGTAAGTGCTTGGGCTAATGGAAGCAATCTAGTTTTGGGTCAAGTAAGAGTAAATGAGAAATCTAACGAAATAACAGCAATCCCAGAGCTAATAGAGAACTTAATGATTGAAGGTAATATAATAACTATTGATGCTATGGGGACACAAACTGATATAGCTGAAAAAATCATTAAAAATGAAGCCGATTATATTTTAGCGGTTAAAGAAAATCAAAGCCAATTATTGGAAGAAATTAAGGATGAATTTATGTTCTCAAAAAACATAGAAACCGATATTAGTACAGATGGTGGACATGGAAGAATAGAAACAAGAAAATGTAGTGTTGTATCAGACTTCTTATTTATTGACAATAGATATGATAAATGGATGAATCTTAAGCAAGTAATTAAAATTGAAAGCCTAAGAGAGTTTAAAAATAGCAATAAACCTTCTGAAAAGGCAACTAGATACTATATTTCAAGTTTAGATAATAGTGCTGAACAATA
>Ga0209633_10005693_pt1 | contig 10870 bp, 7 predicted proteins | sample Cruoilmetagenom1_FD_187290 | JGI IMG/M metagenome (GOLD analysis project Ga0209633, IMG submission 187290) | Oil polluted marine microbial communities from Coal Oil Point, Santa Barbara, California, USA - Sample 1 (SPAdes) (version 2) | ecosystem: Environmental > Aquatic > Marine > Oil seeps ... | reverse complement strand
GTTTCATTCGTGATTTAACTTCTCCGGCATTTACCAGATTGTATGCATCAAGACAGATTCGAGAAGTGAATTTACTTCGCTGTTTATACTGCAATGATGATTTTTTTTACTGAAGCCTTAATCTCCCGGTACAAATCACCAGTTTGGGGGGGTAAGGTTACTTTAAATATTTAATGCAGCCATATGCCATAATGGAATCAAAGTGGCATATTATAAATTTTGATCTTGTTATAGAAGCCTGGTGGTTGACTCCTTTTTATTACCCTACTCGATAATCACCACTAGGGATTGGGCTCCCAGAGAGCCGCCGATATCAGAAGGGCTGAGAAATTCTCCCAGAGCATCGGGTACGGCACTGGAATCAACAAAGGACTGCTTGGCCCGGCTATCAGCCAGGGATTGGGGATTACCATTTTCATCAACGAAGGTTCCAGCTCCCTGAGGTATATTCACACTTCGTCCGTTGGCGGCTGAAAAGACTGCTACGGTTCCCCGGGTAACATCCACTTGATAGCCGTTGAAGCTGAACTCAGTTCCCCGGACGGCAGCGGTGGCCACCGGGCTGCTTACCCGGAACCTGGTTTTACCGGCTTCGGTGCTGCGGACCGAGGCTCTCACACGTCCAGTTCGTAATCCCAGTCGTGTATCTGTTCCCCCGCCGGCATTGGCCTTTAATTCTTCAACACTCATTCTTGTAAGCGGATCGACTGTTATTACAGCTCCCCCGCCTTCCAGTACGGCCCGTGAACCGAAACCTGTTGATATAACGGCATTGACAGGAATCTGAGTACCGATGGTTATCGACTGCCAGTTTCCCCTGTTGTCTTTAATCTCAACTTTGCCCATAGCCTGAGTAATGGTGTACGAGGACTGCGAACTGAGAGAGAAAGTAAAAAATACCAGATAAAACGCTACATATAGGGTTTTCATATCAATTCTCCTAGTAACTCATGGATAAGGAAGCACCGAGACGGTACTGCACTTTGTCCTGGATAATACTTCCATTTGCGAAAAATACAGCTGCATTCAACTGCAAACCCAGATCTGAGAGGGGCCTGAAATCTGCTGTGAATACAATTTCATCCCCAAGGTAAAGATCCGACCCAGAGGAGGCATTAATAGGCATTTCATTTACCGGACCATCAACAGAACGGAACAGAATATAGTTATCCAGCTTAAGGGAGAGTATTTCCACCGGGCGCATAGAAGCTCCCAACCGGACGTAATCCAGGTTCCCCACCCGGGATGAGAAGACATAACCTACGGTTCTCGTGGTGAAAGCGGTGTACTGATTCATAGAAGAACCGGAACCGTACTGGGTACCCTCCCAGTCCGAACGCTGAGTCCATGAATCCCCGGAGGAATAAAGAACCTCTGCAATCAGCATGGGTGCAAGTAAGCCTCCCGGCGACCAGGTAATCGATCCTTCCATTAAACCCCCGACAAGCAGCAGGGTCCGGTTGTCATTAGGAATGTAGTTAGCTCCGGCTTGAAAAATTCCGTTTACCCTGTAATCAAACGTTCTAGAGATTCGTCCATTCATACCGACTTGAAGATAACCTGAATGAAGCAGACTGGAAGATGGTCCATCCGCGGCCACCGCATCGGCACTACGGAGGTCGGCCTCCCCCAGTAACACTACAGATAGAGTCTGATCTTTGGGATCTTTGGTTTCCGCCCCGCTCTGATAATTGTATGTAAGCTCGTAGTAGGCGGCCAGACGGGGTGATGCCAGAGAGAAAGAACGAGCATTATCAAAGGTTCTCTGATCCACGGCTGTCATGATTACCCGGCTGGTACGGTTGAATGCCAGCCCGGTGAATCCGAAACCGGCAGAATGGCCTGAGCTTTCCGTGCTGTACTTGAACACTCCACCGTCGAGGAGAGCGCTGAACAATTTCCCCTGGTCATCACTCATGGTAAAACGGCCGGCGGTGTAAGACCATGTACTGCTGCGGCCGGATATGGCGAGAAGCTGCAGAGTGGGAACGTGAAAGAAATTACCTTTATCATACTGAAAACCGTAACCACCGGAAAAGGTGAGCCGGGCCATAGCAGAGAAATCTGTTTCACTCCAGATCCCGGCGTTAAAGCCGGCGGTAAGTTCCCGGCCGGGGACGTTACTGCCGTCAACATAGCCCTGCAGGGTGCCGCCCCAGTCGGTTTCCGCGGCGCCTGCTGATAGAACCGACAAGAGAATCAGGAGAACAACCATTATCGAAAGACGTTGAAAGTGATGGGCGATAGAGGTCATTTTTCAGACTCCTTCCAGGAAAGAAGTTCAGACAATGAAGTGGTTACTTCCCAGGGAGTGAGAGTGCTGTCGGTTTTGGGCTTTCCGGGTATCCAGCCCCGATAGAGAAACTCCCGGGCCGCGTAACGGGGAGATGGAAACATGGTGTACATCATCCCCCCGGGTAGATCCAGAGTTTCCATGGCGATATAGGCAAACTCGCCGAAGGTGATTGGCCGCTGTGGATCAGTATTGAATATTTTTTTGGAATACTCTGCTTGAATAAATAAGTCGAGGGCATCATCCGGCAGTGATTCAGAGGGAATCTTTTTATCAGATAGATACAGTAACCAGAGACTGGTTTCCAGATCGGCATTCTGCTGATTGAGAAACTCATCAAGTACAACGTTGGACTGAGCTGAGAGTAAAACCAACGGACCCGATAAGGATAAAAGTGTAATAAATAGAACGGATCGAAACATGCATAAACCTCTATTATTGCAAGGGCAGAATGTACTGCCCGGAACTTGCGGCAATGAGAAACGCTGTGCCCCCGGGTAACCGGGCAAGGACTACGGTTATATAATTATCAGAATCATTCGGCATCAGAGTGATTCCGGGAACTAAACCGATATCAGGAATCTCATAATCCCATCCGTCACCAAACGTGGTGAAGTAATTATCAGCAGTTCCCCAGTCCATAATAACTTCAGGATTCAATGCGAGTATGGCACCCATATCTTTAATATTCGGGGGGAGATTCCCGGGTCCATACCAGTGCAGAACCTGAAATTCTAAATCTCCCTTATCCGTCATCGGGGGGTATACCCCGGTGTCCGGCCAACCCCATTCAACTGTGTGGGATGAAACTGAGCCATCCCCGGAAGCAAAGTAATACGAGGAAAAATATCCGTTAATCATTGGCCTGAGAATCACATCAAAACTGCTGTAATTCGGATTACCAAGGGATAAATCCATACCCGGAAGGATGGTTGAACCGATGAAATATTCTGTATTGCTGCCGTTTTGTCCGCCGGTAAGCACTGCCGGAACTATCGAATAGGATGTGATTGTTCTCATACCTGCACTGGTAGTGTTATGAACCACCGAAGGGGGAATTAAAGACCCTTTAGAATCGTACAACGCTACTATGCCGGGGAGGGGAGCAGACTCATTCATCACAATCCTGTATCCCGTAAGTAATCCGGGATTAACAGTATTATCCGCTGACATATCAAGATTAACCGATGTAAAACGTGTTTCACCGGGAAAGGGCTCGGAGGGAGGATTACCTGAGTCAACAAATAATAGCGGTGGAGAAGCAGGAGTGGAGTTATAGATTTCAGTATTCCAGCTGTCTGCATTGGGCCTGATGGGGATACGAACCAGACCGGATACCAACTGAGCCTGAGTCAGGGAAGTACCCATATCTTTCCAGGGACCATTCCCCCCGGGCTGATAAGTTTGGGAGAGTGGATACCATTCGATAGCGTAACCACTGGACGTATCTGCCATGGCATTTCTGATGAGTCCTATATCCGTATCCTGTATTACTCTGATTAACAGATCCCGGTCGTTTGGTACATCGGAGAATGAAAGTGTAATCTCACCAGTGCCGGAGGCTGCTGCCTGTACAACAGCATGCCCACCCCAGGATGTATCCTGCCAGGTACCATCCCCATCTCCAATCTGATAGAAAAAAGAATCTTCAGTCTGGGCATTTCCGTCTGGATCGCTGTACTGTTCCAAATCCTGAATATCTGCAATTTCAACATAGAGCTGAAGACCTTCCAGAGCCAGGGCTCTTCCTGAGGTTTTTAAGACTAACTGATTGGGAAGGTTTAGGGTGATACGGAGATTGCCCTCCCCTGCTCCTGAATACCAGAGAGGATTACTGCATGCTGCTGATAACAGCGCAATGCCACTTACTAAAAACATTCGGAATAGTCCGGATTTCATTTCCTGGTACTCCCTTTTAGCTTAATGCTCTTTATATATTATATTATTACTACTATTTAATGATAAATCCATAATATTGAAGAAAAAAAGCTCAGAAGAGAACACAGGTTTGCCTGTAGAGGGCTATAATGGATGAATCAATTCCAAAGGAATCCCGTAATGAAAAGACATTTGCTTCCCTCTTTTATTGCTCTATTGGCAGCGGCCCTGTTTACAGGCCTTCTGTATGTTGACTTTTACCAGACCCTGGACAGCCGACTGTTCGACCTTATGCTCAGAATTAAACCCGGTATTCAGGAAGATAAAAATATTCTGCTTCTGGAAGTGGACGATCAGACTATTACGGAAATCAATAAATATCCCCTTCCCAGGGATGTTTTTGCCGATGGTTTGATTCTGATGAAGGAATTCGAACCGGACTGGACCATGCTGGATATCGAGTTTGTTGATGCCAGTGAGGATGCCATTAATTCCGAATACCTGAATTACGGTCTGGTTCAGGATATCGATGATACCTTTAAAAATCTGTCTGATTACCAGCGGCAGCTTGTGGAGCTTATATTGAGCGGCACTGTAAGCCGTAATGAGGCTCTTGATTATCTGGACGACCTTGAGGCCTCGGGAATTGATTCAGAGAATCAACTTCTGGAAAATCTTAAAAACATCACGTACTCAAGGGATGTGTATCTGGGTAAAGCGATTGCCTACCTCGAAGATGTTTCTGCTACTGTAAATATGACAGAAGAATTAGATAGTACCATCCCCGATGAGCTGCGAACTTACGCTGAAGAAACCTTTCGGATAAATGATTATTTAACTCTCAACGATGATCCTTTTCCATCTTCTGTTGAGATTCTTCCCGCCATTATGCCGGTTCTCAGCTCTTCTTCCTGGGCTGGATTCCCCCGTATGTATATCGACCCCGACGGTGTACGCCGGAGAGTCGATGTAATTTTTAAAAATAACGGCAACTATTACACCCATATGGGTTTCGGTACCTGGTGGGATCGTGCCGGGCGTCCCCAGATCACAGTAAATAAAGGAAGTATGACGGTCGGTAACCTGACCATCCCTCTGGATGAAGATGGAAAACTTCTGATTAACTGGCCCAAACGGCTGTACGATGGCACACCCTTGAATAAAAAAGCCGCAAAAGGATTTGATACCGCTAATCCCGAGCATCGCCTCTCGTTCTTCTATCTTTACTACCATGACAGACTGATGGACGATCTTCTTACTTTTATCGGTGAGCTGGAAGACTACGGTATCAGTTCCGATATTTATGGTGATTCTTCACAACCCTTCAGTGCTTCTGAAGCAGATCTGGAAGGGATGAAAGAATCCATGCTGGATTCAGGAGACGGCTCAAGAGCTGGAGAGTACGGCAGGAAAAGGGACGATTTTCTGGATGAAGTCGGCAGGTTCCTGAACGGTGATGCCGAAACCTTCGCCTTAAGCGATCTTCAAAATGCGTTGGAGAATCCGGATATCAGTGATGAAGACTATAATTTCTATGCGGATCTTTTTAACAGAATCCCGGATTTATTTTCCGAATCCCGCTCTATTTTAGAGGAAATACAGCTTTACAGAACCTTCCTCCGGGAACATCTGAGCGGAGCTACAATCGTTGCCGGGTATACAGGTACAAGCACAACAGACTACGGTGCCAATCCCTTTGAACGGAAATACATGAATATGGGTATCTACGGTGCGGTGTACAATTCTCTTGTTCAGGGAGATTTCATCAGAGAAATCCCCTTCTGGATTACCGGTATCTTTGCTCTGATGGCCGGAATAATCGTATCCTTGTTAAGTAATCTCAGTAAAAAGAATTCCATCCTCAATACGAGTCTTGGAGCCGCATTCCTGGTTCTGGCTATTGCCGGATCCGGTGCCGTTTTCGTGTTCACCGGCACATATATTCACCTTCTGCCTATTTTCCTGACACTGATATTTGCATATCTGGGCACTGTAATCGGGAACTTCATTTCCGCATCCAGAGAAAAGGCCTTTATACAGGGAGCCTTCGACCAGGTGATTTCACCGGATGTTGTAAAACGGATTCAGGAAAATCCCGATATGCTCAAGTTGGGCGGGGAAAACAGAGTGATTACGGCGATGTTTACAGATATTGAGAGATTCTCCACAATCTCCGAAAAACTGGGTACCTCAGACCAGTTATTCGATCTGCTCAAACGTTACCTGACTCCCATGAGTGATATCATCCTCGATGAGCAGGGAACCATCGACAAGTACGAAGGGGATGCTATTATTGCCTTCTGGAATGCCCCCTTGGACCAGGAGGACCATGCCCACAGGGCATGCCGTGCGGCTATGCGCATCGTGGAGATGGAAAAACAAATCCATAAAGATCTGGTTGCCCAGGGGATTCTGACTAAAGAGATTCTCGACGAGCTTTCAAAAAATGATGGCCATGGAAGACTCTTTACCCGAGTCGGTATCCATACTGGGGAAAACAACATCGGCTTTATCGGAACAGACCGTCGTAAAGACTACACCGCCCTGGGAGATAACATGAACCTGGCCGCTAGACTGGAAGGTGTAAATAAAACCTATGGCACGCAGGTGCTCATCAGTGATGAAACTGAAAGCATAATCCACGAACAATTCAAGTTTTACACCAGACAGCTGGATATGGTACGGGTAATTGGAAAGAAAAAACCGGTAACTATCTATGAACTCTCTTATTCAAAAGAATTTAAAACCAATCTATCCGTTGTTGAAAGAGAATTATTTAAGGATTACAGACAGGCGCTGATTCATTTCCGTGCCAAGGAATGGGACAAAGCCGAAAAATTATTCAGCCATGTTCTCTCCAAAACGCCTGGCGACGGTCCATCACAAGTTTTTATAGAGCGTTGTAAGAAATACCGTGTTACCCCGCCTCCTGCCAATTGGGACGGTGTTTACAAGATGGAAACTAAATAAGTAAATAGGGGATTGCCCGGAGTCAGTAGGTTCTCAAATCAAGAGTCCTCACCACCCTATTCAAAGCCTGCTCAGCTTCGGGGTAAGTCATCCCCGAACTGAGCTCGAAAATGTTCCGTTCCCGGGTATTTCCATCTACATCTTTGTATAGCACCAGAGGACGGCGGATAATATCCTTCAGATGCTGCCGGGAGTAGCCCCGGCTCATCATATAGGCTCCAAAGGAAATGTCATCCTCCGCTCCGCCGTCTGAAATATCCACCCCCCATAGGTAGTCGATACCGTCTAAAAGCTGCTCCCAGGGGCTTCTGGAGTAATGAAAGGCCCGGCTGGGCGGCGTATCCTTACCTAATACTCCGGACTCAACCAGGTGAATTGACATCAGGGCCACCAATTCCTCAAAATCCTTCCAGTTCAGGGAAACACGGAAAACCATCACAGCAATGTCAGTATCAAAAGTATTGCGGTGTAAAATGGCAGGAATATCGTAATTCACAATCCAGATATCCCCCCGGCGTTTCACATTCTGCCCGAGAGTTACCATCATATCTTCTTCACCAACCCGGTATCCGAACAGATCCTCTTCCCCGAATCCGGTATAGTCCAGGGCATCAAATGCTCCGAGAACCTTGTCCTCATCAAAATCTACATTGAATTTTTTTTCAAAATCCCTTCGCATCCCTGAGGAGAATACACTGCCTCCGTTACGGGCAAAAAATATCTTCACCTTGTAGTGGTGCTCCACCAGATGTCGGGTATGGATAAAATCCCCGGGGTAGTTGGCAAGATAGACAAGTTTAACAGCTTCTTTCCACTGGGTATCACCCACAATAGTTTTCATCATAACACTCTCTGTAAGCACACCATTGGTTTCAGGTCGGAGGTACAGATAGACGTCGCAGGTATCACCTGAAGCATCAGGACCTGGATAAGGAACAAGAAGAGCTGGTTCTTTCATAGTTTTTAACTATATGGGATTGACCTCTGAACGCAAGGACGCTAATGTTTTTCAACAACGGAGGATTCCTATGAACAGAATAAAAGCTTTTACCCTGCGCACTGTCGATGGCCCCGTGGCTCATCGCAATCGCTGAAACGGGATTCCGAAACCTCCCTCAGGGAGAACTTCCGGAATCATCACCGATGATCGGAGAGGTCCCCCCAATGAAATACAAATCATAGCTCTAAAGAATATCGCAACGATTGATATACATTCCTTCACGGGACAGTAATGCACTTTTATGCCGTTTTCATGCGGCCGGTAAATAAATTGAGTACTTTAAAAAGATTAAACAGACATATGAGGGGCAGCCGGGGGCGATATACGGCCTCATGGATTGCCATAGCCCTGGCAGCTTTTTTCGGTCTGCTTCAGCCCCAGATTATCCGCATCGTTCTGGATGTGGGTATCGGGGAACAGGACTGGGATGGAGCCTCATGGATCGGACGGATAATTAATAACCTGGGGGAGGGCGGACAGATAAAGCAGCTCCTTCTCCCTGCGGCTGGAATCTCGGTGGTTTTGATGGGTATCTCCGGATTGTTCCTCTATCTCAAAGGCCGTTGGTCGGCTATCGCCGCTGAAGATACAGCTAGAAGAATACGCAATCGTCTCTACAGTCATCTGCAGAACCTTGACTACGAATACCATGTGAAGGCCAACACCGGAGATCTTATTCAGCGCTGCACAAGTGATGTGGAAACCATCAGGAGTTTTCTGGCCACCCAGGCGGTGGAAATCGGCCGGGGTATATTCCTGGTTATTTTCACCGCCCTTCTCATGTCCTCTCTCAGCGTGTCCCTTACCTGGGTATCCATGGCCATGCTCCCGGCAATATTTCTTTTCGGGTACATCTTCTTTTTGAAAGTAAAAGATGTTTTCGGTGAGGCCGATGAATGTGAAGGCCGGCTGAGTGCCACCCTCCAGGAAAATATCAGTGGAATCCGGGTTGTCAGGGCCTTTGCACGGCGGGAACATGAAATACAGAAATTCGATGATAAGAATTCCGAGTTCCGGGACAAGAACTACCGGCTAATCAAGCTGATAGCCTGGTACTGGTCTATCTCAGATCTTCTCTGCTTTACCCAGATCGGTCTTGTTATGGCGGTAGGCGGGTATTGGGCAGCCCAGGGGAAAATAAGCCTGGGTACCGCTGTTCTCTTTTTTACCTACATCGGAAGACTGCTCTGGCCGGTACGGCAGATGGGCCGGATACTCACCGAAATGGGTAAAGCCACGGTTTCCCTGCGGCGGATACAGGAGATACTTGATGAACCGGCGGAAGTGGAAACCGGAGATATCAAAGGCCGGGTGTTGGGAGCCGTTGAGTTCCGTAATGTGAATTTCCACTATAAAGAAGGAAGGCCGATACTTAAAAACCTCAGTTTTACAATAAAGCCAGGGGAAATTATCGCCATCCTCGGACCTACAGGTTCAGGTAAAAGCACTCTGGTGAACCTTATACCCAGGCTTTACGATCCAACCGCCGGTGAGATTCTTATCGACGGTATAAGCACCGTTGACTGGGACCGCAGACATCTGCGCAGACAGGCATGTATCGTTCTCCAGGAACCCTTTCTGTTCAACAGATCGGTAAAAGACAATGTGGCTCTGGCCTTACCTGAAACTCCTGAAGAGATGATATACGCATCCACCAAAGCCTCATCTCTCCACGATGTAATCGAGAGTTTTGATAAGGGCTACCAGACCATTGTCGGCGAAGGAGGGGTAACCCTGTCCGGGGGGCAGAAACAAAGAGTGGCCCTGGCCAGAACTCTGGTGAGAAACCCGAAAATCATGATTTTGGATGACTCGTTAAGTGCTGTGGACTCGGAAACCGACTCCTCCATCAGAGCCTCGCTGAAAAGACGTTATGGAAACGCCACGGTAATTATCATCGCCCACAGAACCAGCACCTTGAGCGAGGCCGACCGCATCCTCGTCCTTGAACAGGGGCGAATCACCCAGGAAGGGAGCCACTCGGAATTAATCGGACAGAATGGACTCTACAAAAGAATCTGGAGTATTCAGAATGCCGGATCCCGGGAGGCTGTCTCATGAGCGGTTACAGCGAAAAAGAGTTTACAAAACGCTTTGACTGGCAAACATGGAAGAGTCTTCTTCATTATGCCGGGCAGCGGAGGAAGCAGATTTCCATCATGGTTATTCTGATGGTTCTGGTTGCAGCCATCGACGTGGTGCAGCCCTTTATCACCGGCTGGCTGGTTGATAAAGTGATTATCCCCGGTAATACGAGCAAAGTGTTTTTATTTGTTGTTATCTTTGCCGGACTGGGCGTCTTCCAGTCGGTAAATATCTTTTCTTTTATCGCCATTGCGGGAAAGGTGGATATGGGTATCTGCTACGATATCCGGAAAGAAGGCTTCAAACGTTTGCAGGAACTCAGCTTTTCCTACTACGACCGTACTCCTGCAGGCTGGATTATGGCGAGAATGACATCTGACGCTCAGAAGCTCGGAGACGTTATCGCCTGGAGTCTCATCGATATTTCATGGGGCCTGGCCTATATGATGATAATGGCGGTTACCATGCTGGTTGTGAACTGGCGGCTGGCCCTCATCAGCCTTTCAGTACTTCCCCTGCTGATGATAATTGCCATGTGGTTCCAGAAAAAAATCTTAAACGGCTACAGGCAGGTAAGGAAAATCAATTCTAAAATTACAGGTTCCTACAACGAGGGTATCAACGGGGCCCGAACTTCAAAAACC
>Ga0209633_10005692_pt1 | contig 10872 bp, 12 predicted proteins | sample Cruoilmetagenom1_FD_187290 | JGI IMG/M metagenome (GOLD analysis project Ga0209633, IMG submission 187290) | Oil polluted marine microbial communities from Coal Oil Point, Santa Barbara, California, USA - Sample 1 (SPAdes) (version 2) | ecosystem: Environmental > Aquatic > Marine > Oil seeps ... | reverse complement strand
ATTCTTTATTAAAACACAATAATTATGATTTAATGATTGAATATGGTAAAAAGTTTGAAACTAAGGAAAAAGAAAATGAAATAAAACAACAACAATTAACTATTGAAAAACAAAAAAACAAAAATAATAATCTGCTTTTATATGGTTTTTCCAGTTTGTTTGGCGTGTTGTTGTTATTTCAATGGATATATTATACGCAAAGAAATAAGAAAAGAAAAATTGAAGTGGCTTATGAAAAGGAGCATGAATTTAATCAAGTAAGAACAGCTTTTTTAGAAAATATATCACATGAAATAAGAACACCTCTTACACTTATAAATGGATATTTAAATTTAATTGACGAAGAAACAAATGGTAACGAAAAGGTAAAAGGATATATAAATAATGCTTTGACCAATAGTAAAAAAGTAATTTTTGATGCTGACGAAATATTAAATTTATTAAAATTTGAAGATTATAAAATGTCATTAAAAATTGGTCCGAAAGAGTTGAATGAGTTTTTAAAAAGTATCTTTTTATCATTTGAAGTAATGGCAAATACCCGTAATATAGAATTAATTTATAACTCTAAAGTGTCGAATAATTGTATAGTAGATATAGATGCTTCTAAAGTTGAAAAAATACTTACAAATTTAGTGTCTAATGCCATTAAATTCTCTGATAGTAATTCAAAAGTAATTATTGAGGCAGAAGTATTGAATGAAGTTCTTGAAGTTAAAGTAATTGATTTTGGGCTAGGTATTAATGAAGAAGATCAAGAACGAATTTTTACTCGGTTCTATCAATCAAAAAACAATAAATCTCTAGGTGGTATCGGCATAGGTCTTTTATTAGCTAAAGATTTTGCACAATTTTTAGGAGGTAATATAATTGTTGAAAGTAAAATTGGCAAGGGAAGTACATTTAATTTTAGTATGCCGATTTCTAAAAGTAAGGATAAAGAGGAATATAAAGGTTTACTTTTAACTGAAATGAGTAACTCTCAATTTATTGAGAAAAAAAAGGATATCAAAATAACTGAAACTAAAAGTAAAAAACCTTCAATTTTAATTGTTGAAGACAGTATAGAAATGAGCAATTATTTAAAAGAGATACTAAGCCCTTTTTATAATTGCACTTTTGCTTTTGACGGATTAGAAGCTATTAATTTAGCTAAAAAACAAACGTTTAATTTAGTTGCTTCAGATATTATGATGCCAAAAGTTGATGGTTATGAGTTTAAAAAACTTTTAAAATCATTGCCTGAATACAACACTATTCCGTTTATTTTAATTACTGCAAAATCGTTATCTAAAGATAAAATAAAAGGGTTTTCAATAGGTATTGATGATTATATTACAAAGCCTTTCAACAAAGAAGAGCTAATAGTTAGAATTAATAATCTTTTAAAGAATAATAAAGAGCTAAAGTTATCTATCGTTGCGCCAGATAGTTCTATTGAAGATATTCCTGAAACACATGTTGATAAATTGCTGAAAGAAATTGAGCAGGAAATCATGAATAATCTCTCAAATGAAAATTTTAAAGTTGAAGATTTAGCATTGAAAATAAATTATAGTCAAAGACAGTTAGCACGAATTTTAAATAGATATACGGGGCTTTCGTCAATAAAATTTATACAAGAAATTAAATTAAGAGAAGCTTATAAATTGATAGAAAGTAGAAAGTTCAAAACTATAAGCGAAGTACAATATCAAGTTGGCATTACCAGTCCTTCTTATTTTAGCGAAAAATTTAAAAGTAGATTTGGTATCAACCCAAGTGAATTGTTGCGAAAACAAAATGTAGAATCTTAACTAAACATGAATTTTCACCTTGGTACCACTAAAATCAGCATTACCAGTTAAGACGTCAATTTTATGGTTATCTGTTAAGTCATTGATACTAACCCCTGGGTTTTCTTGAGCCAGTTCTATGTTAGTCCCTTTTCTGTTATGGCCAAATCCGTGAGGTATACTAACAACCCCTAGTCTCATTTGATTGGTAATTTCTATCGGAATTTCAACACTATTAACATTTGAACTTACCGTTACTTTTTGATGATTATTTAATTGTAAATTTTGTGCATCTTCAGGATGAATTAAAAGCGTACAACGTTCTCTTCCAGTCATAAGTAGCTTAGAATTATGCATCCATGAATTGTTGTTTCTCAAATGGCGTCGACCAATTAAAACAAAAGGATATTCAGTTTTCACTTTGTTTTGCCAAGTAGTAATTTGTCTTTTAAGACGATTCAAATCATCTAAAAAAGCTTGCGGAGCCAATTCTACTTTCTTACTCTCAGTAAATAACCGTTCAGGAAAACAAGATTGTAAAGGGCCAAAATCAATTCCGTGTGGATTTTCTTTTAACATTTTAACGGATATTTTTTTATCCCTATAAGGACTACCTTGTAACATATAATCTAACATCATTTCGGGAGTTGCCGGATTCTTTTGTCCGGTCATTTCTTCTGTCAACGTATTCAAAATTTCCCAATCATGTCGTTGATTTTCTTTTTTATCGAATAGAGGGTCATTATATTTAGCCGTATTTCTTATTGTTAATTGATTAAAAGCTAAATCATAATGCGCGGTTTCTAAACCGGTAGTTGATGGTAAAATAATATCTGCAAACCTTGAAGTCTCATTTAGATAAATATCTATAGCAACCATATACTCTAATTGCTCAAATGCTTTTTCTAATTGCTTTCCATTTGGAGTTGATAAAACGGGGTTTCCGGCAATCGTGATCATTGCTTTGATTTGCCCATCACCTTTGGTAAGAATTTCATCAGCCAATGTGGCAACAGGAAATTCGCCTGTAAATTCAGGTAAATTATTAACTCTACTTCTATATCGATTAAAAGTACCGGTTTTACCATTTTGTCTGGCCATTCCAACAAGATCAATTGCAGGCAATGTAAACATAGCACCTCCTTTTTTATCTAAATTTCCGGTAATGGCATTTAAAACATTTACCAACCATTGACATAAACCACCAAATTCTTGTGTTGAAAGTCCTAGACGTCCATAACAGACTGCTGAATTGGCATTTGCAAAATCTCTTGCCAATTGCTTGATTTCGTTTTCTTGAATGCCAATTAGAGAAGTCATTTTTTCGGGAGAAAAATCAATGGCAAGTTTTTTAACTTCACTCCAGCCATTATAATGAGAAGCTAAATGTCCTTTTTTATCTAGTTTTTCATCAAAAATAACATGTATCAAAGATAATAAGAGCAGCGCATCCTTTCCAGGTTTAATAGAATGATGTTGACTACAAATTTTTGAAGTTTCAGTAAATCTAGGATCAATATTTACAACTTTTCCATCTCGTTTAATAATTTCTTTAATACGATGAGAAAAGTTGGGAGCGGTCATCATACTTCCATTAGAGGCTGCAGGATTTCCTCCCATGATTAACATAAAATCTGTGTTATCAATATCGGGAATTGGTATCATCATTTGATGCCCAAACATTAATAATGATGCAATGTGATGAGGTAATTGGTCAACTGAAGTCGCGCTATATTTTTGTTGGGTTTTTAAACTTTTAATAAAAGGGGAACTGTATAGCATTAACCCCAGATTATGTACATTCGGATTCCCCCTATATACGCCAACAGCATCATTACCATAATTATTTTGAATAGATTTTAGTTTTTCAGAAACTTCCTTAAAAGCTTCTTCCCAAGAAATTTCTTCCCACCCAGTTGCTGTTCTTTTGATTGGAGTTTTAAGTCGGTCTTTGTCATGATATAAATCTTGTAAAGCGAGTGCTTTCGGACAAATATGTCCCTTACTTAACACATCTTCTTCATCTCCTTTAATAGATAGAATTTCAGTTTCATTATACTTGATTTCTAATCCGCACATAGCTTCACAAAGATTGCAAGTACGGTAATGTGTTTGTATACTACTCATTATTCTATAGTTTGACAAGCTATTAGTCCACCATATTCTAAAGCAATAGTTCTATCGTTGGCTATTTTTTGATATTCAGGGCTTGTTATAACTCCTAAAAAATGATTTGTAGAAGGGTATTCTACTAAAAAGATCATGTCAGGTTGATCGTTAGAATCTCCAATAACTGTTGTCGCAACTGCGCCTTTCCAGATTAATTTAGCTTTTGCTTTACCGATAAAAGCCTGAGTATTTTTATAATATCTAGTGTATGCTTCCTGACCGGTTTCATTACCTTCTTCTGTCTTTGTTTTGAATTTGAGAATGTTTACCATAACAACCGGTGTGTCTTTAGGATATTCCATTAATTGTGCAATTTGTTCTTGTGAAGGCTTTATTTGAGTAAGTTGCATACTATGTAAGATTAGTGTTAATTTTAGTTAGTGGAAGATATGAATTATTCCTTACATAAGAATTAGAACGAAAAATAATCGTAATTCGTAAATTTAGCAATCGTAAATACTTACTCGTTTAAATCTTTTCGATTCTTCATTCGATAATAAATAATATAAGCAAAAACTACGAGGATTACAAAAGGTAAATAAGTACCAATTACAACACCAATTTCATAATTACCATCAGGGGCATTTTCAATTTTTTCTTTAATATCTTCTACTTGAAATAATATTAATAGAGAAGTTACATTCATTTTTTAAATTTTTGAAGTGCTTTTTTAGTAGCGTCCGATAACACTAATTCACCACTTATAGCTGCTCTTTCTGCAAGTAAATCATCCCAATTTTCAGTACCTCTCCAAAGTATTTTTTTTAATTCTTTTAATGCCTCAGGGTTATAATTGGCTAGTTTTTGAGCTAAGAGCGCTACATAATCATCCATGCTTTTGGTGGTTTCAAAAACTCTAGAAAATAGACCTTTATCCTTTGCCCAGTACGCGGTATGCCAATCTGTAGCATCTAGTGTAAGCTTGCTAAACGCTGCTATACCCGTTTTATGAGTTATAACTGGCTCAATAACAAAAGGACCAATACCGATTGTTAATTCTGAGAGTTTAATGTCAGCTTTTTCTATAGCGAAACAATAATCGGTTGCCGCAATAATACCAATACCTCCGCCAACCGATTTACCTTGCACCCTACCAATAATCAATTTTGAACATTTACGCATAGCATTAATTAAATTAGCAAAACCTAAAAAGAACTTTTTTCCTTCTTCTAAGGAAGTAATTGCTAATAATTCATCAAAGGAAGCACCTGCACAAAAAGTTTTATCGCCTTCACTTTTTAAAATAATAACGTTAATTGCATTATCATTACTTAAACGATTGATATTTTCTATCAACCTATTAAGTAATAATGTAGGAAATGAATTACTTGCCGGATGGTAAAAAGTTACCGTGGCAATGTTATCTCTAATGCTCGTTAATACAGTTCCGTTCATTATTGTAGTTCTTGAAGGTTTGCTCCGTTAGCAATAACATTTCTATCAATTTTTCGCATCAACCCTTGCAATACTTTTCCTGGACCAACTTCTGTAAATTCGGTGGCTCCATCCTTTATCATTTGTTGTATGGACTGTGTCCATTGTACCGGAGAAGTGAGTTGAGCTATTAAATTCTTTTTAATATCAGCAGCACTATTTACTGCACTGGCTGTAACATTTTGATAAATAGGGCATATAGGTTCATTAAAAATACTGTTTTCTATTGCGCTAGCCAATTCTTCGCGTGCCGGCTCCATTAATGGAGAATGAAAGGCACCACCAACAGGTAAGACTAATGCTCGTCTAGCTCCTTCTTCTAATAATGATTTGCATGCTTTATCAATTGCTTCAATCTCACCCGAAATAACCAATTGACCAGGACAATTATAATTGGCTGCCACTACAATACCATCAGTCATTGCACAAATTTTCTCAACAACGTCATTTTCTAGACCCAATACTGCCGCCATAGTTGAAGGTTGTAATTCACAGGCTTTTTGCATTGCTAATGCTCTTTGAGAAACCAATTTTAACGCTTCTTCAAAATTTAAAACACCATTTGCAACCAAAGCTGAAAATTCACCCAATGAATGGCCGGCAACCATTTGCGGTTTAAAATTTTCACCCAAAGTTTTAACCAAAGCTACAGAATGTAAAAAAATAGCTGGTTGTGTTACTTTAGTTTCTTTAAGTTGCTCAGCGGTACCTTCAAACATAATATCGGTAATAGAAAACCCTAAGATAGTATTAGCATCTTCTAATAATTGTTGAGCGATAGGCGATTTTTCATATAGGCCTAAACCCATTCCTGAAAACTGTGCTCCCTGACCGGGAAAAATATATGCGTGCATGTAACTTAATTATTGGTTGTTCTACAAAAATAGAAAATTTGTAGCTAAACTATTATTTAATATCTTAGTAAATTATGAATACATCAAAAAAATTACTGGCACATAAAGTTTATTTGATTTTAGCTGCCTTGTTTATTACTTCTTTAGTTGTTTCAAATCTAATTTTTCAGAAATTCTTTTCATGGAATTTTTTTGGAATATATACTTTTGAAATTTCTGTAGGAATTTTACCTTATCCTTTAACATTTTTAGTAACAGATCTGATATCAGAAATTTATGGAAAGAAAAAAGCCAATCAAGTAGTTGTAACCGGTATTTTTGCTTCTTTCTTTTCTTTATTGATTATATACGCTTCTGATATGGTTCCGGCTACAGAATGGTCGCCGGTTGATGATTCATTGTTTACTAAAGTATTCGGATTTTCAATGATTGCTGTATTTTCATCAATGATAGCTTATTTATTAGCACAGTTAGTAGATATTAGAATTTATCATTTTTGGAAAAAGAAAACAAAAGGAAAACATCTATGGTTACGAAATAATTTTTCTACGATCACTTCTCAGTTTTTAGATACTTTTTCGATATTGTTTTTATTATGTTCATTTGGTGTTATTGAATGGGATTTATTTAACAAATTATTGCTAAGCGGATTCTTATTTAAAATGTTGGTCGCATTGATGGATACTCCACTTTTATATGCTACAGTATATTTGTTAAGAAGCGTATTTAAACTGGAAGTAGGTGAGGAGATCGATTTAGATTCTTAATCAGGATTAAACAATTTTAAAAGTCAGTAGACCTGACACTAACAGAGAGAATTCTAAATATAATATTAAACTATTTACTGAACTCTAAACAATTTTATTTTTAATGGCATAAATTACCAATCCAATCCTATTTTTTACTTCTAATTTTTTAAAGAGCTGCTCACGATAACCATCAATAGTTTTGGGACTTAAATTCATAACATTAGCAATTTCTTTATACGTCATTTCGGTACTTGCTAACTTTAAGAACTCTAATTCTCTTTCTTGGAGTTTAATGTCGGTTTTTTTCTTAGCATCAGGATGCAGCGAGCCTACCAAGGTATCAGAAACTCTTTTTGTATGATAGAACCCTTCTTTAAGCACACTATCTAAAGCTTCCAATAAAATATCTGGATGGATATCTTTTAGTAGATATCCTTTTGCGCCATTTCTAATCATTTTTAAAATAGAATTTTCATCGTCATCCATAGATAATGCTAATACTTTAATGGTAGGAAAATTCTTTTGTAACCAGCAAGTCGTTTCAGCACCATCCATAATAGGCATATTCATATCCATTAAAGCAATTTCAGGTAATTTGGAAGTTTTATTTAAAACTTCTATAAATGCCTGACCATTGTTTGCTTCATGTGTAACCTCAAAACGATCAAAAGTATTGATCAATCCCTTTAGCGACTGAGCGAAAAGTATGTGATCATCAATTATGGCAATTGCATGTTTACTCATTTTCTTTTATTAAAGGATAGGTTAAAGTTAGTGAAACTCCTTTATCTTTTTCTGATTTTAATTTTAATTTGGTGTCTATTAATTTAGCCCTGCTTTTCATATTTAATAACCCCGAACCTTTTTGTATTGTTTTTTCGTCAAAACCAACACCAAAATCTTGAGCTATTATTATTAAACAGGTATCAGAATAAGTTAATGTAACATTAAGCTTAGCGGTTTTAGAATGCTTTAGAGAATTAGATAAAAATTCTTGTAAAATTCTAAACAGAATAATCTCATCTTTTTGATTGATGCTAACCGATTTTCCTTCAATAATAAAAGTAGCTCTAATAAAATTCAGACGATTGAATCTGTCAACTTCTAATTGTATGGCTTCTTCTAAACCTATATTCTTTACTACTTCGGGATTCAATAATTTTGATAAGGTCCTAATTTCTTGTAAACTTTTAGAAATAATCTGACCTGTTTCGTCAACCAATGTTTTTTGATTGTCAGCCAACCCCGGTTGTAACATATTCAATTGCATTCTGGCAACAGAAAGTAACTGCCCAACATTGTCATGTAACTCCCAGCTAATATTTTGTAAGGTTTGCTCTTGTGTTTCTAATTGTGCTTTGATAATTTCTTCTTCAAAACGTTGTTTCGTTTCTTTTTGTTCAAATAAAAATTTGACTTTCCTATTTTGAAAAATACTGAAAATGACAATAATAACAACAATCAATAACAAAACAGTCAATGTTGTTATTAAAATTAAGATTGTTATTCCGTTTTGTTCCATGTTTAAATCACTAATTTACTCATTCTATTGCTTCTTTATCACTCCATATAAAACCGAATGTAAATATTAAATACATTATAAGTGCCAGAATCCAAATGATTAAAAATAGATTATGAATTCCTTTTAATAAAGCATAATGAGTAACTTCTATATTAAAAGGGATTGTTCCTACGTGAAATATAAGTAAACCAATACTGATCCAGAATAGTAATTTTTTATGATAAATAAATGTTTTATCAGATTTCAATAATTCCATAAAATAAAATATAATAGAAATTGCCAAAAATAAGGAACCAATAACATCGGGTAATTCTGACCATTCGTATTTAAAACTTTGAATAAAAGACCAATTTATTATTGAAATTATAATGTAAAAAAATATAAATAACTTGATCCATTTTTTATAAGATAACTGATGAATTGATCTTAAATAAATAGTTAATACAATAGGGTAAAAAATAGAATACAATAAATTATACATCCATAAATTATAATGTCTTCCTTCTTTATCAAAAAAACCAAGAACATCTTTATCAGCAGCATACCAACCTGTAAATTCAGTCAATACTATATACCAAAGTATATATAAAAAATATTTGAGAGGAGAATTTTTGTATTTGTAAAAATATATAGTACCAATAATTGCAGCTAATAATTCTGAAAATGGAACGAAAAGCCTAAAAGTTGCTAATGACATTTTAATTCGTTTTCAGTTTAAATATCAAAAGATGACAATTTGTTTTTAATAATATCGCGTAAAGTTTTATTATCAATCAATAATTTATTCTTTAAATGTTGAAAAATAGCAAATAACACTATCATAGCAATAGTAAATACTAATACTATGATAGTAGTTATGATAATAATTAATGTTACTCTTTCTTGCTCCATATAAAACCAAATGTAAAAATTAAATACATTATAATTGCCAATATATATATTATTAAAAATAAGTCATGAATCCCTGGTATCAACATATATCCATTATATTTTAGTGTAAAAGGTATAGTTCCGGCATAAAATAATAATAAACCAACACTAATCCAAAATAGTAGCATTTTATGAAACACTAAAATTTTTTCGGACTTCAATAACTCAATAAAATAAAAAATAATCGATGCTATTAAAAAAAATGAACCTATGATTTTTGGAATTTCAGACCTTTCCATAAGGAAATTTTGAATTAACAACCAATTAGAAATAAAAACACCAACATATATAAAAGCAAATATTTTTACCCGTTTTTTAAATTTATCAGTGTTCAAAGACTTGAAATAGATATAATAAAGAATATTGAAAGTTATAAATTTTAATAGATTGTAAAACCATATTGTATAGTGGATTCCATTCTCGTCAGTATAAAAAGTTAATGTTCCCGTTTCTCTAGCATACATAGAAAAAAATTCAGTAATTACTATATACCATAATAAGAATAGAAAATACTTTAGGGGAGTATGTTTATATTTATAAAAATATATTGAACCTGTTATTGCAGCTACAAGTTCAAAATACTTTCCTGAATTTCTAATAAATGATATTGTTATATCTGACATATTATTAAGTCTCTAAATATTTTTTAAATTAATTATTATCTCAAGGCCCAGGAGGTGAATTCTCAAAATCATTTAGTAATAGGCCATCTTTATTTACTAACGCCGTTGTAGTGAAAAAACTAGCCTTATTTACCGATGAATTTTGTTGGGTTTGGTTTCTTCCATTATTCAGAACATCTTTTATAAATATTACTTTTTCTTTATCTCCTTCCCCGACTAAAGTATAACCAGATTGTATACTGTCTTTATTTGTTGTTGGTGCTATAAAGAATGTCTGATGGTTTTTTTTCTTATCAGATTCTCTATCAGGATTTACACCAAAATAAAACTGTAATCCTTCAAGATTGATACCTACTCTATCGGACTCATCTTCAGCATATTTTAAATAAGCCTTCAAGGTTTTAATATCTAGCCAAACAGTTCTTGTGTCGCTAAACTTTGGATCTTTATATTTCTTTTCAAGTGTATCCTTTAAAATCTTTACCCTTTCTTTATCATATTTTTTATACATATGTAAAGCTTCCTTTAGAGGGATGATGTGATTTTCTTTCATTGAATCAATATCATTTTGGGTTATGTAATCATTTTCATTTCTAGGTTTGTCACATGAATTGTACAAAATCACAGTTGAGAATAAAAAAAAAGTTAACATAACAAAGGTTGTTTTTGAAAAAAGGCGATCAATAGTTTTCATAATAAATGGTTTAAAATTAGATAACTGCAAATTACTAATAAATAAGAAGACGGGAAAAGGGGATTTTTCCCCTTTTTCGTTTGGGGAAAAACCCCCTTAAAATTCAGGGTTTTTCCTCTTGC
>Ga0209633_10005691_pt1 | contig 10873 bp, 10 predicted proteins | sample Cruoilmetagenom1_FD_187290 | JGI IMG/M metagenome (GOLD analysis project Ga0209633, IMG submission 187290) | Oil polluted marine microbial communities from Coal Oil Point, Santa Barbara, California, USA - Sample 1 (SPAdes) (version 2) | ecosystem: Environmental > Aquatic > Marine > Oil seeps ... | reverse complement strand
AAGGGTACTTCCCCCCTGAACGGCTCCATTAATCAGGGCATCCCGCCACAGACCCTCGCGCCAGAGTTTACTGCCCAGATAGGATTTCTCGTTCAGATCGGTGGAACACACCCTGATTTCCCTCAGTCCCAGTGTACTCATGTCCCTCAGAAGACGTTTGGCCACCGGCGGTCGGGGACAGCCCAGGACAAGGGTGAGGGGTAAAAGGGGCGGGGATTCTTCCAGAGCTGTGAAGGCCACTTTCCAGCCTGAGTCCCCACGGGATATCAGCTTCGCCCTGCCCCTGAAGCCCCCGATAATACCGGCGGCAAAATCATCATCCTCTTTCAGATGAAGAATATCCCTGATGTGGATCAATCGGGGATCGCTGAAAGGCAGATTGGAATTTAATTCTTCTTCTTCAAACAGTATGAGGTTCATATAAGCTTCCGGGCAGCAGCGGTGGATAGAAACCGTGCCTTGGGTTTAATACCAGCCCGGGGAAGTTCAAGCCTGTCCGCATCCCAACAGCAGCCGATCGTCGGATTGCTGCTTGTAAAACCATCAGCATGGCCGGCACATGCCTGCTCCAGGAGCGCCAGCTGATCGTCACTGAGGTGCAGTAACTCTTCATTAATCTGCTCTAAATTTTCTGCAGCTCTTCTACCATGGTCGGGATCGTAGTGGTTATTTTCCCTTCGGCAATCGTGGAGCAGAGAAAACAGCTTTACCACAAGGACATCAGCACCGGAAGTTTTACCGGCCAGCATAACACCGTTCTCATAAACCTTTTCCCAATGGTCCGGTCCATGGATGGAGCTGTGCCCCAGAGAAAATTGTTTCAGTGCCCATTGACGGACGACTTCAAGATTATTTGCTCTCGTATTGCTGGATTTCATCATGAACAAACTCCAGAGACACTCCCGCCTGGGCAAAAAGTTCCTCAGACTCACTTCCGGCGTGATATTTTCTCTCGCAAAGTACCCGGGTAATGCCGCAGCTTATAATCAGCATGGCACAGGTCCGGCAGGGGGTCATACGGCAGTACAGGGTGGAACCGTTAAGGGCTACTCCCCGTTTGGCAGCCTGGCAGATGGCGTTTTGCTCGGCGTGAACAGTGCGGACACAGTGCTCCTTGCTTTCACCGTTTGTATGTACCACGGTGTTGAACAAGTGACCGACTTCGTCGCAGTGAGGTAGTCCCGGGGGAGCGCCCACATAGCCTGATGCCAGAATCTGCCGGTCTTTTACGATAACGCATCCACTGCGTCCCCGGTCGCATGTAGCCCGTTTGGCAATTGTGTTGGCCACTTCCATAAAGTATTCGTCCCAGCTGGGTCTTTTATATTGATCGCTCATTTTGCTTCCCTCCAATCAAGCTTAACTATATCATGTCTTTTATGAATGGTGACCTCTCTCGCGCTTACAAACGATTGAAGAAAAAAAACGGCTGGGACAATTCCGAGGCGATTGCAGCAGAACTTCGTGAAACAATGATGCGTCTTGCTCCTGTTCCGATGGGCATGGCAGAGGAAATGGCGGATTTTTATCTCGGTAAACCCCTGGATGATGATGTTGTTTTTAAATCTGATGAGATCCTGGAGCTTCTAAGTGGTACATGGTCTCCGGAGAACAGTTTGATGGAAATTGACGACTGGGATTTTCTTAAGGAACAGGTGAATGCCTGGGCTCTGGAAATGGATATGGATGTTGTTACCGATGTGATGAAAGCTGTAGTAAGTTACGGATGAAAATACTTGTAAATCAGGTAGGATACAGAATGAATCGGGGAGCCGATAAGGCTTCCTGCCGTGGGGTCATTCAGTCAGATTTATCAGAAAAGATGCCGGAGTATGTCAGTCTCAAAGATGTCGAAGGGCGGTTTATAAGTCGTTTCAAACTGGAAAAAGAAGAGATTGTTCCCGGGTGGAAAAACCGGAAATTCTGTGTGGTGAATTTCCAGGCTCCTGAAGGAGGCCCATATAACCTTGAATCGGATTCCGGTGATAAACATTGTGTTTCTGCCCCATTTTACATCGGGAGTGATGTTGTTGCATCGACGGTAACAACAGATATTCTTTCGGGATTTACCGCCGGCCGCTCGATCGGTATCACAGATTCCCAGGACAGAAATATCCCCTTTTTCGGTGAACGTAAAAGTACCGTCGATGTCCACGGCGGCTGGTACGATGCCTCAGGGGATACCAGCAAGTACCTGAGTCACTTAAGCTATGCGAACTACATGAATCCTCAGCAAACCCCTCTGGTGGTGTGGAGCCTTCTGGACTCCTGGGAACATCTTAAAGAAAGCTCTTTTGATATGGGACCGCGTTTGTCTCTGCTTTTTCTCGAAGAGGCGGCCTGGGGGGCGGATTTTCTTAAACGCATGCAGGATCCTGAAGGTTATTTCTACACAACAGTTTTTGATATCTGGACTAAGGATCTGGATAAACGTCAGATATGCAGTTTCAGAACCCAGGCAGGTGTACTTTCAGATGATTACCAGGCCGGTTACCGGCAGGGCGGGGGTATGGCTGTAGCCGCTCTGGCCCGCTCTTCCCGTATCCTCAATGATTCAGTGACAGAATCCTGTGAGTTCTCCCCATCAGATTATTTTCAAGCGGCTTTGAAGGGATGGTATCATCTGGAAGAGCACAACCTGGAATATCTGGATAATGGCAGGGAAAATATCATCGATGATTACTGTGCCCTGCTGGCAGCGGTGGAACTGCTGGATGCCGGTACTGCCGCGGCTTCTGAACAAGTTATCGTTTCCATCCGGCAGGCCGCAGAGTTACGGGCGGGAAATCTTATCAAACGCTGGCTTCCGGATATGGGCTGCTTTCGTGCGGATGATGAAGGGAATCGCAGCTGGTTTCATGCCTCGGATGAGGCCCTGCCCTTGATTACTCTTATGAGGGCTGTTGAAACAGGAGCTCTCGGGGAAGCCCTGGCGGATGAGGCTCGGGATACCATCGGCGCTGCCCTCAAGGCGGAACGAAAAAGGGCTCTGGAAGTCCCCAATCCCTTTCTACATCCCCGAAGGCTGGTGCGTATGCCCGGCCGGGTTGAGAGAGGTCAGTTTTTTTATCCCCATGATAACCCTTCAGATTACTGGTGGCAGGGTGAAAATTCCCGACTGGCATCCTGGGCTGCGGCCTTCAGGCGTTTTGGAGGCGGAAAGGAGAGCGGTGAGTTTGCCGATGCTCAGATTTCCTGGATTCTCGGTCTGAATCCCTTTGATGCCTGTATGCTCAAGGGTACAGGCAGGAACAATCCTGCTTATGATTGGGATCAGTTCAATCTGCCCGGTGGAGTGTCTAATGGGATAACTTCGGGATTTGATGATGAGAATGATATTGACTTTATGCCCGAGGGACTGGCTCAGGACAGTATGCATTCCTGGCGCTGGGCGGAGCAGTGGATACCCCATGCAGCCTGGCTTCTTCTGGCTGTAGTTTGGGGAGTTCCATTGATAATTGAGCAGAATACTTAATAAAGTAGCTCCCGGCAGCTATTCTTTAAGTGTGGAACAGGATAAGAGTGCCGTTGCTGAAATCAGAACACCCGGTTGGGAATACGGCCAGATTAAGAGGGATGCTCTGAAACAGGAGTGGATCGACTCAAAGAAGCTCTTTCTCCCTGCAGAGTCACCGAGGCCGCTGGAAATGATGTCGATTCATGTGTCCGCAGGGACGGCCGAAGGATTGTTTGATTTTGAAAGGGGAGAGGGAAATGAAGGTTCTCTATCTTAAAACTTCAGCTCTTCCTGCCCGGTTGTTTAATGACTCAGCGGCAGAAGAAACAATCGGGAAAATGAACCAGACCGATCTGATGTGAGTTCTGAATAGCTGAGGGTGGAAACCTGCAGGATCTGGGCTTGGCGTAAATACAATACTCCATTCAGTAAAAGTTTTTCCAAAGAGAGGTGAACCATGTCTAACCAGAACGAGCCTCTTACAGATTTCCTAAAAAAATCTACGTCCCGTTTAAACGTCAAATCTTCAAGGTAAACCTGGAAGACTGAAAAAACACGGTTCCAGGCTGGGCCTGCGCTCACAGGAAGCCTATCTTGTTTTAAACCGGGTATGAATGGGTATGAATGGGTTTTCGACAATCCTGAAATCTTTGCTGTTGAAAAACTGGATGGGTCGAATGTCAAGATTCGCACCGAAGGTGGGCGGCTGATTAAAGTTCAGAACAGGAAAACGTTATTGATCCTCTGCAGATAATAAAAGGAATACCTTACTGATTAAAGGGATTTTGTTGTCTGCATGTATAGGTTTGACTAACCCGATGGTGAGCAGGCCGGGGAGTTGATCGGTCTAAAACTTCAGGGGAACCCCTATAAATTAGACATGCACCAGTGGTACCCCTTTGATACAGCTATCAACCGTCTCAGGTACAATTATTTTAACGACCATGAGCGTACATTTGATAACTGAAGCAGCTGGTTCTAGGACTGGCTGTTTTCAAGGTTGTTACATCTATCGGGCATTAAAACTGGGCCTTAAAGGCAGAGTGATGGCTGAAGGTGTTGTTTTTTACAATTTCAAACACAAGGAGGAAGGGCAAATCTGGCGGTCGAAATTACGCCGGGGCATGTTTGACTGGTACATTTCTGATAAGATCGAAATCAACGACTATGATAAAAAAAGGCCGGGATGATATTGAGACGCAGAGAAAATTTGGCTGAATAGAACGAAACCGACATGTTTAACTTGCCGGTTTCTATCAGTCTGTTTAAAAGCCAATTTTGCAGAATAACTCAGGCGCCCTTTTCCAGCTTCAAAGTCTCTGATGGCTGGTCGCACACTTCAGTTGGACCATAATACTGAATAGCTCCGGGGAAGGCGTAATCGGTTTCCACCGCCCACTTTTCCCTCTCAGCGGTGAAAGCCTTGAAGGGGGCGCCGTCCAACTCAACCAGCGCTTTGCGGATAACCGGCTTGCGTTCTCCGTGGCGCTGTTCCAGATTCATCATCATGGTTAAAGGTACCCCTCCGGGAATCCACTGGTCGGCTGGCTTTTGGAGGTCAGCAATACTGGAGATATAACCGGTAAGCCCTGAGGAAACCAGCAGGAAGGCCGAATAACCCAGACCGTAGCAGTAGTCAGCGTCAAAGTTGGAGGGAAAAGCGCATCGTCCTTCATAGCCGAAGAAGTGGGCCAGGGCGCTGAATTTTCCATTATATTCGCCTTTGAGCTTCATGCGGTCCAATCGCTCTCCGACAAGTTCAATCAGGAGTTTTTCGGTTTCAATCCGGGATACCTGTACATTTCCATGGGGATCTCTGTCATCCAGAAGCTGCATCTTTATACCGCGGGGTAGAGAAGAAAAAACGTAGGAAGAGTCTCTGGAGAGCTCATGGTTTATCCACTCTCTCTGATCTTCCACAGTCTTCAAGGTAGAAAAGTATTCGGCTTCATTTGCAAGAAGATCGTTCAGTTCAGATATCAACCTGCCCACTTCGGGAATGAATTCAATTAAACCCTCGGGAATAAGAGTCACGCCAAAGTTAAGACCCTTTGCTCCCCTTGCGGCTATTACATCGGCAATATCTTCGACAATATCGTCCAGAGACAGGTTCTTCTCTTTCACCTCTTCGGAGATGATACAGATGTTCGGCCGGGTCTGCAGGGCGCATTCCAGGGCAATATGGCTGGCGCTGCGGCCCATCAGCTTGATGAAGTGCCAGTACTTCTTGGCGCTGTTGGCATCTTTCTCGATATTTCCGATCAGTTCGGAAAAAGTCTTGGTTGCCGTATCAAAACCGAAAGAAGTTTCAATATGCTCGTTCTTAAGATCACCGTCGATGGTTTTTGGACAGCCCACCACGGTTATGCCGGAACCTTTCTTTTTGAACCATTCGGCCAGGATGGCGCCGTTGGTGTTAGAGTCATCACCGCCGATAATCACCACTCCGTCAATCCCGTATTTTTTACAGACAGACAGGGATTTCTCGAACTGCTCTTCTGATTCCAGTTTCGTGCGCCCCGATCCGATGATATCAAAGCCCCCGGTATTCCGGTACTCATCCATAATTATATCGGTAATTTCCATCAGGTCGCCGTCAATGATTCCCGCGGGCCCGCCTTTGAAGCCATAGAGAATGCTTTCGGAATTGGCCTTTTTCAGAGCATCAAAAATACCGGCAATCACATTATGCCCCCCGGGTGCCTGACCCCCTGAGAGTATTACACCGATTTTTCTCGGCTTGGAGGAATCGGGGTTTTTTCCCTTTGCGAAACGGGCCACAGGTGCTCCGTAGGTGAGGGGAAACAAATCCCGCATCTGCATCTGATCGGCAACCGATTCGGTGGCATTACCCAGGGCTGCAGTTATATCGGCAATATCGTCTTTGAGGACTTCCGGAAGTTTCGGCTGGTAGGCGTATCGCGCCTTCTGCAGAGGGGACAGGTTCGACATGAACATTCTCCTGATTTAATACTATTATATTGCTGCAATAATGGACTGTTTACATGGGTGCTGGTCAAGGGGGTTGGAAACCCCTATCGGCCCTGAGTCTTCTGTATCTCCCCCACAGCCAGCGGCCGGACTGAGAGGGGAACAACCGAACCATTACCAAAATATTTCTCCATAAAGCTTACATAGGCTTTGAATTTATCTGTTGGAACTAAAACCTGTATGGTACCGGCAAATCCCCCACCGTGGACTCGGGATGCTCCTTCGCCATCGAGAAATCTTTCACTGAGAGCCAGGGCCAGAGATACGGCCTGTTCATCAACATGACGGGGTGAAAAAACATTCTGCAGGAATCTCCAGGAAGAATCTCCCGAGCGGCGGACACCATCAAGGTATGATTTGATATCATTCTTGTTGAGTGCATCAACCATTTCTCCTACCCGGCGGTTTTCATTAAAGAAATGAAGGGCTCTGAGAACAGCCCGGTCTCCGGATTTGTTCCGAATCTCCGGTATGGCGGATATAAAGCTTTCCTCATCAGCATCTCTGAGAACTTCGGCTCCCATTTCTCCGGCTGCAGCTTTCATTTCTTCGGGAATAGCCGCGTAATCCGGTGTAAGATCGGCATGATCGCCTCCAGAATCTACCACCGCCAGGGTGTATCCAGCCGAGGCAAAATCGGCATTGAGAGCTTCAACCATGGGAGCTTTCGGGTTGGCAAAGTCAATAGCCACTACACCGCCAACGGCGCAGGCTGTCTGATCCATCAGACCGCAGGGTTTCCCGAAGTATTCATTTTCGGCTTCCTGACCCATGATGGCCAGTTCCACAGGGGTGAATCGGCTATCATTATAAAGCTCATTGAATATAGAGCCCACAAGAACCTCAAGGGCCGCTGATGAACTCAGGCCAGAACCTTTTAGAACCCGGCTGGCGGTGCTGGCGGAAAAGCCCCCCACCGTGCCCCCCCGGAGGACAATGGAGGCGGCGATTCCCCGGAGAAGGGCGTCGGTGCTACCCTCTTCAGATTTCACCTTTGTGAGATTTGAAAGATCCACCCGGACCGGGGGATAGCCTTCTGATACCACCTCGGCAATCATGGATTTTTCTGGCGGAGTGCTTACCGCTGCTATGGTATCCAGTTGAATGGCAGCGGCCAGCACCCGGCCCCGATTGTGGTCTGTATGATTGCCAGAAAGTTCGGTGCGCCCTGGAGATGAGAAGAGCCTGGGAGAGGAATCTCCTGTTCGTTCCCTGTGGGTATTGATGATTCCAACCCATCTTTCACGGTGGAATTCTAACGGTTCCCTGCTGTAGAGGGTTGAGAAACTGCCGTCGAAGCGGCCTGCGTTGATATCGTCAATCAGGTTGTTGTTGTTCATAATTACGAACTCTCCATTTTGTGCATCTTATTTGAGAGGGGGGTGGGAGGCAAGAGAGAAGCTGTAACCTCGGTTTATGTTGAAGAAATTGTCGATTCATGACTATATTACCAATAGATGCAATATCTGAGACTATAAGGTATCCCGGATGAGACAATTGATCACCTTTCAAACCCTTGAAAGGGAAGCTTTCTATGATATTACAAAAGCTGTGAGATCGGCTCTTAAAGCTTCGGGTATACGTAATGGAATCTGTTCCCTTTACGTGCAGGGTGTAACAGCAGCATTGATGATTTAAGAAAACCGGGATAATAGTGTACCCCGGGGTGTATTGAAAATGATGTCCAATATTGAGCCCAGGGAGCAGCGGACTGTCGTTGCTACAGTTCTTGGAGATGAAGAATATGAAAATGAATGATTCCGGCAAGTCAGGGGCAACTGCTGTTCTTGGTGCCAGTCACAAAGCCGGGCGGTACAGCAATATGGCAGTTCAGAGATTGAAGGATGCCGGACACAGCGTTATTCCCGTAAATCCGGCCTATGATACTGTTGAAGGGTTGAAATCGGTAGCAACGGTATGCGAGGCAGCTGAAGCAGCAGGTTCCGGGGGGTTGGAAACCCTTACCCTTTATCTGGCTCCCCATCATCTTGAACCACTTGTTGATGATATTATCAATGCCCGGCCGGGCCGGGTAATCTTTAATCCGGGAACCGAATCCTCCCGGGTTCAGAAAACTCTGGATAAAGAGGGAATCCTTTGGATGGAGGCCTGCACTCTGGTGTTGTTATCCACGGGTCAGTACTGACATATGCAAAATATAGAAATAAGTAGTTCGGCGTAGATTTGACAACTCCTTTTTATGTCCATCTGCCTGATGGATATAAAAAAGAGAAATTCTTCCTTTATGAGAGAGTGGAGGTTCAGGATTGTTGATTGTTGACCCCGGGAAGGACACTTTGACTGATTTAATTCTTGCTGGGGATGGGCGTTATTCCCGAATTGTTGTTGACCCAGAGGATTAAACTCAAAGAAATCTGTTCCTAGGTGTTTATTTTCTCCAGTTCTTTCTTGAATCCTTCAATACTCATCAGTTCAGGCAGTAATACCGGTTCATGTCCCGGATTGTATATTACGTAGAGAGGCACTCCGGCCCGGCCGAAATCCGCCAGCCAGCGGGTAAGGGTTTCATCGTAGGCGGTGAGGTCGCCCTTGATGTGGGTAACCCCTTTTTCTTCCATGAGAGTTCTTATCGACTCATCGTTGATAACCCGTTGATTCACCTTGCAGGTGGTACACCATGCAGCGGAAATTTCCAGGAATACTGGTTCATCAGCGGCCAGGCGAGAGAGAATATCCGTCTTATCAAAGACGATGTAGTTGTTGTTACTTATTTGGGAAATCTGTGGATTCTCCGGGCGGGAGAGGTCAACAAAAAGAAATCCGGAACCAACAGCAATAACAAGAGCGAGTATCTGACCTATCCGTCTGAACCGGAGTTTGCTCAAGGGATTGCGGGCTTTACCCAGGAGCCAGGCGGAAAAGCCCAGGAAGAGCATCCACCACAGGGCACCATTCAACGCTGATGGTGCAAGTTTGGCAAAGGTGGTAAAGAGGTATATAGCGGTTCCGAAGAGCAGGAATCCCATCACTTCTTTGAAGGTGTTCATCCAGTTGCCGGGTTTTGGCAGCCTTTTAATAATGCCGGGCCAGATACCCAAAAGCAGGAAGGGAAGACCCAGGCCCAGACCGGTGAGGCTGAAAATTGCCAGAATCACCAGAGGAGGCTGAGAGAAGGCAAAACCCAGGGCGGGTCCCAGGAGGGGAGCGGTGCAGGGTGTGGCTATCAGTACGGCAAATATCCCGGTGAGGAAACTGCCGAAATAACCGCCCCGGGCACCGGCGGATGTGGCGCCGTTCAGGCTGGTACGGGGGGCTTCGATTACATAGACGTCGAACATGCTTAAGGCGAATACCCAGATTACAGCGATAAGAAGGAGCACGAAAAGGGGCGACTGGAATTGGAACCCCCATCCTAAAAGGCGGCCGGAGGTTTGAAGCAGAATGATAATGAGAGCCAGTACCCAAAAAGAAACTTCAATGCCGGCCACATAAAGCCAGGAATGTTTGAGTATGGCTTTTTTATCCTGACCGGCCTGCTTCACAAGGTTCAGGGCTTTTACCGAGAGCAGGGGAAGAACACAGGGCATTACGTTTAATAGGATTCCTCCGATGAAAGCCATAAGGAGGAATAAGAGCAGGGAAGTTGCGGTAGTTGAGGAGGGGGCAGTTGCGGTGTTTCCCGATGCAATGTTATCGATTGCTGCTGTCCACTCGAGTATTGCAGCAGACGCGGGGTCGGCCTGGAGAGTAGGGGCGGCGGGATCAAAGTCTACAAAAAGCTGCTCTGAATCGGGGAACAGGCAGGTGCCTTCATCGTTGCAGATCTGAAAGAGAGCGTTGAGGCTGAGGCGGGAGGCTTTGACATCCGGTGATGTGCGGAACTCCAGCAGCATGGTTGTTTCATCAAAATATTCGTTAATATCGTCAATTATTACAGGTTCAGCTTTGATGGTGGATCCGTAGATAATTCCAGAAGCACTATCGGGTTTCAGAGTAAAGAAGTCTGCATCATCAACCTGGTGATAGCCTTCGGGAAAGACAAATTGAACGGCAATAAGTCCGATCCCCTCTTCAGGGTTCCACGAGGCCATTCGGGCAGAGGTTTCAGCCCGGGGGGGTTCTGTGGAGAAACTGAATCCGGAATCTCCAGACCCTGCGCCAGGAGAGAATGGCGATGTAAGCGACGGGAGGGTGGTATCAGAGTTGCCGTCTCCGCTCTGGGCATGAATAAAGGCCGGAAAAACAATGGACAAGGCAATCAGGAGGGCAATTAATGCTCGCTGGGAGCTGTATATCAGTGCTCGGGCTTTATGTGTCATTGCGCAAATATAATACTTATCAGGGTGTATATACATAGAAAAAAGAAATTAACAATTACAGTTCTTTCATGTTTCCAGGTGAATTGCATTAAAGAAGTACCTCAGGATTCGGCTGTATAACCGAATCATCATTTAACCTCTTGCC
>Ga0209633_10005690_pt1 | contig 10875 bp, 6 predicted proteins | sample Cruoilmetagenom1_FD_187290 | JGI IMG/M metagenome (GOLD analysis project Ga0209633, IMG submission 187290) | Oil polluted marine microbial communities from Coal Oil Point, Santa Barbara, California, USA - Sample 1 (SPAdes) (version 2) | ecosystem: Environmental > Aquatic > Marine > Oil seeps ... | reverse complement strand
TGATGCGTCAGCCTGTCGTCTGCGCAAAAACGGGCGCCGTATTGCACGATGAATGGCTGGTGCGCTTTGATAGTCCGACGGGACTTGAGCGGATTTTACGGCCTGCGGAGCTTAGCGGTGCGATTTCAGACCTTGATACATCAATGCTAAAGCAAGCGGTAAATACGCTCAATTCGGAAGCAAATCACGCAGCGATTGCCGTCAATTTATCAGGTGCGTCATTGGGAAATCCTGCATTTGAACATGTTTTACTGTCTACGCTGGCGACCCTTAAAGCGCCCGCAGAAAAATTGCTTTTTGAATTAACAGAAACATGGGAGTTACGCGATTTGAAACCCACCGCGCGGCTCTTAAACATCCTAAGAGAGCGCGGGCATTCTTTATGCCTTGACGATGTGGGCGCAGGCGCGGCGTCCTTACGGTATTTACGGGCATTTCCAGCGGATTGGCTTAAAATCGATGGTGGTTTTGTTACAGGCGCTCTACACGATGCCAAAGAACTCGCCGTCCTAAAAGCAGTCCTAAGCCTGCGCACTGACCTAAATGTGAGGTTTATTGCTGAAGGTATCGAATCAGAAACTTTACAGACATTTGCCACAAAACTTGGCTTTGACGGGCTCCAAGGTTACCAAATTACCCCACCTGAACCTATTATTTAGAAAAATTACGTTTTTACAGCCCATTTATGTCGACTTTGTTAACACTGTCGCCCTACTCTGCTCTTGATTCGTTATAAGGGTTTGACTTGTCTCAAGGGCCAACGCCATATCAGAAGCTCGTGGCGCAATCGCCAACGCAGCAAACACCGCAGCCACCAATGGCGAGCGCGCACCCAAATACGTCTGCCTCAATGCAAGCCAGGCCCATGACACCAGTTTCCGAGGTTCCAGGGACGGCAAGGCGCAAACGCGAAAACTCTACGCCTACGATAGATAAAAAATCGGCTAAGCTAATGATGCTTATGGCCATCGCATTTTTAATTTTTTATGTGCTGCTAGTAAGCTCTAAATTAATGAATGACAACGCAGCGAGTGTGCGCGCCACAAAGACAGAACACTTAACATATACTGATGGACTAGCAGCGCACGTTTCCACGGCCTTGAACAACTCAATTACTTGGATTAATAACGGCTTATCAGAAGGACGTACTCCTGCACAATCCGCAAGGCTGATTGCCAAATCCCCAGGGATTAACGCCGCCTTACTTTTGGACGCAAATGGACGCATTATTGCTGCACACCCAAAATCTGCAGCAAATCTTGCAAATATCAAAATACAAGATCTCGCCAAAAACGATGTACGCGTCACGTCACTTATTGATGATAAGGGCCACGCCACGCCTATTGTCATGCTTCGAAATGGCAATATTTATGTTTTAACAGCACTCTCAGACAACATACTACTCGACTCAAGCACCCAATCACCATCAACAAATGCTGCCCTAATTACGCTGTCAGGCAAGGTCATTTCTGGAAACAACCAATTAGGAATTAGCGGTCCGAAGCTAGCCTACAACCTCAATAAAGAACAATATGAGCGCCTCACCCAACCAGACGTCCGCACCGTAATAAACACGAACCTTAATGGCACAAAGCACCAAATAGCAAGCGTAGGAATTGCAAACCCGCCGCTCATATTGCTGGAAGCGCGACCAATTAAAAAAACGTCGATATTGCAAAGTAATTTAGCATTATTTGCAGTCTTGTTCATTGGCACTTTTGCTTTAGTCGCAACGCTATTACGTTCAACGTTTAAGCAGTTAAAAGTTCTACAAACCAATCAAAATCAAACCGAAATTTCCAAACAAAGATATCAAGCCGCTATTGATAGTGATCGCGGCGGCGTTTGGGAAATTGACCTAGATGCTAACACGGTTTATTTGAGCGCATCATTTGCTGTTATGCTTGGCCTACCAAGCCAAGAACATAATATGTCCACTTCTAAGTTCCTATCCCTCTTCCACCCGCAAGACCGCGAGCTTTTTTTAACGCAAAGCCGCCGCGCGCAAACGAAAGGGGAATTTGACCTTGATTTGCGTGTAGCCCACTTACCACTTGTCCTACAATGTAGAGGGCGTTTGTCGACCCGTACGGGTAGGGAATTAAAACGTGTGATCGTCGGCGTTGCCTTAGACATCACTGAAAAAAGAGGCGCGCAAACCCGATTAATTTCCGCTGAGGCGCGCCTTCACGATGCGCTAAGTTCAATGACAGATTCATTCGCAATTTGGGATTCCATGAACAGACTTGTTGTATGGAATGCTAGGTTTGAAGATTTTTTCAACTTAGCCCCTGGAACGCTTCAGCCAGGTATGGAACATGTTACAGTTGAGTATTACGCAAGTCGTGCCATAGAAGAAAACATCATTGGCGAAACCGATGAGATGACTGAAATGAAGCTAAAAGATGGCCGCTGGGTTCGGTATGTCGCCACACCTACTGCTGAGGGTGGCCGCGTTAGTATTGGGAGTGACATTACTGAAATTCGCGCGCGCGAATTGGATCTTAAAAACAATGAAGGAAAACTCAATAAGACCGTGAACGTATTGCGACAATCACAAACAAGCATTGTTGAACTCGCTGAACGCTATGAACAAGAAAAAATTAGGGCCGAAGAAGCTAGCCAGTCTAAAACTGATTTTCTGGCCAGTATGAGCCATGAGCTTAGAACACCGCTCAATGCAATTAACGGGTTTTCGGACATTATGAAAAAAGAGATGTTTGGCCCCCTTGGTGACCCACGGTACAAAGAATACATTAACGACATTCTATTTTCTGGTCAGCATCTGCTTGCACTCATCAACGATATTTTGGATATGTCAAAAATCGAAGCTGGCAAAATGACTCTCAACACTGAAATGGTAAACTTAAATGACACGGCGCAACAAGTCGTTAGAATATTGCGCGGACGTGCAGAAGATGCACAATTACATCTAAATATCGAAACAGCGGCCGTACGTGAGGTGGAAGCCGACCCGCGCGCCGTTAAACAAGTTTTGCTCAATCTAATGACCAATGCCATAAAATTTACGCCAGAAGGCGGCACCGTAAGTGTAGAGCTTATTGAGAAGAAAACCGGTATTATTATCAAAGTGAAAGATACAGGTATTGGTATTTCACAAGAAAACATTGAACGTCTTGCCAAACCGTTCGAACAAGTTGTCGAGCGCGCCACGAAACATAAAGAAGGGACGGGCCTTGGTCTTGCTCTGTCTAAATCTTTAGTAGAGCTGCATGGCGGTGTCTTTAAAATTGAGAGCCAATTGGGCGCAGGCACGACCGTTTTATTCTCGCTCCCTAACACGCCTATTTTAAAGGTAGAGGAACCAAAACAAGATAATGTCTCGCAGGAAATTTCTAGGCTCGCGAAAGATATCACCAAAATAATTGGCACTAGCGATTCTATGAATGCGCCAATACCAACCCCCGCACCAAATCCCTATGAAAACGCCCAAATTATGCCTGAACTAGCACCCGTGACAAATACCCCAGTGCCAACCCCAGCAGAGCCAGTGGCGCCACAATACGCGCCCTACCCTTATGAACAGCCAGCCCCACTGGCAGCTCAACCTATACAAAAAAAACCTGCCGCTTAAACGTTCAGCTTAAAGGCATCTTTAAAGATAGAGCTAACGGCCCGCATATGCGCCGCCAACATACGCTCCACTTCGGTGAAAGTTTGCTGTCCCACCGCTTGCGAAAGAAGGTTTTTTAATGGGCCTGAAGCGGCCACAGGATCAAACTTATTGTCGACGGTGACTGCGAAAATTTGTAAAACTATCTCGTAAAAACTTAGAGCGCTCAGAAGTAAGTCTATTTGTCCGTCTTTAGCATAACCTCTATCTTGCGCGCACTGAAGCATATTTACCGTCGAATGGGGCATATCTATAGGCTTGAACTTAAGCATTAAATATTGAGAGATAAATTCTATGTCGCGAAGCCCGCCTTCAATGTTTTTTATATCCCATATATGTGAAGGGGGTTTTTCACGCCTTAGGCGCCCATGCATATCAAGAATATCGGCACGCAAATTGCCTTGATAATCCTTATCCGAGAATACATCCCTGATAATGCCAGCAACATTTTCACCAATATTTTTACCGCAATGTGCAGTTATACGTGCGCGGCTAAGCGCCATAAATTCCCATGTCCATGCATTCTCTCGGTAGTATTTTTCGAAAGCCCTAATAGAAACGGCTAACGGGCCTGAGCGCCCCGATGGGCGCAACGCCATATCTACTTCATACAAACGCCCTTCTTGCGTAATACTTGAGAGCGCTGTCACAAGACGTTTCGTAAGCTTATTATAAAGAGCAGAGTTTTTCTCGGCACTGCTCGCCCCATCATCATAAATCAGCATTATATCAATATCAGATGATAGCGTCATCTCTCTGCCAGCAAGTTTGCCTAGCGCCAATACTGCAAACTCACCTGTAATATTTCCGTATTGTCTCTCAGTTTCTTTTAAAGCTTGCGGCAAAAGCGCAGTTATCGCGCCGCTCGCCATAGCGGAAAACGCGCCGCCGCACCCCAGTGTGGTTTTTTGTCTTAGCATAGCGGCGATCAGGCTAAGCTGATCTTCGTGAACATGCCGCCTTACAATATTCATAGACGCTTCGAAATCAGCTTCTTGGGGAATGAGGCCGCCATAATCAATGAGTTTACTCACGCCTTCTGGCCGCGCGAAACCTGGCTCAATCATAGCGTCAATTAGGCTTGGGCGCTGTGATAAAGTCTGTGCCAATGGCGGCGCTAAAGCGAGTAGATTGACGAGTTCATTTAGCGCACGCGGTTTTTCCACCAATAAAGATAACATCGTCACGCCGGCATTTAAATTAGCCATAAATGCTGCAAAGCCAAAAAAGGCCTCATCGGGCGCGCCCGTTTCAGCACATACTTCTATCAAGCGCGGCGCAAGGCGCGTGAGCAATTCACGAGCCCTTGGTGAGCGCGTTGCCCTTATGCGCCCGCCTAGCCAGTCTGCCATATGCTTCCAAACCTCTGTCCCGCGCCGATAACCATATCCCGACAATGTTTTCATAGTGACGGTTTCGGGCGCGACACCTGTAAATACTAAGCTACCTTTACTAGCTGATAAGTCTTCTTCTTCAGAAAACAGATCGCTATACGCCGTATGCACACGGCTAAATACGGCCGCCATATTTTGTTCATACGACAAGTAATCATCCAAGCCACAAAGGCTGACAAGCTGCTGCCTTTGTGCTTGCGAGGCGGGCCAATCGTGGGTTTGTTCGTCGGCGTACATCTGCACTCTGTGTTCAAGTCCGCGCAGGACGGCATAGTCCTCAATGAGAGTTTTTACAATGCTATGGGCGACATAACCACCATCTGCCAGAGCTTGCAGCGCGTCTACAGTCCGAGGCGTACGTAGAGTTTTTTGGCGCCCACCTAAAATAAGCTGCTGGATGCTGGCAAAAAATTCAATTTCGCGAATACCGCCTACGCCGAGTTTCAAATCATGCCCTGGCGCAGCAAAGTCATCCACATTCATCCCCGCTTGAATTTGTCGTTTTATAGAATGGATGTCTGCAATCGCGGCATAATCAAGAGAACGCCGCCAAATAAATGGCGTTAGTACAGACGCGGAAAACTCGTCCGCAGCAACAGCATCTCCGCCGCAAAACCGCGCTTTAATCATTGCAGCGCGTTCCCAATTTTGCCCTAAGGTTTCATAATAGCGTTCAGCAGTTAATGTTGATACGGCAACCGTGTTAGCGCGTGGGTCGGGACGTAGGCGCAAGTCCGTGCGAAATACATAACCTTCTTCACTTGTTTCATCAAAGCCGCGCATAAGTTTTCTAACAAACCGCACTAATGTACGCTCCGCCCTATTTGCACTCGTGAGCGCTGGGGGCAATTTTAATGCGCTGGGGTCATAAAATACGATCAGGTCAATATCGCTAGAATAGTTTAGCTCCCGCCCGCCATATTTACCCAAAGCCATAACAAACAAACCTGGGATTGGCCCGCGCTTGTTACAAGACACAAACCCCATATCAGCCGCTATTGCTTTGATTAAAAGCTCCATACAAGCATCTGCGAAAGCGCTTAACGCTTCTGTGACTTGCTCCCAATCCCACACTTGGGCCACATCACATAGCCCTGTTAACAAATGGATTTTCTGTTTAGCCATGCGCAGGCGGCGCGGCAGTTCAGTGGTATCCCCCGGCTCCATCTCACTTAGAATGTTTTGAAAAATATTTTCGGGTGAAACGCTTTCCAACGCCTTAACAATATTGGGCCATTTGCCAATGAGGCCCTCTAAATAAGGCGCGCCCGCAGCGGCGCTCTTAGCAGCTCCCGCCCAGCTTCGCGCCCCCTTTCGTAAGGAACCGCTTTTGGGGTCATATATAGGTAGAGCAATTTCTGGCCGCGCCGCCGTCATGTTTTTTTCATGCGCGGAAAGACGAGAGCGGCCCGCAGCCCGGGTAATTCACTTTCAGGCCCACCTGGCCCGTCAGACAATTCAAATTTTGCGCGGTGTAGATCAGCGATTGCGTCCACTAGTGACAGGCCAAGCCCACTACCAGGCAATGTACGGCTTTTCTCAAGACGGACAAAACGTTCCTTCACCCTTTGGCGTTCATCTGGCGGAATTCCTGGCCCCGTATCCGTCACGGATATTTCAACGCGGCCTGACCGTATTTTGCGTAACCTTAACGTAATAGCGCCGCCGCGTGGTGTATATTTAATAGCGTTTTCTACGAGGTTAGAAACTGCTTGCGATAAAAGGCCCCGATCAGCGCGTATCATATGCTTGCCCTCAATCTCTAGGGCAAATTCAAGGCCAGCATCCTCACATGAAGGTTCATATAATTCGGCAATGTCTTCAATGACGACGTTTGGGTTTAGCGGCAGCAATAACTCGCGCCGGTCACCTGTTTCAAGGCGCGCAATATGAAGAACGGATTCAAATGTACGTAATAGCTCAGAAGCATCATCTGACGAGCTATGTAGCGTTTCGCGCACCCCGTCATCTTTAGCCTCCATAGCAGCGCTTTCTAAGCGGGTTTTTAGGCGGGTTAAGGGTGAGCGTAAATCATGGGCAATACTGTCGCCCGCATAGCGCATTGCTTGCATAAGGCGGCCAATATGGTCAAGCATATCATTAAGATGCTCCGCTAATACATCTAGCTCATCTCCTGACTCGTCACGCGGCGCGCGGCGCTGCAAATCGCCAGACCGCACATCTGTGGCTAACTTATTTAGCCTTCCAACCCTGCGCGCAAAACGGCCCGCAACAAAAAGGCCGGACAACAACCCCATAGCGATTGCAATTATCATGGCAATAATCAAGGCACGCGTAATCCGCTCTGACTTGACCATCAAGCGCTCCACATCACGCGCCACAAATAAAAATTCTTCTTCTGATAATTTGATGTATTGTCCGCGCGCGCGGTGAACACCTGGCGGCGCCCCCAGTTTACCATCTGAAAACGGGCTATAGATAAATGTACGTGCGTTTGAGTTATTTTGCCCAAAAAACTTAGCTACAGACTTGGCTCTACCATCATCTTTGAAAGCAGGAAGTCTCTCCAAGTTCCCGGTTGGAAGACCTTGATAACTATAGGCGTACAGAGATTCCCTAACAGGTAACATGCTTTGAATGACTTGCTCATGCACCCCATTTGGCCCAAGGACTTTGTGAATTTTTTTAAAGTCTTCAAGCTCAACACGCACTTCTTTATCAACGCGGTTTAGCTCCGATATGACGGTCGCATAATAGATATAGCCAAGCATGAACAATGACAGCAGCGCAAATTGCGCCGCTGCTATCATAGATAGACGGAAGATCGTATTGCGGTACAGACGTTTTAGAGGCGCGAACATAGATACCCTTGTCGCCTAACAGCTTCAAACCTGCAAGCGGTATCCTGCGCCGCGCACCGTATGGAGCATCGGCGTTTCAAACTCTTTATCTATCTTTGCCCGAAGCCGCGAAATATGAACATCGATTACATTGGTCTGGGGGTCAAAGTGATAGTCCCACACTTTCTCCAAAAGCATGGTGCGGGTCACGACCTTTCCTGCATGGCGCATGAGGCATTCCAGCAGGCGAAATTCGCGCGGCTGTAGTAGTATTTTTTGATCAGCACGCTTCACAGTGCGCGCTAAGAGATCCATTTCAAGATCACCTGCTTTTAGTTTTGTAACAGCAGCCGTTGGGTCGGAGCGCCGCCCCATGGCTTCGACGCGCGCTAGAAGCTCCGCAAATGAATACGGCTTGGCAAGATAATCATCTCCGCCGGCACGTAAACCTTCTACTTTTTGGTCAACCTCACCTAACGCAGAAAGGATCAAAACAGGCGTAGCGTCGCCATCATCCCTAAGCTCTGTTAGCAAGGAAAGCCCGTCACGTTTTGGTAACATTCGGTCTAGGACCAGCGCGTCATAATCAGCAGACTTAGCCATTTCCAGCCCAAGTTCTCCATCGCCAGCGAGGTCAACAACATGGCCCGCTTCCATCAGGCCCTTGCGGACATATTCGGCGGCGATTTCGTCGTCTTCTACTACCAGTATGCGCATATTTACTCCTTATCGTGGATTATCAGTTTAAAGATATTGATGTGTAAGTTTCGCTGCCATTTGCCGTGCGAATTAAAAGCGTTAGCGAACGCTGGCCAGAGCCACGCGCAGTTTCTACGATTTGCCTAAAATGAGGGACACTAGGCACAGGTTTTCCGTCCGCCTGCAATATCACCATGCCCGATTTAATGCCTTTTCTAGCGGCGCTACTCCCCGCAGCGACGGCATCAACATAAACGCCAACTTGATCGCGGGGCATGCCTATAGCGTCACGAAAAGTCGCGCTTAAGTCAGTAAGAGCTAAACCCGTATTATACATGCTGTCAGCTTGCGGCGCTGCGGGGCCTGTTACGGCAGTGCCCTGTGAAGCGCTACCACCCGTTGCGATTAATAGTTCATCTTCTGTTGCTGGGCGCGCCGACACCAATACACGCGGTTTTACATCAAGGATTTCGTCTTGGCGTTCTATTTCAAAATAGGCGTAATCACCAGCGCGCAACCTAGCTATGGCCCGCGCCGCGTCGGTGGATGTTTTTATCTCTGTTTGGTTAATCTTCAAAATGATGTCTTCAGTCTGAAGACCTGCTTTATCTGCTGGGCTGCCCGCGCCAACTGATTCTATGGATGCTCCTTGTACAAGAACATGGCCACCCCTATCTCGCTCCGCGTCACGCAGCGTAACACCGACAAACCCACGGTTTACTTTACCATTTTCGATCAGGTCAACCGCAATGTCTTCCGCTAAATAATGAGGGATTACAAATGCAATACCGACGCTAGCACCCGTTGGTGAATAAATCGCTGAGTTAACGCCAACAACTCTGCCGTTGAAGTTAAACAATGGCCCGCCCGAATTACCTCGATTTACGGTCGCATCAGTTTGTAGATAATCAACATAAGAGCCAGAATCTACGCGCTCACGACCAACTGCCGATATAATGCCCGTACTCGATGATTGCCCAATCCCAAATGGGTTACCAATAGCAAGGACGGAGTCACCAATACGCACGTCGGCGCCATGGTGAAAGGCAACGTAATCAAATGTTCGTTTTGACTGGATTTGCAAAACGGCCAGATCGGTTTCTCTATCTGTACCAATAATCACGGCAGAAAACTCTTCTCCATTTGCGAAATCTACGGTGATTTTATCGCCGCCTTCGATTACATGAAAATTGGTGACGATTTTACCATCGGGTGTCACGATAAAGCCAGAGCCTTGCCCTTCTGTTGCGTCTTCATTTGGGTTACCTGCAGCAGCGCCGCCGGTCACCACCTTGATATTTACAACGGCTGGACTGACATGGGCGATGAGATCTGCCAAATTACCACCGTTATAGCTAAGCTCCTTAGCAAATACAGGCGCAGAAAATATCGGCGCTGTGCTAAACATCAGCGTCGCAGCACTTACACATAGCAGCGCGTTCAAATTTTTTCTTGTTTTACGTGAAAACAACATCATGGGCTCCATTACAAAATTGAATGTGCATGAATGCACATAACCATATTCTTACCAAAATATGACAAAATGTTCATATTTGGGCACGTATTTGCTGGAATTACATATTTTAAACAGTACGTTTAAAGACCAAAAGGTAATTATCTCGCGGCATTCCCAGCTTTCGCTGAAAACTTAGCCCATTATCTGCAAATATATGCTTAACGTCGTCTAAATTTCTGACGCCCCATTGCGGGTTTCTGGATTTTAGAGATAGGTCAAACGCTAAATTAGAGGGCGCACTGTCACGGCCTTCTAAAAAAGGGCCATAAAGAAACACAAATTCGCCTGCCATCAGGCGTTTTCCAGCACCTTTTGCAAGTCCAATCGCAGCCGCCCACGGCGCAATATGGATCATATTTGCGCAATAAATAGCGTCAACATTTTCAATGTCTTGCCACCATTTATCCTCCATAATGTTGAGCTTTATTGGTGTAAACAACTGCTGAGTATTTTCACCAGCATAAGCCGCCTGCGAGGACAGAGCTTGTTCGTCAATATCTGTATATTGCCAGCTAATATCAGGGCGCATACGGCAAAAATGAGCGCCATGCTGCCCAGTCCCAGAGGCAATTTCTAAAACATTGGTGTTTTCTGGTAGTAACTTACGCAATTCTTCCCCTATCGGGCCCGCATTGCGGCTTGCCGATGGCGCTTCGCGTTTATTGATAGCATTTGCAGGCGTGTCAGTCATTATCCGTCACCGCGCTTCCAGGAATTGTTAAGATAGTCCGTAGCCCGCCAAGTGGCGATTTATCTAGCGTCAAACTGCCCTTATGTGCTTTGGCAAGGTCATTTACGATCGACAGCCCAAAACCACTTCCGGGCGTCGCT
>Ga0209633_10005689_pt1 | contig 10878 bp, 9 predicted proteins | sample Cruoilmetagenom1_FD_187290 | JGI IMG/M metagenome (GOLD analysis project Ga0209633, IMG submission 187290) | Oil polluted marine microbial communities from Coal Oil Point, Santa Barbara, California, USA - Sample 1 (SPAdes) (version 2) | ecosystem: Environmental > Aquatic > Marine > Oil seeps ... | reverse complement strand
CCAGGGCACAGAGGCTCAACAGTAGATAAAAACCCAAAAATAACCCGGGCAAAATTGCGAATGATCCGACAAAAGGGAGTGCAAGAGTTGCTATAAAATGGGCTAGCAAAACAAAAGGAGAAAACCAGCGTAGTAATTTATGGGAAACGAGAAGCCAGGTAAATCGACCAAATTTGAAAGGATTTAAAAGCTCTGAAACACGCAAAAGGCCATTAAAGCTACGGTTAACAATGCGAACTTTACGACCAAACTCTTTTTCAAAGTTGCCAGCTGAATTTTCAAAACAGAAAGCTTCACGATCAAATAGTCCACGATACCCTGCCGCAATAATTTGCAGTGGATTAACAAAATCATTAATATCTGTTGTCTCCAAAGGTTGATAAAGCTTGCGACGAATCATATACAATGCGCCGTCACCACCAACGACTGAATGAAAATCGGACTCCCACTGCTTAATCTGAACTTCATAGTTCCAATAGAGGTCTTCACTTTTCCCGGCGGCAGAATTAGAATTCGTTACATACCTTGCGTGCCCTACGACATATCCGACAGTTGAATCAACAAAATGTCTTACCAACTTGCGAATCGCCATCGAATCATAGATAGCGTTAGCGTCTGAAAAAACTACCATATCAGAATTAACTTGCTCCAGTGCTCGATTCAGTCCGGACGTCTTGCCAGTTCGTTCAGACATCCGAACTAATTTTACTTGGTTGAATGGAAAATTTTGAACAATTTCATCGGTTCGATCAGAGGAGCAGTCAGAAACAACCAAAATTTCTAATTTGTCGGCGGGATAATTAAGATTGAGGCTGTTTTCAAGTTTTTCCTGAATAACGGCTTCTTCATTATAGGCTGCAATAATAAGGGTGACTGTCGGTTCATATGTTTCATCAATGCGATGATTTCTTTTAAAAAGTTTAGCCACCAGACTTAAAAAAAGTGGAAACCCAAGGTAGAGATAAATAATTAATAGAGAAAAGAAACACCAGAAGACTAAAGACATAACAACTCTACCCTTAAATGCGAGTTCGGAACATGGCACGAGCCCGAGCGAGAAAATAGATATTTAGCAACAAATACAAGCCAAACTTTAAAGATCTACTGGATGATGTTGATCCCTTATAAAAGGCAACAAATAAAATTGGAATTTGCCAAAGCAGCAACCAAATCACAAAGCTGTAAACCGTCACAAATTCTACCCCGACCAGCAACATTATCCCGAAAAGAAAAGTAAGGACGAAACAAAGAAGGTAAATAATCGGCACTAGCAAACTAGGGAGTTCACGCCAGTGAAATCCATGCTGCAATAATCCAGTTAGATTGCTTTGACCACGCCAACTCTCCTTGCGATAATAATGACTTAGTGTTGATGCTTCCCCATGGTGTACGGCACGAATCCTGTGATCAGAAACAATCCGACCATGAGCTTTTAGCCTTAGAGACAAATCATAATCTTCACAGGTTTGTAAATTTTCATCAAAACCATTAACTATTTCAAAAATATCTTTACGCACAAACATATTCATCGATTCAAGCCAGTCGACTTCCTCGATAATGCCTATTTTACCCCGAACGATAAACCAGGATTTTTGCACCCAAGTGCCACCGCTCGGCACTTCTGGCGGGCTACCAAAACAACCGACATCTTCCCGATCAAGCCAATGAGAAGCGGTATTAAGCCAATCGGGGAAAACGGTACAATCAGCATCGAGAAAAGCTAAAATCTTTCCCTGCGCCCTAGCAGCTGCAAAGTTTCTCAATCCAGAGATTGTCAATTCAGGTTTAATAAAGACATCAACCCCAAACGACTCGGCAATCGAAACAGTGCTATCTATTGACCCGTTATCGATAAGAAGAATCTCATATTTATCAGCCGAATAAGTGACTTCCGCTATTGACTGAAGACAAAGCTTAATATTTTCTGCTTCATTCTTAGCTGGTATGATTATTGAGAAATCCATATAACCTTTTATTAATATTATGTTCCTCATTCTTTGTGGTAATAATGATCGAAAAAATCAATTCACAGATCTACTGTTGTTAAAAGGTATCATCTGGTGGCAAACTTCAATTTACCAACTGATAATTTCATGAAATTAATCAGCTGCTTATAAGTTACCAACCCACAAACAACGAGAACACCAATATAGCTGAATGACAGAACCAATTTCACTAGCCCCTCAACCAGAAGTGGCATATATCCAATGACAGAGGTCATCAACACCCCTCCTCTGAAATTGTTCAAGGAAAGAAAGTTCATGGCTTTAACAGCCAGGGAGGACAGTACATCTATAAAATAACCAGAGCTTAAGTGCGTAGAGATATCAAGCCCATCAATCATAAAAAAGAGTATAGATGTTGTAAAAATAAGACCTGATATTTTTGTCCACTCGAAGGGTATACGATAATACTTATTTGAGATCACATGAGCTAGAATGCATTGGAAAAAAAACATTAAATTTGAGGCAATCAGTGCCCCTAAAATTTCAAAATACTTTATAAATACAAAGCTCATTGCTAAACCAAATAGCGCCGTTACCGTCTGTATAACGGATATCTTGTAAGTAATCTTTTCATATATTAAGCCAAAGTTAAAATGATAATAAGCACCAAAAAGAATTTTCGCAAAGACAGCCAATAATACAAAAAAACCAGGCATCCAAAATTCCTGGGGTGTCATAATTCTGAGGACCAGAGGAACTTCCAAAGCCAGAATAAGACCGACAAAAAGCATCAACGCCAGTTGGATAGTAAACATCTTCGCCATAAAATCAGGGCCATCGCTCGTTTCACAGGCCTCAAGCCGCTTAACCGTCCAAATCCTTAAAAATGGTTGAACAACGAATAATACAATCAAGGAGGAAAACTTAAGCAACATATTGTAAGAGCCCAACTCCGCCAGCCCCAGAAAACTACGCAGAATAACCTTATCTGCATCATTCCTGACCAGGCCCGCGATATAGCCCGGGATCAGCGGCAAGTTAAATCTAATAATTTTTTGAGCATCATCTCGAGAGAAAGAAAGCCCTACGTGCCACAATGCATGGATATGCAAACTTGCAGAATAGATGATCACACTGATCAGCGAACTATACAGGAGGCCAAGAACTCCCATCTCCAAATAAATAAGAAAATAAATGTTCAGTACCACTGACAGTATGAAACGCTGTATTGAAAATAAAGTGAACAACAGTGAATTCTGTTTTATCAACAGGTACCCACCAGCGCTTTGTGCTGTCATGTCAAAAAAGAAGGCAACGACCGAAATGGCAACATAATTTGCGAAAACTGGATCGCCAAAAGCAAGATGAGAAATCTGTTTTTTTAAGAGAAAAACCGGGAAACAAACAATCAAGACAATCAGAACCGTGACAATTATGGCAGTTGAAATAACTGTTTTTCTCTCAGTTTCGGTCTCCTTTTCAAAATAAAATCTTTGCATCCCTCCCAACAGACCATATCCAACAATAACCGTCATGATGCCAGATATGACCTCAAGCATGCCAAAGATCCCATAACCTTCACTGCCAAGATAGTGAGCAAAAATGGGCAGCATAATAAAGCCAACTCCTTTTTGCAAAAAAGTCGCTATCCCATAAATGAAGGTATGTTTGAAGGTGTTTGAGATCTGGGCTTTATGCGGCATCTGAATTACCGGAAAAGTCTGAATTTATGACAGAAAAAAGCTTCGGAGTGATGTTCTGGAGCATTTATTTCCATGCCTCTTATTCTCATCAAAGACTGGAACAGATCCTCTGAAAACCAATTTTTATTTCCTTGAGAAACATAGGATTTAAAAATCTTAGAAGTCTTCTTCTTACAATTTATTTCCGTAATAGGCATGAAGCAATTTGGCTGTCCCAAATCACCATCATACTTGGGGATCTCATATTCCAGAATCAGATGATCCCTGAAAGTATTTAAAGTTAACTCAGAAATAATCCTATGATCTTGATGTTTATCATTTCGGTAATGGGTAAATATTAAATCAGGCGAAACCTGTTGCTTTATCTCTTCAAAAAAATCTTTAACTTCATAACCTACATAGGGCAAAAATCCATCCCTGAAATTCTTGATAATGATATTTTTATGTTTTGCTTTCTCCAGAAATTTTTCTGCACACTGTTTCGCTTCGGCTGCCCTTATGTCATTTGAACAGAAGACAACCCAAGTACAATTAATCGGCCGGCTTTCAGATAATTCAAGAATTGTTCCGCCACAACCGATTTCAATATCATCGCAATGCGCACCGAGGCAGAGGATATTCAGCGGCTTAGAGCTATCAAGCTTTAATCCCAGCATTTCAGCATTCCCCCGTCAGTCCATTTTTTTGCCACACTTCCCATGGGGCATTACCTTTTGCATGTGCCTCATCAAGTGTTTGCTTATCTTTATAGGTGTCCATACTGGCCCAGAAATCTTTATGTTCCCAGGAAGTGAGTTTCTGCTCTGAGATCAAACGCTGGAAGGGCTCATTGACAAGTTCATCCCCCCATTCCATGAAATCAAATATTTCATTGCGTAAAACAAAATAACCCGTATTTATGAAAAGACCAGAATCCCCAATATGGCTTATACTTTGTACGAGTCCATTATCCTCTCTGGTAACCACATGAAAGCTCTGTGATGGTTGATAAGCGACAAAACTGGCGACCTTATTCTGTTGTTGAGAAAACCAGTCAATCATGGTGTTTAGATTCAGATCAGATAGGCCATCACTGTAGTTGGCCAAAAACATCTCTTCTCCCTGTAGATGTTCTTTTACCTGCATCAACCTCATGCCTATATTTGAGCTAATCCCGGTATCAACAAAGGTTATCCGCCAGTCGCTGATATCGGTATTGAGCATTTCAATGTTCTTGCCGCCTTGAGTAAAAACGAAGTCATTGGAGATCGTTTCGTCATAATCTATAAAATATTTTTTTATCGTATCGGCTTGGTGCCCTAAACATAGAATAAAATCTTTATGTCCAAAATGGGCATAATAGCGCATAACATTCCACAAGATCGGTCTGTAACCAAGGGGAACCATCGGCTTGGGTATTTTCTCTGAATACTCGCGTAGGCGCATTCCCTGCCCACCACAAAAAAGAACAACTTTCATAATGTCAGATCCTTTTACAATGAATAAATATCAGGAGAGAAACCCATCTCTTTTATCGTTTTACTTATTTCTTCCTTATACACGCCATTCATAATTATCACAGCATCAGGCCGGTAATCTCTCAAAAATTCCGGCTGTACATATTTGCTTCCGATTCCAGGGATATAGTTATTTTCCATGTTTGGGTTAATATCCACAACATAATCGATCAAACCCAGATCTGAAAAATTAGTCAAAAATCCTACCGATTTTGAACCACCTCCCCAGACAATAACTTTTTTTCCCTCATCCTTCATTTTATTCAGACGATTTCGCCATTCACCAAGTTGTATATTTATTTTTGTTTTAAAACTCTCAATTCTTTTTTTCTGTTCTTCAATTGTTTCTTCAATTGCAAAAGTTTTTTCCGCTGGGGTCTCAGAAGGAACTGCCTCTATAAGCAAATATTGATCGCTGTAATCCAACCTTATATCAAGTATTTCATATCCCGTATCTCGAAAAAGACGAGCGAGAGAACCGGCACTGAAATAACTGCAATGTTCATAGTAGATATCCCAGAAAGCTTGGATATCAAGAATCCGGTTGATCTGAGGAATTTCAAAGAAGATGACAGGCTTACTCCCTTGATAAAGGGATGATCGAATAAGGCTGAGGAAATCCTGAGTATTGTAGATATGTTCCAGAGTGTGACGACAACAGATAAAGTCGGTTGTCAGTTCCCCATGTTTTTCGGAATAAAACTCTTTATAAAAAGTAAGATTAGGGTTGTTCTGCCTACCCTCTTCATAAGCAGGATCAACTCCAATGCCCTTCCCCCCCGCTAGTTCATTCAAAAGATTTATAAAATCACCTTTGCCACAACCAATCTCGAGGAGAGTTTTTCCTTCAAGGCTGTACTTTGATATCAATTCCTCCGAGATACGGGTGAGGTACTGCATAAATGTCTGTGAAAACCCCTGCTGATCTTCATATCCCAGGGTGAAATAGTCAATACTCGTGTCATACAGGCGATTAAATATAAATCCACAATCATGACAAAAAGCCAGCTCAATGTCTTTTTTGGGGACAGCTAGCGCTGCTTTTTTTGAAGCCATTGTAACCAGACTGAATATGGGTGCGTTCTTTATTGAAAAGAATCCTTCAATATGATCATTATGACAACTTGGACACCTTGAATGCTGCATGTATCAACTCCTCAATTTTGCTCAGCATTTCGATAGCAGGGGCAAGGTGGTTTTTCATCCTTACTCAACTAACAAATAACTATAGAGCTTTTTTAGTTACATATTTTTGTACATAAACGGGCAAGTAAAAATTTATATCACAGAGAACTGTTCCATTAAAAAGAGTAAAAGTAAGTGCTATAAAACTGTCACTTCAGGAATCGGTACGACAAATTTCCCACCCCAATCTTGGATATATGAGTTTTGGCTCATAATTTCATCTTTGAAATTCCAAGGCAAAATGAGGACATAGTCTGGCTGTGATTCACGAATTTTATCAGGGCTGTAAATCGGGATAATGGTACCAGGTAAAAATTTACCTTGCTTATATGGGTTACGGTCGACTGTAAAATCGATAAAGTCTGTACAGATACCGCAATAATTTAACAATGTATTACCTTTACCGGGAGCTCCGTAGCCAGCTACTGTTTTTCCTTGACGCTTACAGTCGATCAGGAACGTTAGCAACTTGCGCTTGGTTTCTCGAACCTGTTCGGAAAATGAAGCATAGGTAGCCATGGTGGTCAACCCAAAATCTAACTCCAACTCCCGAAGAGTAGTTACTGTAGGTAAAGAGGGGTGGCTTTCTTCACCCGCATGACAGGCATAAATGCGTAGTGAACCACCATGAGTCGACAATTCTTCAACATCAAAAATAGTCAAATGATGGGCAGCAAAAATCTTTTCCACTGCAACCAAGGAAAAATACGAAAAGTGCTCATGGTATATTGTATCGAACTGGTTTTCCTCCATAAGTCTCATCAAATGGGGAAATTCCATGGTAATAACGCCTTTTTGCTTCAACAATAACTTCATACCGGCAATAAAATCGTTAATATCAGGAACCTGTGCAAGAACATTATTTCCAAGCAACAAATCGGCCTGGTTACCTTCTGCAACCAAAGTTCTCGCCAGCTTTTCCCCAAAAAACTCGGTTATAGTCGGCACACCTTTGTCAATGGCAACTTGAGCAACATTTTTAGCCGGTTCAATTCCCAATGCTGGGATTCCAGATGCAACAAAGTACTGCAGCAGGTAACCGTCGTTGCTCGCAAGTTCAACAACTTGGCTGTCCCTAACTAATGAATAACGATTGATCATCTTATCTACATATTTTTTAGCATGCTCCAACCAACTATCAGAATAGGAAGAGAAATATGCGTATTCTGAAAAAATTTCGTGGGGGTTCACATACTCTTCCAACTGTACTAAAAAACACTTCTCGCAAACGTAAACATGAAGAGGATAAAAAGGTTCCATCATATTAAGATGATCAGCGTCCAGATAACTTTCACATAGGGGAGACATACCCAAGTCAACAAAAGTATAGTTGAGAACTTCACCACAAAATCGACAATTACTATCTGTTTTCATTTTTAATTCCTCCCCACAACAAATGTGTTGGCCAGCTAGATGTAGTGGAAACTAGAAAAGCTGAACGATCCCACCTAAGAACTGCAAAAACCTATATCACACTGCAAAATGAAATTTGCTGTTCCCTGTGCTCATTTTAACATATCGACAGTAAAATCTGGCCAGGTTCTGTCTTTATCAGAAACAACAACCGGATCAATGGGTAGCTCGATTCCAATTTGCGGATCATTAGATCGGACCCCCCTGTCCATCCCTGGAGCATAAAACTCGCTGGTGAAGTAAGTGATTTCGGAATTATCTGCCAGAGTGATAAACCCTTGCGCAAACCCCTCTGGCGAATATAACGCTTTGTGATTCACCTCGGTCAGTTCAACACCATACCATTGCAGAAAAGTTGGTGATTCAGGGCGAAGATCTACAATCATATCGAAGATTGAACCCTTGGTACACCGGATCATTTTACACTCCTGGTAAGGAGCAATCTGATAATGCAACCCACGAAGCGTCCCTTTATAGCGGCTCAGAGATGTATTGATTTGAACTATGTCGGCATTCAAACCGGCCTCTTGCATTTCATTTTTGCACCACGAACGACCAAAAAATCCACGCTCATCACCTATTTTGCTGATCTCGATAACGAAGGCACCTTTTAGTGGTGTTTCAGTAAAAATCATTGTGTAATTTCCTATTTAATCCATTGAAGCTGATTATTCAACTGACCAGATTCCTGAAGGCGGCTAATCACTTTCAAGCGGATAAGCTGAGATTCTCTATAATTGGCATCGTTAAAGTTCATGCTTATAAGATTATCTCGTATCTCCTGGATCGTAGAAATAAGATCTTCGTTAGGCTGATGATTCGGAGCGAGTTTCCTAAATAAATCAAAATTTGCTCTATATGAACGTTTATCCGGCGGTGCATCAGGATTTATGGAAATATCAACTCCGGGAATAACTTCAGCCGTTGCCTCCGCCAGAGAAAGCATCGTTGTATTCCAGTCATTATTTCCCGAGTTAACCGCTAAAAAATTCCCTCCAGCAGATGCTGGACGAGTAATAGCCCAATCCATTGCACGGGCCATGTCTTTAGTATTAATCATTGGGCGCCATGGTGTCCCATCACTTAAAATAGAAATGTGCTTATTAACGATGGCACCAGCAACAAAATCATTAAGAACAAGATCCAGACGAAACCTGTTGGACCAACCACAGGCCGTAGCAAATCTATTGCAGGTGACTGTGAAATTATTATCAGCTAGTTGCTCAAGCGCTTCCTCTGCAGCGACCTTTGACCTTGCATATGCAGTCAGTGGGTTCAGTTTATCAGATTCCTTCCGAGGAGAATCATCAGCCTGCCCATACATGGAACAACTTGAAGCATAAACAAAAGATTTTACTCCATTCTCCTTTGCCATTTTGGCAAGAGTTACTGCAGCTTTATAGTTGATATCCATAGTCACTTCTTCAAATTTATTGCCAATAGGATCATTCGATATAGCGGCAAGATCGACTACGGCGTCTACGCCTTTAAGCAGTTCTTCAGGAGAAGAGCGGATATCACCAAATACCTGCATGTTCAATTTTATTTCAGGGAGTGTCGCTGCATTTGTCAAACAATGAGCAAAATAACCGATATCGTATCCGATCAGCGTCCCATCAGGGTATGTAGATCTCAGTTGATTGACCAGACTCGGACCAACATAACCAAGATTTCCAACAATTAAAATTTTCATAATAATTTCCTGTCATATCTCATGGTTTAAAACTTATGTCCACTCCGAAGACACTCGAAGCACTCAGTATTGGGTGGTATTCAGAATAGATAGCAAACAAAAAGATTGAACACTCTGTCAGCATTCACACATTGAAAGATCCCTAAAGGATATTCCTTTGTTCCAGTTTTCCAGAAAAGGGCATATGCATCACCGTGGTATAAAATGCGTTAAACATCCAAACAATAACATTTATAGTATTCGTTAATCCTATAAATTCAAACGAGTTAAAAAGCGTAATTATTATGAAACCTAATTAATAGCAATTCCACGCTTAAGGAAAACTAAAAACTCTCTGAAAATCTGTTTTCGCCACCAAAGTATTCTTCGAAAGATAAACTTATTCAGAACAAGTTTTTCCCATACACCAATCGGTGAACTTGATATCGCTCGAATAAAAGCATATTCTTTTTTTAAGGTCGGCATGACAAAATTTGAGGTGTTACCAGTCCAAAATTGTTGTTGTGTTGCAACATCTCCCCTATCCCATGAACTTGCTTCGGCATGCATACGTCTTAAAAATAAAGTTTCTGGAACTTCAACAATTTTCCCATAAAGCGACAATTCAGCGATCAATGAGATATCAGCCGCAGGATAAGAGCCGCTCCCCATTAATTTCGTCTTATTAAGCACAGACCTCCTCATGAGACCATATATAGCGTTTGATAAACCAGGCTTCTTCACATAATAAAGAAATCTTTCCGATGCGCAATCCTGTAGTAAATGTAAATTATCTTCATAACGCTTAATGATGTTTCCATTTTCATCTATAATATTTGTTTTCCCGTAAGACATTATAGCATGTGGATTTTCCTCTAGTGCTTTCAAGCAACGCTCATGTAATACATTAGAACAAAGGTCATCGGCATTAAACCAGCGAAAATACTCACCGGTTGATTTATGAAACAACTGATTGTAATTATTAGCGGCACCAATGTTTTTACTATTACGTATGTAGTGAAGTCGAGAATCCTTTGCGGCGAAATCCCGGCATATTTCTTCGGTTCTATCAGAAGAATGATTATCAGATATAATCAGTTCGAAATCGTCATAAGTCTGATTGAGAGTTGCTTGGATAGCCTGCTCCAAGTATGGCTCTCCATTATAAACAGGCATACCAACACTGATTTTTGGTTTCATGATTCCCATCTTTTAGTTATTTCATATCAGATAAATATAATTGCTTAGCTTTATGAATCGGCTTCACTCCCTTTTTCTACATAAAAATATTCGAGTATAACCGAGACCAAACTTTTCTTTTATTTTTGCTACTTCATCGTTTCCAATAAACAAGGCAGAACTGTCGTCTTAGCAATCTCTTTAAAATTACTCGAAAACAACTTAACTATTTCATTAAGAGAAAGCCATTTCTTGATATGCCCTAGGGGCTCCGTACCTAAGTC
>Ga0209633_10005688_pt1 | contig 10879 bp, 9 predicted proteins | sample Cruoilmetagenom1_FD_187290 | JGI IMG/M metagenome (GOLD analysis project Ga0209633, IMG submission 187290) | Oil polluted marine microbial communities from Coal Oil Point, Santa Barbara, California, USA - Sample 1 (SPAdes) (version 2) | ecosystem: Environmental > Aquatic > Marine > Oil seeps ... | reverse complement strand
TACCAATAGTAATAATAAAAATATTTTTTTCTTCATCCTACAAATATCGTTATTTTAAAGTAAATCATAAAATTAGTTTTAACTTTGACTTTTCAAATTTTAATACATGATAAATTTTATAAATAAGCTCCCTAAAGCAGAATTACATTTACATATTGAAGGCTCTTTAGAACCTGAACTTTTATTCGCTATTGCAAAACGGAATAACATTAATCTTAAATATGCTACCGTTGAAGAGCTGAAAACTGCGTATTCATTTGACTGTTTACAAGACTTTCTAGATATATACTATCAAGGTGCCGGCGTTTTAATCTATGAACAAGATTTTTACGATTTAACTTCGGCTTATCTGGAAAAATGTGCAAGTCAAAATGTGCGTCATACAGAAATTATGTTTGATCCTCAAACACATACTGAACGAGGAATTGCATTTAAAACCGTAATCAATGGTATTTCTAAAGCCTGCTCTGATGCTAAAGAAAAGTTAGGTGTTTCGTCATTATTAATTATGAGTTATTTACGTCACCTCTCAGAAGAAGAGGCTTTTAAAACGTTAGAACAGTCATTACCTTATAAACATTTAATTACAGCGGTTGGATTAGATTCTTCAGAACAGGGGAATCCTCCTTCAAAATTTAAAAATGTTTTTGAAGCCTCAATCCAAGAAGGTTATATTCCTTTAGCACATGCAGGTGAAGAAGGTGCTGCTAATTACATTTGGGAAGCTTTAGATATTTTAAATATAAAAAGAATTGATCATGGTAATAACTGCTTGCATGATGAACAATTAGTTGCTGAAATTATTAAAAGAGATATGGCATTAACCGTTTGCCCCTTGTCAAATACTGCTCTTCAAGTTGTAGATGATTTGAAAAACCACCCCTTAAAAAAGATGATGGATCTTGGTTTAAAAGTTACTATCAATTCAGATGATCCCGCCTATTTTGGAGGGCAAGTCAATCAAAATTATTTTGAAATACAAAAAGCTCTTGATTTGTCTAAACAGGAGCTCTATGAGTTGGCAAAGAATTCATTTCAATATTCACTTCTAGACAAGGATACTAAACAATATTTTTTAGAGGAATTAGAAAGATATTATTTAAATAACAATTAATCATTTTTAAAATGAAAAAATTAATTTTAACAATACTGGCAGTTGCAACCATCAGTTTTACATCTGCACAAAAAAATTTATTGCAATCGGGTCCAATGGTAGGATACTCAACCATGAAAGAAGTATTATTATGGGCTCAAACAAAAAAAGAAGCCAATGTTTATTTTGAATATTGGAATATTAAAAATCCAAACAAAAAATTCAAAACTAAAAAACTAATAACTTTAAAAGAAAATGCATTTATTGTCAGGTTACTTGCTGATGAATTAGAACCCGGTAATCAATATGAATATGCCCTTTATATCAATAACAAAAAAGTGCACAGACCCTACGATTTAAATTTTGAATCTCAAGCACTTTGGCTATGGAGAACAGATGCACCCGACTATTCTTTTGCTTCGGGTAGCGGAACATATATTAGTGAAGCAAAATATGATCGCCCGGGAAAACCTTATGGTGGTGATTATCAAATTTTTGAAGATATTTACAAAAAAGAGCCGAACTTTATGCTTTGGTTAGGTGATAATATTTATCTGCGAGAAGCAGATTGGCATAGCAATACGGGAATTTTATACCGTAACACACATACCAGATCCTTACCGGAAATGCAGCCCATGCTAGGAAGTATGCATCATTATGCTATTTGGGATGACCATGATTTTGGCCCTAACGATTCTGATAGAAGTTACCATTTAAAAAGAAAAACAGAAGATGCATTTAAACTATTCTTTGCCAATCCCAATTACATTTTTGATGAAGGTACAACTGGATTTTTTCAATGGGCAGATAGTGAATTCTTCTTATTAGATAACAGATATTGGAGAACTCCTAATAAGAGAAGTGATATAGAAACCCATGAAATTTTAGGAGATAAACAGATTGAATGGCTTATTGACGCCTTGGCCAATAGCTATGCTCCTTTTAAGTTTGTTGTTATGGGAGGACAATTTTTAAATCCTTTAGAAAGGCATGAAAAATATGCAAATTTTGCACCCGAAGAAAGATTGAAAATTATAAAAGCAATACAGAAGCTAAAAATAAATGGCGTAATCTTTATTACTGGAGATGTGCATCATACTGAATTGTCTAAACTTGACCTAGAAAATGGTTATCCATTATACGATCTAACAGTTTCCCCTCTTACTTCAGGTGTTTATGGAGATAATGCTGAAGATAATATATTACTCGTGGAGGGTACCTTAGTTAAAGAAAGAAATTATTCTCTTATAAAAGTATCTGGCACTAAAAAGGAACGAGCCTTAGAAATTACCATTTACAATAGCAATGGAGAAAGCCTTTGGACAAAGGTTATCAAAGCAGGCGATTTAAAATTTAAAAGATAAATTATGGATATCAAGGATAAAACAAAATATACTGAATACCAAGTGTCACCTAACCGATATGATACTATGAAATACAACATGTGTGGTAACAGTGGTTTACAGATTCCTGCAATATCATTAGGGTTTTGGCATAATTTCGGATTTGTGGATAGCCTGTTAAACGCTAGAAATATTATGAGAGCCGCTTTTGATTTAGGGATAACGCACTTTGATTTGGCGAATAATTACGGCCCTCCTTATGGTTCAGCGGAAGAAAATTTTGGACTTATCTTAAAAAAAGATTTTAAAAATTATAGAGATGAACTGTGTATCGCTTCAAAAGCAGGTTATGATATGTGGCCGGGACCATATGGCAATTGGGGTTCTAGAAAATATTTAATTTCTAGTATTGATCAAAGTTTAAAACGTATGGGTTTAGATTATGTAGATATATTTTATCATCATAGACCAGACCCTAATACTCCACTTGAAGAAACCATGCTCGCCTTATCTGATATTGTTCGTCAAGGTAAAGCACTTTATGTTGGAATTTCTAATTATGATCCTGATGGCACCAAACGTGCAGCAAAAATACTGCATGAATTAAAAGTTCCATTTGTTCTACATCAGGCTAAATACTCTATGTTTGAGCGTACTGTTGAAAATGGCTTGCTAGATACTTTAGAAAATGTCGGTGTTGGTTGTATTGCATTCTCTCCACTAGCACAGGGAATGTTAACCAATAAGTACTTGAATGGAGTTCCTAAAGATTCAAGAGCTTCAAAAAACTTTACCTATTTGGATGAAGAACAGGTTAACAATAACATGAATAAAATCCAAGAACTTGCTGTTATTGCTGATAACAGAGGGCAAAAATTATCGCAAATGTCAATTGCCTGGTTATTGGTACAAAAAAATATAACCTCTGTATTAGTTGGTGCTAGTTCCGCTGATCAACTTAAGGAAAATGTAAGAGCAATAGATAATTTACAATTCTCAGAAGAAGAATTACAATTAATCGATAAAATAGTTTCTTAAAACCTCATCTTTTATTTGAATTCCGTACAAAGAATTTCAAGTTGAACTCAGATTTAAATGTATATAAATTATATGAAGTAAAATTATATTTTTACTTAGTTATCATAGGCGATTAACCACCATTAAAGCTTACAAAATTTCGTGGAGTCTCGTATAAGGTAACAGAAAGGTCATGGCTTTTATTGATATGAGGACGTAACTTTTTCCAAATTACTATTACTATATTTTCTGATGTAGGGTTTAGTCCCGAAGAACTTGCATCAAATTCAGGTACTTCTTCATTTAGATTTTTATGGTCAAAAGCATCTTCAATTTCAACTTTAATAAGGTCTTTTAATTTCTTCATATCCATTACAAAACCTGTTTTCTGATCAACTTGTCCTGTTACTGATACGGTTACATCGTAATTATGACCATGGTATCGTGGATTACTACATTTTCCAAATACTTCCAGGTTTTTTTCATCAGACCATTCAGGTCTAAATAATCTATGGGCTGCATTAAAATGAGCCTTCCTATTTACTGTTACCTTCATACTTTTGCCTCATTTAAATGTGAATAGTATTTATCAAAAATAATTTTAAACCATACCGTATAAATTTCAGGTTGCAATTCCATATCCCGCTTTATTGCCTCCAATGTCATCCATTTATAATCATTTACTTCATCAGTATTTAATACAGGAGATTCCAAATAAGTACCAACCAATATATGATCTAACTCATGCTCTGTTAATCCGTTGTCAAAAGGAGCTTTATAAATAAAAGATAGCACATCTTTTAACTCAGTAACAAAGCCCATTTCTTCATATAACCTTCTTTTACCCGCTTCAATATTAGTTTCACCAATACGTTGATGACTACAGCAGGTATTGGTCCATAATAAAGGTGAATGGTATTTACATGAGGCTCTCTGTTGTAACATTAATTCATTTTTATCATTAAAAATAAATACAGAAAATGCCCTATGTAAAATTGCCTTTTTATGAGCTTCTAATTTAGGCATTGTGCCTAATTGCTCATCATTTTCATTTACTAATATAACTTGTTCTTCCTTCATAATATGTGGTGCAATTTACGAATAATAAATTTCTTAAAAGGATCTATTCCCAGAGCTTATTCCACCAAAATGACTACATAAAGTTAAGATAGAGGTTCACTAGAAGTGATCAAGGAGTGAGGAATTCTACTGATTAAAAATATTTACACCTAAACTTTTAATTTTAATAATTCTTTTTTCATTCTCAATATCATTCCATGCCAGATAGATAGTATCGTTTAGCAACTCAAATTGTGGAAATCCCGTTGCTCTAGAAGCTGATAATTTTGACACTAAAATCGGTTTACCCTTTGTACCATTTTTATTAACTTTTATTATTTTAAGTGCAGCACCAGTTTCAGTAGTTTCCATCCAACTTACCAATGCATTATCTTCATCTAATAAAGCTATATCTACTCTACCCAAGGCATTTCCATTATCTATATGGATAGGTTTATTAAAAGTAGCTCCACTATTGTTTGAAAAAACCAGATTTACCTTAGAAAACATATGTGCAGACGTAAACCAAGCTACTGCTAAAGTGTTTTTGTAGGTGGCAGCCTTTGGCCCATTTACCGGGCAACCTTTTATAATCCAATTATCATTAAAAATAGGTTTTGGTATGGTCCAACTTCCGTCTAACAATCTTGAAATATAAATATCTCGCACTTCTTTATCCGTTCTATCTCTATAAACTATTATTGGCCCTTTAGGCGTAATTGCAGCACTAGTTTGGCAACAATCGCAAGTTTTAGCATCTATTAATTCATCGTTTATTACGTTGCCGTCTAACATTACTGTAGCGGCTCTTAAATTCATGGCTCCGCTACTACTATGCTCATCGCCATGAGTGCCTCCTCCCGTATTTCTGCCATCTAACCAAGTTATAAAAAAAGAGTCATTTTTATTGGGCAATAGCGTTACAAAGCCATGCTCTGTTTTTGTACTATCTGTATGAATTATAAAATCTTTGTTCCAATCTTTGCCATAATTTTTAGATATTTTTAAATGTATATCGTAAGCGAATGTTGCCGTATCAGACTTTTGTAAGAAATGCGTCAATAGATTTCCTTTATTTTCTATGATTGCCGGAAAATCTGCCCAATTGACAAACCAATTATAACCCCTTACAATTTCGATTGGTTTTGACCAAGACCCATTATGCAATGACGAAAAATTAATAGAATGCAACGTATCATTAATTTTTTGTGTCCATGACATATATAAATGAGTACCGTTACTATACAAAAAAGGTTGAGCACTTCCTATCAATGCAGGAGATTCAATTATATTTATTGTTTCCCCATTAAATTTTTGTGCTGCTTCCTTGCAGGATAACAACAAACATAATATACCAATAATTCTTAATGACTTTATGACCATTTCATATTGCTTGTGTATTCATTTTATTAAGTTTATTTGCTTGTTTTCAATACAATCAATAATATATATGAAGCTAATATTCATTGATCATATTCATTTCAAATTTACAAAGTTTTGTTCTAATACATCTATATTTGTAATTCATAAAAAAATATTCGCTTGTTCATTAAAGTTCATAAATTTACAATGTACGTCATTCTGAACCTGTCTTGTCGGCGGACGGGCTTATTTCAGAATTTCATGACACACTAAATCAAAGCTCCAATAGAAAACCTTGAAACAAATTCAGGATGACAAGATAAAATATGACCAAAAACGGATATACATAAAAAGATATTTATGATTAAAAGCAGACTGATTTACATTTTTTTTCTCTTTATTTTATTTGCTATGCAATGCAGTTGTAAAAAAGAGATTAAACAAGAAATCATTGAAAAGAAATCTATAAAAATTGAAGAAAAAATAACTCTTGAACCTATAATTCAATCCAAATCCTTCGATTCCATAAATCATAATAATGCTATAGATTTTTTAATTGCTTATGGAAAATTGCATAAAGAGCATAAAGTACGGATTAAAACCCGTTTAGGTGATCTCATTGTACAACTATATAATGACACCCCTTTACACAGGGCCAATTTTATATTTTTAACTAAGGTAGGCTATTTTAACACAACATGTTTTCATAGGGTAGCTCCAAATTTTATTGTACAAGGTGGTAATGCAGAGGGCTATGAAACGTTAGAAATTCGAAATAAGTATCAAAATTATACCATACCGGCGGAATTTAGAAAACATAGAAAACATAAATATGGTGCTTTCGCCGCGGCGAGAGATTGGGACAATAATATCAGTAAAAAATCTACACCCTTTGAATTTTACATTATACAAGCCAAACAAGGTGCACATCATATTAATGGAGAGCATACCGTTTTTGGTGAGCTAATTGATGGTTTTGATGTATTAGAAAAAATTTCAAAAGTGGCTACAGGCAGAGATGAATGGCCTTTAGAAGATGTTTATTTGGAGATTGAGGTAATGGAGTGATAAGTTGCTCATTACGAGTGACATTTTTTTGATGATTTGTTTTACAAAAAAATAATATCTTGCAATTATATAAGAGTTAACCATAATGTGGTAGAATTAATTTTAGGCAACCATAAGAAGAAAACAATTTTATATATACTGTTTTAGCCTTTGAACCTGTTTATTCTCAATTAGACTGTGACAAATATGGTAAAATCTTTGTTCCAATGGATTTGAATGATGCTATTCCGTTCTTGAATTGCAATCGGCATTAAACTGACAGAGATGAATTTCAGAAATTATTAAAGGGAATTGTAGAATTACAGCTCATACAGTATTACGATTGAGTAAATACTTTGGTAATTCAGCAAAATTTTGGCTTGGAATTCAAGATAGTTATGATATTGAAGGCAAAAAGAAATGAAAGAAACTGAGCTTAATGAAATAAAACAGTTTGAAAATGAAAATGTTGCCTAACAACTACGCATTTGACTCATCTGATAAAATATTAATAAAACTTAGTGTTTTTTAGACAAACTGACTTTGGCAAAAATTAAAAATACAATCAATCCAACCGAAATACATATTGTTCCCAATTTACCTTCTCCAATTCGACTACAGGAATATGGTGTTGGTATTTTTATTGCAGCTTTAACGAAATCAGCACTAAAAAAAGCAATAAAGAAAAAGTTCATTACGGTTAATGATGTTATTGCTACTTCGGCCACTTTAATAAATGGAGGTGAGTGCATAAGTTTAACCATTCCAAGAGAAATTAGAACCAATAAGAATCTGGTCTTTCAACTAAAAGTTTTATTTGAAGATGATTATTTAGCAGTGGTTCATAAACCTGCTGGTATTTTAGTTAGCGGTAATAGTTTTAAAACCATTGCCAATGCCCTAGCTCAAAACATTCAGCAAAGTAAGTTAACCGATGCTACAAAACCTCAACCTGTTCATCGATTAGATTATGCAACTACAGGTATTTTATTGGTTGGAAAAACGAGTAGTAGTATTCGTACTTTAAATAGCATGTTTGAAGACAAAAAGGTTGAGAAAACATATTATGCAATTACTATTGGTGAAATGAACGATTGCGGAAAAATCACTTCAGAAATTGACGGAAAGAAATCACAATCGAATTATAAATTAATCGAATCTGTTTCCTCCAAAAGATTCGATATACTCAACTTGGTGAAATTGATACCTCAAACGGGAAGAAGACATCAATTGCGTATACATTTGTCCAGTATCAATAATCCGATACTAGGAGATGCAGCATATGGAATTGAAAATTTAATTTTAAATGGCAAGGGCTTGTATTTACATGCCTATTCGTTGAAATTTATTCATCCATTTACAAAAAAACAAGTCCATTTAAAAGATGAATTTCCTCAAAGATTTAAGAAAATATTTAATTCTAAAATAACAGAAATTTTTACTAACAATGATAATCATTACACAAGTACATAGAAATAGGTAAACAGATAATTTTAGGTCTATTTTGAATTATTTAAAGAGAGCTTGAGATTTTTATATCATTATTTTACTATTTTTAACCCTAAATAAAGGTTCCTATGAAATCCCCGTTGTGTGTAAGTTTATAATAAGTATAATAAGCATGACAGAAACCTTTTTATTGCATAATAAACCAGAATTGAAATTCGTCTTAAAAAATTAAATTTGAAATCCTTAACATTGCTGAGCCAAACAACAGTGGAGTATATTTATTCTCACAAATTTAAAATGTGGAATTCAATTAGGAAAAGACGGTTTGGTTTGTTTCCATTTTAAGTTTCATGGTTGGATTAATTTTAGGTATTGGCGGTACAAAAGAAAACTTGATAAACAGTCCTAATTTAAAATTAAAATTAGATATTTAGACTTCGAAATTATTTTTAACAGGTGCTAGATTTAAAAGAGCTGAACAACTCTCGGAAATCATAAAGAATAAAATTGCTTTATAAAAAATGAAGAAAACAACTACCCTATTTTTGTCGATTATAATTCTAAGCATTTCAATAAACCTAAATGCACAATCTACAATTGAATGGTCAAAAGACAGAAAATTAACTTGGTCTGATTTTAAGGCAATTCCCGATGAAGAAATACTTGGTTATGCACTAACTTCTTATAAAATTGAAATACTACCCAGTGATGTTCTTGTAGATTCAAATAACAACATTCAGAATTATAAATCGCTTACTGTGGTTGCTAACTTTTATTCTAATTACTCTTGGGTACATAAAAAAAGTGATTATTTACTTTCTCATGAGCAATTGCACTTTGATATTGCCGGATTGTATGCTTATAAAATACGGATAGAATTTGAAAAACTTAAAAAACAAAATATTGCAAACTTTGACTATTATTTAGAGATCTATGAAAAATTATGGGCTGAATGCAGACAAACACAGAAGGCATTTGACAAAGAATCTAGTCATGGTCAACTTATCGAGGAGAATAATAATTGGATTGATAAAATTACCGCAGAAATTAATAATTTAGAATAAAATTACAACTTAGATTTCTAGTTGTTTTTTCTGATTATAATATTCTGTTACAAGAACGCCACAGATAGTAGTATATTAGGTAAAGAAGATCTTTGGTTTGAAGTGATTAAGAACGGTCTTTTAAGATTCAGCAAAGGCAAATGGAATTATATAACTATACCTAGAGGTCTACAATTTTTAATTTTAAATCATTTAATGTTTCAAATCTATTACCTTTGCCATCCTAAAATTTACTGATGTCCTTTTTAAAAGAAATAGAACGCCGAAGAACTTTCGGAATTATATCGCATCCTGATGCGGGTAAAACTACTTTAACAGAAAAACTTCTGTTATTTGGTGGTGCCATTCAAGAGGCCGGTGCAGTAAAAAATAATAAGATCAAAAAAGGAGCTACTTCAGATTTTATGGAAATTGAACGGCAACGTGGTATTTCTGTAGCAACTTCTGTATTGGCATTTATCTATAAAGATAAGAAAATCAATATTTTAGATACACCTGGGCATAAGGATTTTGCAGAAGATACTTTTAGAACATTAACTGCGGTTGATAGTGTAATTGTGGTGATTGACGTTGCAAAAGGCGTGGAAGAACAAACTGAAAAATTAGTAGAAGTTTGTCGCATGCGTAATATTCCTATTATAGTTTTTATAAATAAATTAGATAGAGAAGGAAAAGATGCTTTTGATTTACTAGATGAAGTTGAGCAAAAATTAGGTTTAAGGGTTATACCGTTAAGTTTTCCTATTGGAATGGGATATGATTTTAAAGGCATTTATAATATTTGGGAAAAGAAATTGAATTTATTTTCAGGAGATAATAAACAAACGGTCTCTGAAGGTGTTGAATTTGATGATATCTCTAACCCTAAATTAGATGAGATTGTAGGTGAAAAGGCAGCAAATACATTAAGAGAAGAATTGGAATTGGTACGTGAGGTGTATCCTAAATTTGATAACAAGGCTTATCTAAAAGGAGATTTACACCCTGTTTTTTTTGGCTCTGCCTTAAATAATTTTGGTGTTAAAGAATTGTTAGACTGCTTTATTGAAATTGCTCCATCACCACAACCCAAAAAAGCAGAAGAACGTTTGGTAGATTCACATGAAAAAACATTAACCGGATTTGTTTTTAAGATTCATGCCAATATGGATCCGAAACATCGAGATAGACTGGCCTTTATAAAAATAGTTTCAGGTACTTTTAAACGTAATGCTCCTTATTTGCATGTACGTAATCATAAGAAAATGAAATTTTCGAGTCCGAATGCTTTTTTTGCTGAAAAAAAAGAAATTGTAGACGAGTCTTTTCCCGGAGATATTGTGGGACTACATGATACGGGTAACTTTAAAATTGGAGATACCTTGACGGAAGGAGAAATCTTAAACTTTAAAGGCATACCAAGTTTTTCACCAGAACATTTTCGTTATGTAAATAACGCAGATCCT
>Ga0209633_10005687_pt1 | contig 10880 bp, 12 predicted proteins | sample Cruoilmetagenom1_FD_187290 | JGI IMG/M metagenome (GOLD analysis project Ga0209633, IMG submission 187290) | Oil polluted marine microbial communities from Coal Oil Point, Santa Barbara, California, USA - Sample 1 (SPAdes) (version 2) | ecosystem: Environmental > Aquatic > Marine > Oil seeps ... | reverse complement strand
TGAATAGGTGGATTTTACATTTAACTTATTTACTGAATGGTTTACACAGAATTAAAGTTTAGAGAGATTCCTTTTCATTTCCTAAATATCCAAAGATAAATAGCAAGAAAGTAACTACACTTAAGCTATTAGTGGATAAATTTGATAGGGTAAATGAAAAATATGATGAAACGAGAGCAAGGCCTAACCATGATCTCTTTGGCTCTTATTTTAGGGTTAATAGCATCTTTTGTTTTGCTGGCATTAAAAATTGGTCCTATTTATTTGGATCATAGCAAGGTTGTTAATGCTTTGGCAGCAGTAGAACAAACAACTGATATTGAAACCAAAAGCAAGAGCGAAATAATATCTTCATTAAAGAAAAGGTTTAATTTTAACTACGTTTATCACATTGAAGATGATGATATATCGGTTATTAAACAAGGCAATTATCTGAAAGTTGAAATTGAATATGAAGTGGTAGAAACCATAGTTGGTAATTTAAGTGTTTTGGTGGAATTTCATGAAGGATTTGAGGTGGGAGAAACGTGATAAGGGAGCCTGGCCTTCTTTGTGAAAAGCTCCAGCTAACTTTTAATGATCCTAAACTACTAGTTAAGGCTCTGACTCATCGTAGTGCTGGAAATAGTAATAATGAACGGTTAGAGTTTTTGGGTGACGCTGTATTGGGTTTTGTGATTGCTCAAAAGCTCTTTGAAAAATTTCCAGATGCGAGTGAAGGAGTACTTAGCCGTTTACGGGCTAATCTGGTCAATCAGGATTCTCTGGCGGAGGTTGCTCGAGAACACGATATTGGATATTACCTGATTTTAGGCTCTGGTGAGTTAAAAAGTGGTGGATTTCGTCGTGATTCAATTTTATCGGACGCCTTAGAGGCCATTATCGGAGCAATAGCAACAGATCAGGGAATTATTGTTTGCCAGGAATGGGTATTAAAGATATTCTACGATAAAATTGAACGCTTATCATTGGATGATTGGCAAAAAGATCCTAAGACACGATTACAGGAATTTTTGCAATCTAGAAAACTTGATTTACCTAAATATAGTTTATTATCGATGACGGGCGCTGCCCATGCTCAGACATTTCAAGTGGAGTGCCAAACAACACTGATTTCAGAATCCGCACTAGGGAGCGGTTCATCAAGAAAAAAGGCAGAACAAACTGCCGCAGAACATATGTTGATAAAATTGAAGGTATAATCGAGAAACTTCTGTTGATCACTGCTAGGAGGCTGTCTTGTTAAAAATAAATCGGCTACAAAACCGTAAAAATTACTCAGATTTCCGAAAATCCTCGTTAAATAGCTCACTATTCGCCTCGAATTTTCAAAAAACTGACCTAATTTTCCCACTTTTTTGCTTCGATTATTAGCAAGACAATCTCTAAGCAAGACGATGTATTGAATGTTATATTTAACAACGGTTTTTTAATTTTATCCATTTAGCGGCTTAGCCTTACTTCATGGTTTTTTGAAAAAATTTAGCTGAGGTTAACTTGAATAAAGTATGAATTGTGGTTATGTTGCGTTGATTGGCCGTCCTAATGTTGGTAAATCGACGTTGATGAATCATTTGTTGGGTCAAAAAATCAGTATTACCTCGAGAAAACCACAAACAACCCGGCATCGTATACTAGGCATTAACACGACAGAAGAGGGTCAGGCCATTTATTTGGATACGCCAGGCATGCATAGCAATGAAAAGCATGCTTTAAACCGATATTTGAACAGAACAGCGGATACTACTTTAGCTGGCGTAGACTTGGTGGTCTGGTTGATCGACCGGCCAATCTGGCATGAATATGATGAGGTTATTTTTAACAAGTTAGAATCAGCCGGCTTACCGGTAATTCTGGTGCTCAATAAAATTGATCGCTTGAAGAATAAAGATGATTTGCTGAGCTTTTTTGCTGAAGCCCAGAAAAAATTTCCTTTTCAACAAATGGTTCCAGTTTCTGCTTTGAAAGGCCAAAATCTACAGCAGTTGCAGTTGGCAATCATGGGCTTATTACCTGAAAATGACCTCATCTATCCTGAAGACCAGATAACAGATCGTTCGGAGCGATTTTTAGCCGCAGAAATTGTCAGAGAAAAGTTAACCCGGCAGTTGGGTGATGAGTTGCCCTATGCATTGACGGTAGAAATAGAGAAATATGAGGATCAAGTCAATATCGCCAAGATTTATGCAATTATATGGGTTGAGCGCAGTTCCCAAAAGAGTATAGTCATTGGCAAGCAAGGAGATCGACTGAAAAAGGTGGGCACGGATGCACGAAAAGATATTGAAAAGCTTATTGATAAGAAAGCCTATTTACAATTATGGGTCAAGGTAAAAAAAGGATGGTCTGATAATGAACGGGCGTTACAGAGTCTGGGTTTTAATGATTAATGCCTGTTTACCTCCAACCTGCTTATGTTCTTCATTCCCGGCCTTATCGAGAAACCAGCCTGATTTTTGATGTCCTGACCGAAGAGCATGGTAAGGTTACTCTGATAGCCAAAGGCGTCAGAAATAAAAAATCAACAACTGCTACTGCATTACTACAGCCTTTTATACCTCTGTTGGTTAGTTATGCTGGCAAATCAGAACTTAGAAACTTGATCCATGTAGAACTTAATCCTCCTAATATTGGGCTTAAAGGTATTCAGCTATATTGCGGATTTTACCTTAATGAGTTGCTTAACCATTTATTACAGACTAATGATCCTTGTTTTGAAATTTATCAGAATTATCATCAGTGTCTAAATTTGTTACAGAATAATTCGGATAATATTGAAGCTGCATTACGTCTATTCGAATTGGATTTATTGGAAAGTTTAGGGTACGGTTTACAATTAGCTTATGACTTTGAGCAAGAAAAACCCATTGATGCTATAAAAAAATATCACTATATCCCCGATCAGGGAGCTGTAATGGCTGAAAATGGCCATTTTAGTGGCATGACACTAAAGGCTTTACAGGCAAAAAGTCTGGAAAATCAACAGTCGCTTGCAGAAGCAAAACGGTTAATGCGGCAAGTGATAGATTTTCATTTGCAGGGACGACCTCTTAAAAGTCGCTCCCTGATTAGAGCCACTCACTCAAAATAAAATAGGAAGATGCAGAAAAACCCAATTTTACTCGGTGTTAATATTGATCATGTAGCTACTTTAAGGCAGGCCAGGAGGACACGATATCCTGAGCCGGTGCAAGCAGCATTGATTGCAGAACAGGCTGGTGCTGATGGTATTACTGCTCATTTGCGAGAGGACAGGCGGCATATTCAGGATCGCGATATTTTTTTACTGAAAGAGATGATTCATACCAGGCTTAATATGGAAATGGCGGTAACTGATGAGATGCTCAAGATAGCTATGGAAGTAAAGCCTTTCGCTTGTTGTTTGGTTCCAGAAAAACGGCAAGAGCTTACTACTGAAGGTGGTTTGGATGTTGCATCAATACCAGTGCTAATGTATAAAGCATGTAACATGTTAGCTGATGCTGGAATAGAAGTATCTTTATTTATTGATCCGGATGAAAGGCAAATTGATGCTGCTGTAAAAGCAGGTGCATCGGTAGTGGAACTCCATACTGGGAACTATGCGGACGCAGATAATTCTGCACAACAGACAAAAGAGTTTGAGCGAATAAAGCAGGCGGCAGCATACGCTCAAGCTGCTGAGTTGCAAGTCAATGCCGGACATGGATTACATTTTCATAATGTTGCAGCAATATGCACAATACCTGAGATAGTTGAACTTAACATTGGCCATTTCATAATTGCACAAGCGGTATTTTCAGGTCTTGCTCAAACTGTCAAGGAATTGAAGGAAATAATGCTGACTGCCCGGTTATGAGACTGCAATATCATCAATTGACATCCGTTGGGGATAGGGAAACCAATCAGGATTATATGGTGCACGATGTCAATGATAGTTTTGCACTATTTGTTGTAGCAGATGGATTGGGTGGACATCATGCAGGAGAAAAAGCTTCAAAATATTTTTGTGAGGGATTGCTTGGCCTGTCTTCTCTTTACAGTCCAGATATGGTTGAAAACCCGGAGAAGACTATGGCAAGCTGGATAGACGCTGCTATAGACCAGATGAGTGATTTTTTTGTCGATGAAAAATATGCCATTGATGCCCATACTACTTGCGCAATTCTGTATCTCCAAAAAGATTTACTTGTTGTAGCGCATTGTGGTGATTCAAGAGTATATCGGTTGACTGAGGAGCAGCTATTATGGAGAACAAAAGACCATTCGGTGACACAAAATTTGTTAGAAGAGGGAGTGGTAACTGAACATCAGATGGGTGTTCATCCGGATCAAAATATATTAATGCGTAGCATTAATATATTAAAAACACATCAGCCGGAAATCAATGTTTATCCGCTAGCTGAAAAGGGCGAAACATTTATTCTTTGTAGCGATGGCTTCTGGGAGTTTACAAAAACAAATGAATTTCAGCGTTTAGCCATGTCAGACGTTGAAAAAAAGGATTTGAAGAAACAGGCGCAGTTAGCAGTACTTAGGGCAAGTGGAAGAAGTGATAATGTAACGGTGCAATGGGTGAGGGTGCTTGAATGATGATATTTAACCTCGCAGTACAGTTTTTTTGATAGTCTAAATCCAGCACCATCTATGGTGTGTGGATATCTAGCAGATACTCCTCGACCCAGTCAGTATCTAGATCTAGATTGGGCAAAAAAGATTACTGTATGGCTAAACCGTATTTTTGAATTCGATATAGCAGTGTATCTCTGGAAATACCCAACATTCGTGCAGATTTACTGCGATTGCCTTTAGTTTTCGTCAGAGCTTGATGGATTAGATCAACTTCAAGATCATCCAGACTAAAGCCGGTATCAGGAAGAGAAAACCCTTTAGCCTCAGTAACAGTCTCTAACCCGCTAAATTCATGGGGTAGGTTTTCGGGTTCAATGGTCATGCCGGCAAGTAGTATAGCTAATCTTTCGCATACATTTCGTAATTCTCGAATATTCCCAGGCCAAGCATAAGTACGAAATTTTTTGATGGTTAGCTTACTAAATTTTGCTCGAGCTACTGTATGGCGTTCTGAGAAATGAGAAATAAAGTATTCGGCTAGTTGCTCAATATCATCTTTTCGTTCTCTTAGGGCTGGGATTTCTAATGGCACAACATTCAAGCGGAAATACAAATCTTGCCTGAATGTACCTTCTTCAATCTGTTGGTTAAGATCGGTGTTAGTTGCTGCAATGATGCGAACATCAAGAATATCCGGTGTAGTTTCACCTACGGGAAAGCATTCGCCTGATTCCAGAAAACGTAATAATTTTGCCTGAATACTTAGGGGCAATGAGTTAATTTCGTCCAAAAAAACCGTACCACCATCGACAGACTGAAAGAGGCCTGCTTTATTACCAACCGCACCGGTGAAGGCGCCTTTGCGATGGCCAAATAACTCAGATTCAGCGATGCCTTCTGGAAGTGCGGCGCAGTTAATAGTGATAAAGGGTTTATTAGATCGATTACTTTCTTTTTGCAATGCAGTTGCAAGCACTTCTTTTCCTGTGCCCGTTTCTCCTTTAATTAACACAGTGACATCCGTTGCCGCTACTACTTTTGCGCTTCTTAGTACCGATTCAAACGCCGGATTGTTGCCGATCAGTGTTTTAAAGTGTTGCATAGAAATCTCTTAAGGTTATTTCTTTTATAAGTGATGTAGTCGCATTGGGTTTAGCCAGGGCATTGCGGAAAAAAGTGCCAAAACTATGAATAATACGCCTATTACCTGCTTAAAACGGTTCATTTTTGCCAGCATTCCTCCAATTACTCCAACGCCTACTACAGCTGGCATTGTTCCTAATCCAAATAATAACATTGTCAGACAGCTTTGTACAATATTGCCCGTTGAAATAGCTAAAGCAAGGGCCGTGTAAACCAACCCACACGGTAACCATCCCCAAATTATTCCGAATAGAAATGCCTGATATAGTTTAGTTACTGGAATAATTTTTCTACCAATGGGTTCTAATAATTTCCATAGTCTTGCCCCCACTTTTTCTATATAAGCAAAACCTGGAAACCAGCCAGCGATATAAAGACCCGTGCAAGCCATAATGGTTGCAGAGATGATTTGCAAGGTTCTGTATCCTACTTGATTACTAAAAGGCAGGGAGAGAATGGAGCCGACGATGCCGGCAAGCAACCCCGCAATCGCATAACTAAAAATTCGGCCAAGGTTATAGTTAAAAACAAAAGGGAATAAGCGAGCCTTGTTTTCACGAATCTCAGGTTTCAGGCTAAGGGTTAAAGTGCCGATAATAGAGCCACACATGCCTACACAATGAAGGCTGCTAAAAAGCCCCATAATGAAAGCAACTAGATAAGAGGTTTGAAAAGCTGAATCAATTTCCATGGCGTTAAACAGTATCATAAATTTACTCAAGTAAAAATCAAGGAAAATATTTGGCAACGCTATAATTAAACTATGTTATATAAATCATATAACATAGCTCATATAACATAGTTTAATTGGGATGGTATTTTTTATCTTTTACATTCAGCTGCTTGCGTATATATATTTATGGTTCGATTATTGCTTTATCAATGGGTTATTTAGTATTTATTTAGAGGAAATAATTTTGAAGACCAATATAGCAATATTAACTATAACTATGACTCTGTTGGCTCTACCCATGCAACTTTTTGCAGAACATGAGGTATTACCGACACTTGTTATTGAAGGTGTTTCAAAAAGACCGGGTCAATTGGGCGTAGCGCCGGATTCTTCTGGTTTAAAAGACGCAGCTTCTTTGTTGAAGCATGTTCCTGGCGCTAACGTAAACAGGAATGGAGCGTTAACGGGTATTGCCCAGTATCGCGGAATGTTTGGTAACAGAATTAATATAACTCTGGATGGCGCTAATATGAAAGAAGTTGGGCCTAATAGCATGGATCCACCACTTAGTCATATACCTGCTGCCTTAACGAAGTCGTTACAAGTTTATCGCGGTATTGCTCCGGTTAGCAGCGGCATAGATACTATTGGTGGGGCGATGCGTTTAGAAACTAAAAAAGGACGATTTGCTGAAGACGATGGTATTGAAACCAGTGGCTTGTTTTCATCGGGTTATAGCTCGGTCGATGACGGTTATTATGCCGTTGGTTTTACCTCTTTGGCCAACCAAAATCACAAGATTTATGCAGGTGGAACGAAAGAAGAAGGAGAAGACTATAAATTTAAGGACGACAAAAAAGTTACACCTACTAGCTATGATCGAGAGGTATTCACAGCTGGCTATGGGTATCAGCGTGACGGACATGAATTTGGCTTGCACTACACCGATAACAATACCAGAAATGCAGGAACACCAGCATTACCTATGGATATTAGGTATGTAAGAGGGGGGCTATATGATGCCAGTTACCAATGGGATATGGGAGATGGTTATCAATTAAAGAGCAAGTTTTTCTATCAAAACATGCGCCATTTGATGAATAATCATACCTTGCGTGCACCAAGGATAATGAATGGCGCTCCGTTATTAATACAGAATCGGACAGAAGTTGAGGGTGGTGGTTTAGATCTGGCCTTTACCATGCCTTTGCTTGATGGTGAGTTGACGCTAGGCATTAATGGCGACCAATCTAATCACGATGCATTTATCTCAGGTAGCGTTGCTATGCCAAGGATGGGAGGAAGGAGGGTGCCCATTGGGATAGATAATTTTAATGATGTTTCCAGAGATCGCTACAGTGGCTTTGCAGAATGGAAAGGCGAAGTAATAGATGATCTGTCTGCTGAATTTGGTATCCGCTATACCTATACCTACGCAAATGCAGGTAATGTTAGTACAACTCGAATGATGCTGCCATCAGGAGTTAATGAACGTCTATTGGCATCCAGATTCAATGGTTCAAACCATGAAAAACATTTTCATGATGTTGATTTGGTGAGTATTTTCAGATATATCGCTACTGACAATTTGGATCTTGAAATAGGTTTTGCCAGAAAAAACAGAGCTCCTAGTTATCAAGAATTGTATCTGTGGTCACCTGGAGAAGCAACAGGAGGTCTTGCTGATGGTAGAAATTATATTGGTAATTTAGATTTAAAAAATGAAAATGCTTATCAATTTGAATTAGGGGCGGAATTTCATATGGACAAAATTTATATTGCTCCGCGTGCCTTTTATCATTATGTGAACGATTACATCCAGGGAACGCCTGTGACTGGATTAGGTAAGGGAACATTACAATTTAATAATATTAATGCTCAACTTTGGGGACTTGATGTAGAAGGTGGCTATCAATTTGATGAGCACTGGCGTATAGATGTTGGACTAAATTATGTTCAAGGCAAACAGGTTGGTGGCGCGGGTGACAACTTGTACCGAATAGCGCCGTTGAACGGTCGGGCTCAGTTAGTATTTGAACATTCGGGTTGGATGGCAGCTATAGAGGGCGAATTTTATGATCGTCAGGATGATGTTGCTCGTTTTAATGATGAGCTAAAAACTCCAGGATATGCCTTATTAAATTTGCGAGCAAAATACCAACCATTGACTGGCTTAACTATAGGTGCTGGAGTGGAAAATGTTACCGACCAGCAACATTTTGATCACTTGGGCGGACTATATAGAGTAAGAAATAATCCGGATATTGCTCAGGGTAGTCGGATCCCAATGAATGGAAGGAATTTTTATGCTACTTTAGCTTATGAATGGTAAATAATCGATTTATTAAAACTGTTTAGCAATTTGCTGCTGGATTTTTTCCGCCATAGCTTTTCTATTTTCCGCATCACGGATAGGTCGGCCAACAACAATGTAATCAGCGCCATTTTGAAAGGCTTGTTCGACGCTAACCACGCGTTTCTGATCGTCTGTAGCCCGGTTTTCAACCGGGCGTACCCCTGGCGTAATTACCAATAAACGATGCTCTAATTCCTTTCTTATGATCGGTACTTCCAGTCCAGACGATACGATACCATCACAACCGATGGTTAGCGCTCTTTTGGCTCGCGATAGCACCAGTTGTTCGATGTTACATTTAAATCCAAGATCATCCAGATCACCTTGGTCCAAACTGGTTAATGCAGTCACTGCCAAAACCTTTAAATTACCCTTAGTTTCCACAGCAGCTTCCATAATGGCATCATTACCGTGAATGGTAGCCAAATCTATGCCTTTGTGGCTTAAAGCTTTGATTGCACGACCTACTGTAGCAGGTACATCAAAGAATTTTAGGTCGACAAAGACTTTTTTATGTTGTTGTTTTAACCATTCAATAAAACCAAAATAGTCACCTGACATAAAAAGTTCCATACCTGCTTTGTAAAAGATCACAGAGTCGCCTAATTCTTCAACTAATTGTTTTGCTTCAGGAATGCTGGGTACATCTAAAGCCATAATTAGGCGTTCTTTAATAGGAATAGGTTTGCTCGATAGAAAAGATTGATTCATAAAAATAACTAAGCGAAGAATTGTGAAAATGCACAGTATTAGAAGATGTTGAAATTAACATTTTATACTTTGCGTGGTCATGGATGCAGTTTTTTATCAGTTGATTATTGTCGATAGGCTGTTTTGCCCATTTCAGTGCCTTGCTATCGACAAAAATCAATGAAGCAGTTCACGTTCGGAATATGAAATATTCTATTAATACTGATGAGTAGTAAAGATGGCGGTTTATTATGTGTTTCAGTCACACAAGCAAGGTGTGAGAATTATTTCTTCCTTCAATTATATTGTAAGTTGCCTGTCTGTAATAGAGGAGGCAAATTTTTCCGTATTACTTTACAAAACAACTCTTTTCAGCGTATTCCTCGGCCTCTTTCAGCTGGGTTCTCAAATCTTTTGCCTGGCTAGGATCTCGAAAGATACCGCCTTTTTCACCCGGAGTACTGCGTAGGAAAGTGAATGTCCTTGCCTCTTCATATTTTTTATAAGTCAATTTTTCAGCAATTTTGTCGATTTTGCAGCCACAAGCAGATTTTGTGATGTAGGTTAACCCTCCATGCTTGGCAATACAGTTTAAAACATATTCTATCCGCTCCTGAGTTGGATAATTATTCATGATTGGAGCCGATTGTTCTTTAGTTGTTTCGGTAACTATTGTTTTTTCAGTAGTTGAGCAGCCTATCAAAACTGTCATCAATAAAGCGGAAGATAATAGAGATGTTGTTTTCATTGTTTATTTTATTCCCATAAAACAGAGAGTGAAAAGGAATGCTCGGCAAAAGGAGCGATAGATATGTTAGCATCATCAGCAAAAGTTGCGATTAATGACCAGTTAGAATCTTGTAAAGCATAGGCTTCCAGAGTTTGTAGCGAAGGATCAATAAGCCATAAATGATTAACGCCCAGTTTTGCATAAATCGGCATTTTTACAATACGATCTATGCGGGCTGTAGAAGGCGAAAGTATTTCACAGATCCAATCAGGCGCAATTTCAAACCAAGCGGTTTCAGGTAGTGATGGCATGCTTTCTTTTCGCCATCCAGCAAGATCAGGGACAAATACATCAGAGCCTAAATGGCATTCAGGTTCATCTAGTATCCACCAGCCACCAGGGCCGCCTTTACCTTTCTGGAAAGGTGAAAGCAGTTCGTCTCCAATAGAAGATGATGCTAAGGCATGCTTTGGTGCAGGCCTAGGATGTACTCGCAATTGCCCATTAATAATTTCACCAATCATATTATCCGGTAAATCAATTATATCCTGATAGGTGGCAGGTTTTTCAGCAAGATTGACCATGATTGTTATTCCTCAACAGCAAAATCGACTATGGCTTTCAGCATTACATTTATTTTACCGTAAAACTGATTAAGTTTGGGATTGTCGTTATCAGTAGGTAATAAGTGAATTTTGACGATCGTTTTCCCCTTGTAGGCGTAGGTTACCACATTG
>Ga0209633_10005686_pt1 | contig 10881 bp, 8 predicted proteins | sample Cruoilmetagenom1_FD_187290 | JGI IMG/M metagenome (GOLD analysis project Ga0209633, IMG submission 187290) | Oil polluted marine microbial communities from Coal Oil Point, Santa Barbara, California, USA - Sample 1 (SPAdes) (version 2) | ecosystem: Environmental > Aquatic > Marine > Oil seeps ... | reverse complement strand
ATCTAATAGGGACTCCCTGAAAATGAAGCTCGGGCATCACCTCTTCGCTGTTCATCGTATTTCCCGTATTTCTATCAACCATTGGATTTGAATATGATTCAGGCATGTCGGGCAATATAATGAACTGCCTTAAAACCTCCAGGAAAGCCCAAGGATGACAATTTTCTAACGATACTGCCCCTTGCTTCCCAATTGGAAAAACAAGGAGCATTTTTTCTTCAGCAACGCCTCATTCGTTTTTTACTCCCCGCTGCTTGGGCAGCACCAAATTGGCCTGCAGGCTGACCGGGGTAAAGCCCCATTTCCAGCCGCCCGACATCGTTCCTGGCACAATATGAATTTGGTTTTATTCGAACACCTCGTTCCCTTCCTTGTCGATATAGGAGGCATAATGTAATCCGTCCTGCTGCCGGACAAGACCCCTGATATATTGTCCCTTCTCGTCGTACAGCATGATACCCGCAGTCCCGTCCTTGAAGCCGAGACCGATCCGCTGCACCTCTTTGTCGTCAGAAATGAGCATGCCATATCCGTCCTTGGCGCTGCCTCCCATGGCTAATACTTTTGAGCCTTTTTCATCGACCAGCGCAATGCCGGGCAGGCCTTTATCCATGCCCAGACCGATCCGAGGTTTACCTTCAGCGTCCGACACCATAATACCATTTCCCTTACCGTCGGCAGGCACACCGAGTGTCATGACCCGCTGCCCTGCCTGGTTGTAGATGTTGATGCCGATGCCTTCTTCCTTATTGGCACCGATGATGATCAGTTGATTGCCTGAACCATCACGAATGGTTAACCCTTGTGCGGATATCTGGCCGAACTGTACGTCCTGCAAGCCTTGTTTGGCACCCAGAAGGAACAAGGGCACGAGCAACAGGCTGAACATGACCACATACCTTTGTAGTCGTCTGTTTTGTTTTTCGATTTTATCAAGGCGTTCCTGAATTGTTGATTTTTCTTGAACTAAAGATTGCATTGTTCTCCTCCCGTAAAATACTTGACGAAAATATCAGAATTTTTTAGTAGCCGTAGCCTTTCCTTCTAGTCCTTTTATCGTTAGTAGCCTCTTCTTCTAGCTCTTTCGTTATTAATCACGGCGCCGCCAAGTGCACCGGCACCGGCGCCGATCAAGGTGGATTTGGTATTTCTCCCGAGCGCCTGACCGGCTACCGCGCCAACTGCGGCACCGCTCATTGCTCCACGCTCACCCGGAGTTGCATACGGCATGCAGCCGGCATTCATGAAGAGCATTGATAAAAGCGAACTTGCCAAAACGATATACAAACAGATAGTTTTCATGCTGGTCTCCTGTTTCCAGTTTGATTATACTTGAGAAGCAGACTGTTCAGAATTGGCAAGTCTGCCTCACCCCTCCACATTTCAGTATTTTTCTTCTTCATCCCGCAACGTATTCGCTTGACTATGTGAAATACGTTGTGTGTCATCTTCATATTTCAGGCGATCAGTTAGCAGGTACTGAAGTATCTCAAATTCAAGGCTGGGGAACAGTTCCTTATACTCGGCTTTTCACTGTATCGATACAACCGACCTGAAATAAACTTGGATGGATTACCGCCATGGTCACCCTCCTGTTTCACAATTTCTCTGTTGAGATGTCCTTTGAAAAATGGTACTAAAAAGGAGCACTTATGTGCTTAGCCAAAAGCAGTGTTTCGCTTAAACGACAAATGTTTTTTATCTTACCAGTTTATTAGCCGTTTTCTACCTAATTTAGACTATATTAGGTTTGATGGCGTCGTAAAAAGTCTGATCTACGGCGTTGTAGGTTTTTGGCAGGACCTCGACATACCGCATGTCTAGCCGAGAACCTGCCAGAAACACTACGTCTTGTATATCAAACTTTTTGACTTAGCCATCTGTAACTTCCGATAAGCGTAGACTTCGAGTGACCTTTTTACGAGTATATCAGGTTTGGGAAAGAGCAAAAGTTTCTGGATCGGAGGGCAGATATTATGACTATAAAGTAGAAATATGTCGCCAAAAAGTAAGTCTATCCGCTCGAGAGTGGCCGAAGCAACGACACTCCATATTAATCAACCAGAATATATTGGGATTTTAGAACGCTTGGATAAGTTCCTTGGTTATAGCTCTATGTTTCTGATTTCAAAAACCTCTCCTGATTGCTTGTTTTTATGACAGCTTTTATGGAGTAAACTCACTGAAGTGAGTCAAACCGGATAATACCTGGCAAACAGAGAAAACATTATCGGTAATGATATCAACAGAAAAAGATAACTTGCAACAATAAACTGATTGGTTATAGCTGAATTCCTGCCTTGGCGTTTGGTTAGAATTGGTATGGCACTAATAGGCGGTACCGCACTTTGCAAAAACATTACCAGCGCAACAGGGTATGGTGGACGAACTATCAGCAGTACTCCGAGAATTACCATTGGGAAAAAGAAATTTTTGGCTAAGACAAACTTCATAACCTCCAATAATTGTACGCCTCCCTGTTCCTGAAAATCGACAAAAATATTCCCGCCTAGTATTATCATAATCAGTGGCAACGACATCGCCCCCAGCATAGAAAGCCCTGACATCAGAAAGTTCGGGATCAAAGTATGGACACCATACAATCTGAGAAAAAGTGCAATCAAAGTCATAATAAGAACTGGATGAATGATTTTTCTCCAATCTATTTTGTGTTCCGACTGGGTAGGAAAAAAGAAATGATATGTACTGAACGTCAGTGCAGGATGAAAAGAAATAAACAAAAAGAGAGTTACCAGGTAAGGAGAATCGCTGCCATACAGCCCGGAAATGATCGCCAAAGGAAAAAAAATACCATTCTGATAAAAAAGACTGACGGCAAATTCTCGGCGTGTGCGCGGGTGAGAGACAAACATTGTGATGGTTGTAAGAACAATCAATATAGCCGTAAAAAAAACCCACCACAGAGGCACCTGCCACCAGGATGGAAACTCGCTTAATGTGAAATTTTTGACAATACTGACGAAGATAAGACTGGGCAGAGCGATATCAAGAACAAGTGGAGAGAGAAACCCTAGTACATTTCCCGGCATGATTTTCTTGCCGATAATATAAAACCCGAGAGCACCTAGTCCGAGAAGTACCCCTACAGATTCCAATATTGAATAAAAAACATCCATGTTGATCTTGTTATTTAGCCCCTATTTATTGTATCTGAGGTTTTTCCTTTTTTCATTATTTAAAAAAAATGTTACGATATTTTAGTGCCTTACTCCAGAACTTCTGTAATAAAAAACAAGAAATTCAGGAAGGTCGTTTATAATTATATGGTTGAATATACTTCCATGGCACTTATCCAGGCATTCTAAAATTCCGATTTATTCGGGTCAGTACATTGTATATGATTTCTAACTTTCACACACAGGTAATTCCTTAGTACTCGGAAAAATGATCTTCTCCCGTTTTCCCATACCCGGTAGGGTCTGGCGATTTTTTCTTTATTCTCCTGGGAGAGGCCCAGCTTGGTCATGTCAGTTACCAGGTTTCCATTTTTATCTTCAGGCCAGTAAAACCCTCTTTAAGGCAATTCGTTATCCATGAACAGACAAAATGTTCATGAGGAATCTGGGTTAGGAGCCTGTCGGACAATAGTCATTTCCTCTTCGTCCGGGTTATCCCAAATTTTACCATTCTGGACTCCAATGTAGTTGGTTTGAGTCCTAAAATCTCTGCAGCTCCACCCTCCCCCCTGATACGCCACCGGGTGGTCTCCAGAATATCTAAGATATATTCTCTTTGAACAGCTTCTAAGGTGCGGGCCGGGCTTCTTATAATTTCTTGGTTACCAGGCAAGTCTACCTGTAGGGTGGAGCCGGTGGTGATAATGACGGCTCTTTCAATCGTGTTCTTTAATTCTCTGACATTGCCAGGCCAGTGGTAGTTGCATAGTGCATTCATGCTTGAACGGGATATGGAGTCTATGAATTTATCCATCTTGTCACAAAAACTCCTCACAAAGAACCAGACCAACGGAGGGATATCGGCAGGGCGCTGTCGGAGTGGTGGAATAATTATTGGAAAGACATTCAAACGGTAGTACAGGTCGATGCGGAACTCACCATTATCAATAGCTTGAAGAAGATCCCGATTGGTGGCTGCAATTACCCTAACATCCGATGCTATAGTCTTTTGGCCCCCAACACGTTCGAACTGTTTGTCCTGTAGAACTCGCAAAAGTTTGACCTGCATAGCCAGGGATAGTTCACCAATCTCATCAAGGAACAGGGTGGAGCCGTCTGCAAGTTCAAAACGGCCGATACGTTTGTTGTCTGCTCCGGTAAACGAGCCTTTTTCATGACCGAATAGCTCACTCTCAACAAGGTTTGGAGGCAAGGCGCCACAATTTAAAGTTACCTTGGGATTGTTCCTGCGCTTGCTCAGTTTGTGGATGGCCTGAGCCATCAGCTCTTTACCGGTTCCTGTTTCTCCAAGAATCAGTACCGTGGTATCAAGTTTGGCCACCTGTTCAGCCTTGCTCAGGACGCTTTTGATTTTGTCACTTTGGCCGATGAATTCCTCGTGTATATATTGAAGGCTGATCTCCTCTCTTAGATAGGTGTTTTCCGCCTCCAGTCTGTCTTTCAGGTCCTGTATTTCTGAAAAAGCCCTCAGGAGTTCTTGTTCCTGTGCCTTTCGCATCAGAGCATTAGCAAATACGACTCCCAACATGTTGAGTCGCTGTATTAACCCGTTAGGCCACTTGCGTCTTGATTTCAAAGCAGCAAATCCTACGACACCCAGGAAAGCTCCTCCCCCGGCCAGAGGAATAAGAGCACTGGATTTAATGCCTTGTTGCAGGCAATGCGCTCTTTCAACGGCAGCTTCTTTGGGGAGGTCATCAGTACTGTTCATGACAACGGGTTCGCATCGATATAGCCTACTGCTGTACCAGGGCTGTTGTTCGTTGAGAACGAGGTCCGGCATGGGAGTTACGCCAGGGACGGCATAGGCATGGGTGACGCACAGCTTATTGCGGTTGTCTGTGAATTGGGCGATGCTGCATCGATCTATATCCAAAGCCACGGTAATGTGCTGCAGTGCGGTTTCAATCTCCATGTCGATTTTGTTTGCGGGCAGATTAACGAACTTGGTGGAGAGGTCGGCTAAAAGTGTTTCAAAATGAAGACGTTCTTTAATCGATGGGGATAGAGAATCATTGACTGTTTTATTCGTTAGAGTCATTGGTTTTTTATTACACCTGAATGAAGATACAATAGATATATTAGATGAGTTCCGGGGGTCACCCACACTTATTCTCCGAAATACAGGAGCATGGTACGATATTTCGGAGAGGCATACAAGCCAATCTATAGAAAATTGCGCGATAAGAAAAATTATGGACGTTAGAATAGGGATATAGGATTACTCATATCAGAAGAGCCGCTGGCACGATATTTGTAAGGTTGTTAGAGTGAAATTGTATGTAATTTCTCGATATTTTTAAACAAAGGTGGATGTAATAGTGTTCACAATTCTATGATAACGTACCTATAGGGAGAAACTTAATGGGCTATGACAAAGGAGTAGAGGTATTTCCGACCACTACCTGGTCAGCCGGGGCTGGTTGTCACGGTGGATGCGGCCAGAAACTGTACGTCAAAGATGGTAAACTCATTAAAGTTGAGGGAGATGAGAATGCATCGTTTAACCAAGGGAGATCTTGCCCGAGGGTTTTGGCACTTACCCAATATGTCTATCACCCTGACCGGCTCACCACACCCCTGAAACGGGTTGGCAAGCGCGGAGAAGGGAAATTTGAACCAATTTCTTGGGACGAAGCTTTTGATATTTGTGAAGATAAGCTTAAAAGCATTCGTGATGAATTTGGTGCGGAGTCGGTGGTGTTCGCTCAAGGGACAGGCCGGGATGTAGGCGGACCGATTTCATATTTATGTTATAATTACGGTAGTCCAAACTGGGTACAGCTTGGTCTTTCCGGGCAGTCTTGTTACACCCCACGACTTGGAGGCATGAAAGCAACAATGGGTGATTTTGCCGTCATGGATGCGGGCCAGTTCTCCGCCAAGCGGTATGATGACCCTGAGTATGAAGTACCCAAAGTGATCATCGTCTGGGGTCAGAATCCACCACCAACCTGTTCTGATGGTTTTTTCGGCCACTGGGTTGTGGATTGCATGAAACGAGGTAGTAAAATAATTTCCATTGATCCCCGTAACACCTGGATGTCGACGAGAGCCGAACATCATCTGCAAATCAGGCCTGGAACCGATGGTGCGCTTGCTCTTGGTATGCTCAATGTCATCATCAATGAAGAACTTTACGACAAGGAATTTGTTGATAAATGGACTTATGGATTTGAGAAATTAAAAGAACGTGTCCAGGAGTATCCGGTGGACAAGGTGTCCCAAATAACCTGGATCCCAGAAAAGCAAATCGTCGAAGCAGCAAGACTCTACGCCATCAACAGTCCGGCGGCTATTCACTGGGGCGTTCCCATTGACATGAATCCGGAGGGAACAAGCGTGGCCCAGGCCATCGCTCATCTCTGGTCTATTACCGGAAATATTGATATCCCAGGTGGCAACGTCATCGCCAGACCTTCCCACGGCGTTACTACCTATCCATACTCCACAGAGGAGTTGGTTGGTCTATACGGCCAGGATTTGGTGGACAAACTCAACAAATCACGTATCGGTTGTGATACCTACCCCATGGTTAAGGGTTTTCGTGGCTGGGCTCAACCAGATATGGCAATTGACCAGATCGACTCGGGAAAACCCTATCCCATAAAAGCAGCTTGGATCCAAACCGCCAATATACTGGGTGGTCAGGCGGCCAGGGCTAAATTTCACTATGAGGCTATGAAGAAGCTTGAGTTTGTCGTGGTAATTGATCTGTTCCATAATCCCACCTCCATGGCACTGGCTGATATAGTTTTACCCGCGGCCACCTTTGCTGAAAAAGACAGTTTCCGCTCCTGGTGGGTGCCTCTCGGTGTGATGCATAAGACAATCCAGGTAGGGGAATGTAAATCCGATTGGGAAATTAATATCGAAATGGCAAATCGCCTCAATCCAAATTGCAAATACCAAAATGTCAAAGAGCTGATCAACGACCGACTCTCGGTTGCAGGGGTGACCTTTGATGAGCTGGTCGAGCAAGGTTCCCAGGCTATGCCATCTAAAGGTCATAGCAGTAGACCTTACCGCCGCCACGAGAAGGGACTGTTACGGCACGACGGCAAACCAGGGTTTACTACAGAAACTGGCAGGGTGGAGCTTTACTCAAAGGCATTTGAAAGCTGGGGTGTTGATCCCTTACCGTTTTATCGTGAACCGGCACAGGGACCAGTAAATACGCCGGAACTGTACGCTAAATATCCTCTGATTATGATAACCGGAGCCCGATCTCATATGTTTTTCCACTCGGAACATCGCATGATCCCTTGGCTACGGGAAAAAGATCCGGAGCCCTATGTGGAGGTCCATCCAGAAACCGCCGAAAAATTTGGAGTGTCTGACGGCGAATGGATCCATCTGGAAAATGATATGGGTAAGGTCAAGCGGAAGGTACGCGTCTCCTTGAGGGTACATCCCCAGATGATTCATACCCTGCACGGCTGGTGGAAGCCAGAAATGAAGGGGAGTGAGCCGGATCTGTTTGGTGTTTGGGACTACCAGATTAACCAGATCATTCCTGGTCCTCAAGACAGCGGTTCGGGTTTTGGTGGCGGGCAGTATAAAACCACGCTTTGCAAGTTAAGCAAAATCAAAGAATAGGAGAATCCATTATGTCTAAATACGGATTGTTAATAAATTACGACTATTGTACTGGCTGCCAGAGCTGTGCTGTGGCCTGCCAGCAGGAACACGGTTTTCCAGCGGGAAAATGCGGGATTAAGGTGACCGAATACGTTTATGCGGCAGTGAGAAAACCGGTGGCCATTGATTTTTTGCCGTTTCCAACCGAGCTGTGTGATTTATGCATAAATCGTCATCAGCAAGGAGAAGAACCGGCCTGCGTCAAACACTGTCAGGCGGCATGTATGGCATTTGGTTCTTTGGCAGAACTGGTTGAGCAAATGGAAGTAACACCTCGATCCGTGCTGTTTTCCCCGCGGTAAGTGTTTTTATGTCGTCATGGGAGATCTGTCAATGGTGGCCGATCTCCTTGTTCACTTTATTGCTGCAGGGATAAAGTGGACCCAGTAATCATTAAAACGAGAGGAGGCACCAATGCGTAAGAAAAGCAGGCTTTTGTCATTTATTCTGATCAGCGTTGTTTTGGGGTTTGCAGTCATTGCAACGGCCAAACCAATTACATTGACCTTTGCCAACCAGAACCCGGATACGAGCTGGAGTGGGATGCATGCAATTGCTCCCTGGGCAAAGCAAGTTGAAGAGGCCACAAAAGGCAAGGTTAAAATTCAGATTTTCTACTCTCAAACATTAACCAAAGGAAAAGATGCCTGGGGAGCAACCAAAAGCGGTATCGCTGATATTTCCTGGTGTTTCCATGGATATTGGCCAGGTATGACTCCACTGGCTGATGTTGTCAGTCTGCCAGCACTACCATATAAAACAGCTGAAAAAGGCAGCGAAGTACTTTGGAAGTTATATGAAAAGTACCCCGCTATGCAGAAAGAGTTCTCCGACAACAAGGTTCTCCTGCTGTTCACCAGTAATCCGTACATCCTCATCACCACCAAAAAACAGGTCAAGACTCTCGAAGATATCCGTGGAATGAAAGTCCGTATGAGTGGTGGTCCTCCAACCGAAATGATGAAAGCTCTGGGGGGAACCCCTATGATGGTACCAATGCCTGATAACTATATGTCCCTACAAAAGGGCGTTATCGATGGTATGGGCGCTCCATGGGAAGCGATTCATGGCTTCCGTCTCTATGAAGTAGTCAAATACTATACCGAAACACCATTTCCTGCCGTTTATTTCTCTATCTCTATGAATAAGCGCAAGTGGGACAGTCTGGGCAAAGAGGTCCAGGATGCCATCATGAGCGTGAGTGGGCTTAAGGGCTCAAAATTCTGGGGTAAGAACCATTTCGATACCGCCAAAGACGGGGTTATGGAAAAAGTTAAATCGACAGGCAAGAGCATCGATTTGTATTCTTTCTCAGCTGAAGAACGTCAGCGCTGGCTTGATAAAGCTGGGAAACCGATCTGGGAACAATGGGTAAAGAAAATGGAGGCCAAAGGTCATGCCAACGCCCAGGAAATTCTCGACACAGCTGTTTCTTTGAGCAAGGAATAATTGCTGCATAGTTAAGCTCCGACATCCCCTCTGGTCACCCAAATAATTATGAGCAGGGGGGATTGGACTCTGACAACCTCCCTGGATTGCCTGAGTCATATTTGTTGGTTTTAAAGGTTAAAAGACAATGCTCGCAACTATTGCAAAAAAACTCTCGAATTTCTTAATCGCCATCGGCGCAACCATGCTTGCATTGATGATGTTTCTCACTGTGGTAGACGTTGGCCTGCGTTATGTTTTTAATCGTCCCTTATCCGGAGCCTTCGAGCTGGTAGGATACATGATGGCTATATTTGTGCCATTCAGTATTGCTTATTGTGGCCACAAAAATGAGCACATTACAGTCGATCTTTTTATGGACCGTTTTTCCAGTAAAACCAGGTCGATTGCTGATATCATCACCACCTTCATAACTCTGCTTTTTGCCATAGTTATCGCTTGGCAGAACGTTCTTTATTTCTTTGAGGTCAAAGGATCTGGTCTAACATCGTCTGTTTTGTTGATACCCGAGTATCCGTTTATTGCGCCAACCGCCATAGCTTTTGCAACGTTTGCTCTGATTCTCTTTGTGCATTTGATTGAATTGTTTTCAGAGGTTACTAACTAATGGATCCGATATTTGTCGGTATTATCGGTATTATTGTTCTGATTTTTCTCATTTTTATCCGAATGCACATTGGTATCAGCATGGCGCTTGTCGGGTTCCTAGGCTTTGCCTATATCGTCGGGATCGAACCAGCTCTTGGGGTGTTAAAGTCAGTACCCTATAGCACACTATCCAGCCAGAATCTGAGTGTTATCCCTCTTTTTATCCTTATGGGGGCTTTTGCTTTTACCGCTGGGATCAGTGAAGATCTCTACAGAACAGTGCATAAATGGTTAGGCCATTTTCGTGGTGGACTTGCCATGGCGACGGTTGTAGCCTGTGCATGCTTTGCAGCTATTAGTGGCTCCAGCCTGGCAACTGCTGCTACCCTTGGCAAGGTGGCCATGCCGGAGATGACAAAATACAAATATCACCCAGCACTTGCCACTGGAGCCATCGCAGCTGGTGGAAGCATAGGCATTTTAATCCCCCCCAGTGTTATTCTGATCATCTACGGAATTATCACCGAACAATCGATTGGTAAGCTGTTTCTGGCAGGGTTTATCCCTGGTTTGCTGGAGGCTGCTTTTTACATACTCACCATAATGATCATCACCCGCATGAATCCAGCGTTGGGGCCTCCGGGACCTCGCTCATCCATGAGCGAAAAAATGACCTCTCTACTTAAAGTATGGGAGGTTATTCTTTTATTTGTAGTAGTAATTGGAGGTATTTACTTAGGTGTCTTCACACCCACCGAGGCTGCGGGAGTTGGTGCTTTTGGAACGTTTTGCTTTGTTGTTTACCGAAAAAGACTCACCTGGGAATCATTCAAGTCAAGCCTGTTACAAACTTCTGTGACGACTGGGATGCTGTTTATGGTGGTGATGGGGGCCATGATCCTTGGCTATTTTTTCTCGGTCAGCAGACTACCTTTTGAGCTAGCAACATGGGTTGGAGACCTGAATGTCAACCGATATGTGATTTTGGTCCTGATTCTGGTTGCGGTTGGTGTACTGGGATGTCTTATGGATTCAATGGCTATTG
>Ga0209633_10005685_pt1 | contig 10881 bp, 13 predicted proteins | sample Cruoilmetagenom1_FD_187290 | JGI IMG/M metagenome (GOLD analysis project Ga0209633, IMG submission 187290) | Oil polluted marine microbial communities from Coal Oil Point, Santa Barbara, California, USA - Sample 1 (SPAdes) (version 2) | ecosystem: Environmental > Aquatic > Marine > Oil seeps ... | reverse complement strand
CCCGCCTACGCAATTTGAAATTGCTTCGGTGGGCAAGCCCACCAGAGTTTTTTAAAAGTTAATGGCAAATCGACACTGGAGAAATGGCAGAGTGGTCGAATGCACTAGTCTTGAAAACTAGCGAGGGTCACACCTCCGGGGGTTCGAATCCCTCTTTCTCCGCAAAAAGAAACCTAACCATGAAATTTTCGTGGTTGTGGTTTCTATGTTTGTATTGGATTCCCTTTTGGGATCACAAGTAAAGCAAGTAATCCCGATACCAGCCCGCCACCTGGCTCGTTCTCTAAAAATGTCAACAGAACATTTTCTTAACGCTCCGCCCTCTACTCTGAAAATGCTATCAAATAGCAACAAAAGCCTACAAATAACACTATTTGTAGGCTTTTTCATTTCATTTAGTTACAAATGAAACCAAATATAATGTCGAAAACTTACAAATTCGGTTACCGATTCGGTTACCTTTTTTTATTTTCTAACAGGTAACCGAATTAGGTGTAGAATATTGATATTAAAAAAGTTATAAGATTTATGGTTTATTTTTTTTTACTATATTTATTGCTAATACATTCTCAATAGGCTTATTGAACAAACTTGCTCTGAACGTATGTATGGTAGTATTTTGAATATAAAATAGGTTAAGGAGGGTTTTATGCTATATTAACTTTCAAAGCAAAATTTGAATGCATTCTTTTTTAGAATCTAAAAAAGTAATATGATTGTAGTAAATATTATTGGTATCAGTATTCTTTCAATTTTTCTTTTGTTCATTTTTTTAAAGAGAAAGAAAATAACTAGTGATTATTTGCTTATTTTAACAACATTCGTACTTGGGAGCTCGTTGTTTTCCGAGATCTGGATTAGCCAAGGCTTAACACTATCAAATTATATATTTTATTTTTTTAGTAACACGATTATATTTCCATGTTTTTTAACGTATGGAATGGTTTTAATTGATGAAGAGCATAAGATAAAAAAGGAATGGTGGTGGATTCCTAGTTTCGCAATAGTCTTTATAGCTTATATTTTTGTAGACACATTATTTCTCAACGATTATGATACTCAGGAGAAATTGAAAAAACTATTTGAATCCCCACCGTTTGTTCGACAATTATTCTACAAGACTCATTATATTTTTATAATAGTTGCCTTGGTTTGGTTTTTGAAAAAAATCAAGTCATATGTACGTAAAATCAAAAATCATTATTCATCTATTGAATTACTTCACCTCAATTGGTTTAGGAATTTCACCTATGTCTACCTGACATTTAGTGTATTTGAGATCACAATGTTCTCGATTTATGATTTGAGGATTTTAACCAATGTTTACGAGGCTCTTGCAGTTAGTAGTTTTTTGAGGGTAATTTCTTTATTTTATTTATGTTATAATGGTATTAGACAATATACTATTGCCGAATTTAATGATGGGCAAGTTTTGGACGAATTTACCATGGGTCATGGAAAGGACACTTTTGAAAGTCAAAGTAGTTCTAATGATTTGAAATATAGATATTCATCATTGTCTGAAGCGGAAATGGATGGAATATTTGGGCAAATCAAGGAGCTTTTTGAAACAGAGAATATATATCTGGAACCACAACTTAAAATTGAAGAACTAGCAAAGCAACTTAGAGTAACACCGCATAATGTATCCCAAACAATTAATTTAAAAGCTGAAAAACCATTTTATGATTTTGTTAATGAATATAGATTAAATCATTTTAAAAAACTCTTGGCAGACGCCGAGAATCGAAAGTTTACCATTTTGGCTCTAGGTATAGAAAGCGGCTTCAATTCTAAAGCCACTTTAAATAGGGTATTCAAGCAAAATATAGGACAATCTCCGCGAGAATTCCAAAGGTCTCATTTTATAAAATAAGACCTATTTCTTCCATAATATAAGACTCAAATCATTGCATGAAGCATTTAAGAACTTTGTATTCTTCATTTTTGTATTATAATATTTTAAAAAATTAAAGCCTAATTCAAAAAATGATTAGAAAATATAAAGAAACCGATATTGAGAATGTAATAGATATTTGGTATCAAGCTTCATCGTTGGCTCACTCATTCTTGGATTCTGTCTTTGTTGAAAGAGTTAGGAAAGACTTGAGAGAGGTATACCTGCCTAATGGTGAGACATGGGTTTATACCATCAATAATAAGGTAGTAGCATTTATTTCTATGGTTGAAAATGAAATAGGCGGTTTATTTGTAAGCCCAAGGAATCAGTCAAACGGATTAGGTACCTCATTAGTCAACTATGTAAACGATATTTATAAAGAGTTAGAGGTTGAAGTTTTTCTAAACAATAAAATTGGAAGACCATTTTATAATAAATATGGTTTTAAAATAATAAAAGAGTACATCCATGAAGAAACACAAGAAGGAATTCTTAGAATGAGGTATAATAAACAATAATTCTAATTAGAAGCGAATGTCCACGAAGTACAGAAATAAAATGAAAGTAACAATGACATCAATTGAGCTTAAATCTCCATTTAAAATTTTTGCTTTATTAATTCATATTCTAAACATAGCCAATCAACTAAGAACAACAAACTGTTTGGAATTTAAAAAGAAAGGTAACTGGACGAAATATTATACCATAACATTATGGAGGAATAATGATGACATCAAAAAGTTTGTCTACAGTGGCGCTCATATGTATGCAATTAGAAAATCAAAAAGAATGGTGAAGGAAATTAGAACACTCACAATTGAGGCCGACGGCTTACCTAGTTGGAAAGAAGCAATCATTTTGCTTAAAACTAAAGGAAAACCTCGTTTTTTAATATAGATTAATGAAAACTAAATAAATTATATCCACTAAAAGTCATGAACCATTTTTATTCTGGTCTTATCGATAAAAGTCATTTTGCATTAACTGACTTCAATTGCTCTTTTTTTAATGAAAGATTGGGAGTAGGGGACTATTATAAAATTATTTGGGCTACAGAGAAGGATATATCAATAGCGATAGATGGTTATAATATAACTTTAAAAAAGAATCATTTATTATTTTGTACACCTTCCAATACGGTAAGTGTTGAGAGGTATACTGAAGGAGCTATTTCCTATGCCTTTAGCAAGGAGTTCTATTGTATGAGAGATCATTCAAGAAAACTTTCTCGTCAAGATTATCTTTTCCAAGAATCATTTATTCCTCCCTTGGTTAAGCTTTCTGAAAATCAACAGCAAAAATTCGAATTCCTTTTCGAACTTTTTCAAGAGGAATTTGATCGTAAAGATCCATTTCAGGGCGAGATGTTAATGGTATTATTAAAAAGGTTATTAATTATGATTAATAGATTAACTCGACAAAACGTTCCAGAACAAAAGTTACCAAATGCCGCACTTAGTTTAATTAGAGAATTCAATTATCTAGTTGAAACACATTTTAGAAATATGCACAAAGTTTCTGATTATGCTCAGTTACTTCATAGATCCCCAAAATCTTTAACAAATATATTTTTGAAATACAACAAGAAATCTCCTCTTAAAATAATCAGCGAACGAATTTGTCTTGAAGCTCAACGGTTATTAATGTTTTCTGACAAAACAGTATCAGAAATTGCTTATGATTTGGAGTTCAATGAAGCTTCCCATTTTTCTAAATTCTTTAAAAAACATACAGGTACCCCGCCTAAAGAATATAAACGATCCCGGTTAAGAATGAAATTTGAACATTCATTGGTGTAAAATCTATTGGTTTTTAGGAAAAATGTCCATTTATTTCAATTTATGATTCATGCGCCGTTGTTTTTACTAAAATGTAAACCTTAATTTTTTTTACTTGATACCTCTTTTAAATTGCATTGAAATGTCAATTCCTAAGTTAGATTTTGAATATTTTTGAATATTATCCAATTCAACATTTTCAGATAAAATTGTAATGCTTGAATTTAAATAAATAGTATCTTCCATTCTTTTTAATTTGGCAATCGATGATGCTTGTCTTACTTTATTAAATGAGATCATATCGCCATTGACAATAAATGTGCTAATATTTTCAGATAAACTGTCAAATTCAAAGCCATCCATAAGACTTCCATTAAAAAAAAAGATATCCGGAAAAAATATAAACCCCAGCCCGTATTTGCACTTTAGGTTTTTATTGATTTGGCGAATCTGAGGAATAGAATTTTCATCTTCTCCGCCCAAATAAATGCTTATAGCACCATCTTCCTTTAGAACTCCTTTTACAATTATATTTTCGTATAAGAGTATTCTTGAAAAGGATTTAAGAGAATAAAATGACAGAACACCGTGAACGGATGAAAATAAATTTTGAGTTGAAATACACATCCTTCTTTTAGAATCCAATATTCTGGTTTGATATGCGGGATATGTTTGATTGCTTACTTTTTCCACAATTCAGCGTATTTAGGTGATACAATTTAACATGGAATCTTTTATTTCCAAAAGATTCCATGTTTATCAGAGAACTAAGTATAAAATGTTATGGACTCAACAATATTTACTGATCCTCTTTTTCAACAATATCCTTGCGCAAAGTGCCAATAATAGCCATCAATTCATCATGCTCTTTCTTCGGTACTTTAAAACTGTTAAGAACATCCACCAAATGTTGAGCAACTATATCGAATTCTGAACCTTTAATTCCCAAACCTCCATGTGTAGTTTTCGCAGTGCGACTAATAACCTTACAAGGACCTCCTGTAACAGCACATACTAAATTCTTATTTTTCTGTTTGAATCCAGCTCGGGAATCATCACTCATACCAAAAAATCTTTTACCAACCACATCGTCGTTAAAGAGCCGATCGGCAAAATCGTCAACCACAGCAGAAATGGCTTCATAACCACCTAAACGCTCATAAAGGGATTTCTCTTGGGCTTCTACTGTTGCCACGATGAATAACAAAAAGACGAAAACCACCAATACTTTATTGAAATAATTAATCAAATTTTTCATTTTAAATAGGTTTTGAAAGTTAATAATGTTTATTCAGCGTTAAAGTATTCTTCCTTTATTACTTTACCATTATGCCAATCACGCTTAATAATTTCATGCCAATGGATATGAGAATTATCCTTCATATCAAAATCAAAAACAAATCTAGAAGCTGATTTGTTTCCATCCACCAAGGTGTCAACATGAGTAATTTCATTTACTTTCGCAATGGCCTCTACAAAGCCTTCCATTTTTTCTATCATTGCTTGTTTACTAGCCGTGGCTACATTACCATAATCTGAAGATGCTGCGTTTTCTGAATAAAATTCTGTAACCGCGTCTACCATTCGCCCTTGACTTACTAATTCATCCATTTGGGCATTCAATTCTTTTACATTAATCGTTTGTACTTCCATGATTTCTTTATTTTTTAAATTATTATAAAACAAAAGTAGAAGTACTCGATGGGTAAGTTGATAAACATTTTCCACAGAAAATAGTAAATTTTACACTCTTGATTATTGTTATTCTTTGATAATTATTATACTTCTAAGCAGAAGATTAATTCGGTATCTAATTCGGTGAGTAGGAGAGAAATTAATTTTAAAGTATTGATTGACATATAATTATAAACGAGATTTTGATCCCTCTTTCTCCGCTGAAATTTGATTCCGTTTGAACTCAATACCCCTAAATGAAATATATGCTTCAATAATTTTTTCGTAACTTAGGGGTTTAAGCAATTTGTATTCAGGTATTTTGAAATTGAACAGTTGTAACGTTTAAAACCCCTATTTCTATGAATGTACAACATTCCATAGCTGTGCTTCCCTTTGTCAATATGAGCTCTAACAAAGAGACTGATTATTTCAGCGATGGAATGACAGAGGAGATAATAAATACATTGACTAAAATTCAAGGTTTAAAAGTGACCGCCAGAACTTCTTCTTTTGCTTTTAAAGATAAAAATATTGATGTCCGTTCTATTGCCAATCAGCTTAATGTATCCACAATTTTAGAAGGTAGCATTCGCAAAGTAGAAAATGACCTTCGTATTACTGCACAATTGATTAGAGCAGATGATGGATTCCACCTTTTTTCTAAAAATTTTAATCGCAAACTGCATGATATTTTTGCTTTACAAGATGAAGTAAGTATGCTCATTGCAGAAAAGATTCGCGAAAACTTTGGACATCTCGAATTGCCAGACAAACTCGTAGAGGCACCAACAAAAAACATAGAAGCATATGATGATTATCTAAAAGGCCTTCATCATCAATTTAAATGGAGTAAAAAAGATATGTTCATTGCTACAGAACATTATGAACAAAGCATCGGTAAAGACCCCAATTTTATACGCCCTTATTTAGGCGCAAGCCAAAGCTATAACCTTCTTGCTACTAACGAATATATTCCTCAGGAAGAAGGGTTTAAGAAAGCAACCAAAACGATAAGAAAAGCGATTCCACTTTATAAAGATTTGCCCAATACATGTTTCTTTTTGTCAGCTCAATCTCTTTGGACCAAATGGAATTTTAAAGAAGCTTACTTATATAATACCCATGCTATTGAGATTAAGCCTTCATATTCTATTGCTCATAAAACGTTGGCAGAAATGTATTCGGCTATTGGGGATTTTGAAAAAGCCACATACCATGCAGACATTGCACTATCCATAAATCCTATTTCTTCTAGCCACCTCTATACAAAGGGTACTATTTATTATCTGACAAAAAACTATGCGAAAGCAATTGAAACAATGAATAACATTTTAGCTATAGACTCTAATTGGAAATTAGCTGAAGAAATTATTGTTGCCTGCGGTGTATTGAATAATGATTCTGAGAAGTTAAACCAGTTTTTAAACCGTAGTTCTTCGAATATAAATCCTAAAGACAGCAGAAGGCTCTTTGAATTCAATAATTGGGAAATAGCTGTGGATATGACAGAAGACCGTTCGCTCGAAGAAATGCAACAACAAGACGGTGTTACTAAAAGTGTTATTCCCTGGGATCTTTATTTTCAAGTTTATAAAGGAAATCATGCTCTTGCACTCGACATTCTTGAGAAAAGTGTTCAATATCGAATAAGTCGATATATTAACTTTAGACATGATCCTTTTCTATTACCTCTTCATGAATATGATCGGTTCCAGAAATTAGTGGAAACTATTTTTGATGAATCCAAACTTCCACCTATTGAAGAACATAAATTTGATGAATTTTCGGAATCGAAGAGTAAATCTCTATTGAACAACGATGAAACTAGTGAATATCTGATTGGCCTCTCATCCTGTATGGAGAATGATAAATTTTATTTGAATTCAGACTTATCTCTAAAATTATTAGCTGAGCACATGGTCATTCACCCAAACAAACTTTCTTGGCTACTCAATAATCATATTGGCCAAAACTTTAACGAATTTATTAATACATATCGTTTAGAAGATTTCAAAATGAAGGCTTTAAATCCATCTAATAAACATATAACGTTATTGGGATTGGCCTATGAAAGTGGCTTTCAATCTAAATCGGTATTCAACGCCTTCTTTAAAAAATCAATGGGTGCTACACCAAAAGCGTGGTTAAAATCTGCCATAGCCTAATTCGGGGAATTTCTTTTCTAATTTATTCAGTAATTTTTTCAAAAGTCCTGAATCTCACCTCAAGTCCTGAATTTCACCAATATGTCTGAAATTATAATTACAGTCGACTCACATAGTGCTCTTCCCCATCTTTGTGGTATTAATTATTTATAAACTTTTAAAAATAGAATAGTATGCCACTTACATTAACACTAACAGAAGGTGTGTTGCCTTCAGGAAAAGAAAAAGAAGCCGTACAACAAATTACGGATTCTTTATTAAGAACTCACGGTTTAACTGGTAATACAGTAATGACCCCGAATATTACAGCCAATGTACATATTGTACCAAAAGGATCATCATTTTCAGGTGGAGAAGAATTCTTAGGCGCCTGGGCAGAATGGAAAGTCCCTTCGTTTGCCTTAGCAGACCAAGCTGTAATTAAACAACATTATGCTGAGGTTACAGAAATCATATATAAGTTATCAGAAGGAAAACAACCCAAAGATAATATTTACGTAAACGTTGTTCACACTGTAAATGGTGGATGGAATCTCGACGGAATAGCTATGACTAATGAAGAATTAGGAGTGGCTATTAGCAAAGGAGTATTAATTGAGAGTAATTAAAAAACAAAATTTTATTAATATAAAAATTCAACAATTATGGAAAATTCAAAAAAGACAATATTATTAATTCATGGGGCATGGGAAGGTGCTTGGTCATGGAAGGACACTATAAATTTTTTAGAAAGAAGTGGTCATGAAGTAATCGCTATTGATTTACCAGGTCATGGAAATGATAAAACTCCTATTGCTGATATCACTCTTCAGCTATATGTGAATAGGGTGAAAGATGAAGTGATCAACATCGGAAAACCAGTTGTGTTAGTAGCACATAGTTTTGGTGGTTTTGTGGTCTCTCAAGTAGCTGAAGAAATGCCGGAGAATATAGAAAAATTGATATTTGTAGCTTCAGCAGTTCCATATGATGGGAAAAATGCAGTAGAGGTTTTTATGACAGATGAGGACAGTGAATTTCTTGAAAACTTAATCTATTCAGAAGATAAACAATCTGTATCTATGAGTAGAGAGACTATTTTGAACGTGATATTTACTGGAGCCACAGAAACACAAATTGACAAAGTAATTCCTCAGTTGGTAAATCAAGCTACCAAACCCTTTTTAGAACCTGTAATCACTACAGAAGAAAAATTTGGCAGTGTATCTAAAGCCTATGTTGCAACTACGATGGATAGAGTAGTTTCTCCAAAAGCACAACGATTTACACAAGAATTCCTTGGTATTGATGATGAGGAGGTCATAACTTTAGAGTTTGGTCATGTTCCCTTAGAAACAGCACCAGAAGAACTTGCTAAGGCGATTGAAAAACTGGCGACCTCTAAATCTACAGTAATTATTTAGAAATTGAGAGTAAGGGGGCTTAGGTCCCCTTATTTTCACTATTAAATAAGTGAGAAAAGGAAATTTATTTTATGATGTGAGCATTGTGATTCGTGTTTATAAAATTATCAGAAAGACCCTTTAATATCATGAAAAATATACGAAAAACAGCTCCAAATAATACGGTAGGCATTATAAGAATAATGTTGGGCATCATTTTTCTGATGACGGGAATCATGAAACTATTCTTAGCAGATTTTGAAGCTGCCTGGAGTATTCAATTAGTTGAATCAGAAATTCCATTCTATGCTTTTAATTATTGGTTCGTTCCTATGTTGGAAATTTTATTAGGTATTATTTTATCTCTGGGATATTATTCTAGAATCGGAGCCTTACTGATTTTACCGATTATGCTAGTGGCTATATATGTTCATTTGACAGTCAGTAATCCAGCAGCATTCCCAGCTCAACCTCAAGAACCTTATATACCTATTGCAATTGTTACATTGTCATTAATTGTTATGAATCGAGGAGGAGGGAATTAGAGTTTGGATTTGAAATCAATAATTATTAAACCTTAAATTTTATTAAAATGAAAAATATTAGAAATTTATTTATCGCAACATTCGCTATTCTTAGTTCTCAATTTGCAATCGCTCAATTACCTGACCCTGGTTTTGTGATTGATAACAGTACAGCTATCGTCATTACAGATCCACAAAACGATTTCCTGAGCCCTCAAGGTGTTACCTGGGGTGTTGTTGGAGAAAGTGTTACTAAAAATAATACGGTTGAAAACTTAGAAACGTTATTCAAGCTGGCTGAAACCAATGGTATTAAAGTATTTATATCACCACACTACTACTACAAACATGACCATACCTGGAAATTTGAAGGTGCCCTAGAAAAACTAATGCATAATATCAAGATGTTCGATAGAGGTGATCAGTTAAATAAAGAAGGCTTTGTAGGTTCCGGAGCAGATTTTTTAGAACCCTACAAAAAGTATATTGAGAAAGACTTTGTTACTGTTGTTGGACCTCATAAGGTATTCGGGCCTGAACAAAACGATTTAAGTTTACAGTTAAGAAAGCAAAAAATTGACAAAGTAATTTTAGCGGGAATGTCAGGTAATTTGTGTGTAGAATCACATATGAGAGAGTTGTTAGAAGATGGCTTTGAAGTATCGGTAGTAGGTGATGCAACGGCTTCAGCAATAATTCCAGAATATGATGGAAACACAGCTGCCCAAACCAACTTTAGATTTATTTCAAGTCATGTTTATAAAACGGCTGAGATGACAGATGCCATATCAAAAGCCAAAACAAATGATACTCTTAAAAAATAACAACTAAGCTACTAGACTATTTAGTCTAGTAGTAAGATTGCGATTAATCATAATTAAACTATAAAACCATGTCTCAAGTAATTGCAAAAACAGATCGATCAAAATATAAAACCAATGTTACAGTTGGCAAATTTAAAATTATTAGCGATGAACCTATTCCTTATGAGCAAGATTTAGGACCTTCACCTTATGATTTTTTACTAACGGCTCTTGGAACTTGTATAGCAATGACGCTTCGAATGTATGCCGATAGAAAGAAATGGAATCTGGAAGAAATAGAAGTGCATTTAGATCAATCTAGAATACATTCAAAAGATTGTGAAGAATGTGAATCTGTTGATGGATATATCCATGTCATTACCAAGAAATTAAATTCTATCGGCGACTTAACGAACGAGCAAAAACAAAGACTATTAGAAATTTCAGATAAATGCCCTGTTAATAAGACACTGACCAATGAAATAAAGATTAGACGAGAGAATTGAAAATGATAAGAGGTAGTCAATTACCAGACTACCTCTTTATATTAAACAATTATGCTATCAGACTTTGATGAATCAGCTCAGGTCGAAACGATCAAGATTCATCACCTTGGTCCACGCTACTACAAAATCCTTTATAAACTTTTTAT
>Ga0209633_10005684_pt1 | contig 10882 bp, 8 predicted proteins | sample Cruoilmetagenom1_FD_187290 | JGI IMG/M metagenome (GOLD analysis project Ga0209633, IMG submission 187290) | Oil polluted marine microbial communities from Coal Oil Point, Santa Barbara, California, USA - Sample 1 (SPAdes) (version 2) | ecosystem: Environmental > Aquatic > Marine > Oil seeps ... | reverse complement strand
CAGGTTGCGTGCCGCCCGTTTATGGGCCTGTTCCCAGTCCAGCCCCCCGTCTTTAAAGGCGTCAATTTCACGAACCAGCAAAGTATTTCCTTTTCGGGAAACTGTAAGAACAGCCCCTACCTGAGTGATAAACGGGGCATTCGCCAGCTTCTCTGATCGTGGAAAGTCAAATACGGTCCAGGCAAACTCCAGATCCAGATCGCCTTCACCGGGAGAAACAGTCTCTGCTGGAAGAGGCAGGCCGGATATCCAGTCACCTACGGCCCCGTCGAGAGTTGAAAGCTCTCCAACCACAGAGCTGTTGACTGAAAGTGCCAGCAGAACAGGATTTACCACAATCTCCACAGTCGCTCTGGAAATGGGAAATCCCCCCGGGGGGATGTTCCAAACTGCCAAATCGGGAATAACTTCCATCCGAAATGTACCTGTTGCCGTGGATTCAGGGGATAAGGTATATGAAAAACTTCCATCGGGACCGGTTGTTAGTTGAACTGTACCGGCTTCCGGATTGGTAAAAACCAGAGGATAGGCTCCCATCTCAAGATTGTCGCCGGATTCAACTTTACCTGAAACAACAACTTCCGATCCAAACTTAATCACGGAAGGGCTCACCTGTGCCTTCACAGCCAAAGATCCCGTCCGATCTGAAATCTGGCCATCTACACTGTCTATCAGAAGCCCTCCGCTTCCCAGGGTTTCATCTTTCACCCGAAGTCCCCATGGAGAGGATAAAAGAGTTACCCTGGCCCGGCCCAAAGCTGCCATTATCTCAGCTTCACTTAAGTTACCTTCAGCAACCGGTTTTAACGCGGTGTTGGCCCTTAAAGTAAGGGTAGCGATTTCTTCATTGATAATCGCCGCCCAGACCGCTTTGGACAATCTCACATAAACCCAGGCTCCCTGATCGGGTGAAAACCAGGTATCAACGGTTTCCACAGACTTCAGATTCTGTTCAACTGATTCATTAACAGTCCGGTCTACAGACTCGGTGAAATCCCCCTCGGATGAAGCTCTGGAGGAAACCTTCAGCTCCGAGCTCACCTGAGCTGAAATTTGAGCCGCAAGGTCGGCCCGGGCAGCCGCAGCGGCCTTTTCCCGGTCTTCGGCCATATTTTCTGTATTACTGCCGCCAATCCCGACATAGAAAGAACTTGATGACGGATATGAGGAAAGCCATTCAGGCATACCGCTGTTCGGTCCCCCTGAGCATGCGGTAAAAAGAAAAATAAGAACCGCCGTAAGAGCGGCCGTTTTGAAAATCCTATTCGAAAGACTTGATATCAAAATCTTCATCACTGAGGTCGTCTCCTAAATCATCCGGTAGCTCCGGAGAAACCGAAAAATTATCTGAACCTTCATCATCAAAGGACAAATCAGGCAGATCGCCAAAATCACTCTCAAGATCCAGAGCATCCTCCGGTTCCGACAGTACAGCCGTCGGTTCCTCTGGATCAAAAGTTTCTACTGCGGCGGCTTCTGCAACTCCAGAGGCCCCTGCTGCAGCGGCTCCGAGCTCTTCTCCAAATGAAAATTCTTCACTTTTATCCACATCCGCCGGGAAATCAGGAGCTTTTTCAGATTTTTTAGTTTTTTTCGGATTCTTAGTCTTTCTGGGAGCTTTAGGAGGTTTTGCTGACCTTGGAGCCTTGGCCGTTTTAACTTTTTTAACCTTCGGCTGTTTCACTTTTCCGGTGTAGCTTGAACGGTTTACCGGTCTCTCATTCCGATGATCCTCGTTCCAGAACCGTATATAGGCTCCGGTAAGAAAGATATCAAAAAATACTCCGATACCGAAAAGTCCACCTGTCAGAAGCCAGATAATACCACTGACATATCGACCGAGATAAAAGCGGTGTATACCCAGTATTCCCCAGTGAAAAAGAAAGGCGTAAGCGGTTACATAACTCTTCCGCCCTTCCCGGGCCACGGTTACAGCCATAACCACCGGTAGAATAATTCCTGTAAGAGCGTTAATTATCAGTATTGACAAAAGAAAACTCCAGAGATTCTCCTTTATCCAGATAAAAGCTCCCCTGAAATCCCCGGAACCGAGGATGGAAACCAATGTTCCCATATCTTCCATCCGGGACATGAAAAAGCCGCTTACAGATCCTATCCCCGAGTTTACCAGAAGACTGCTGCCGGAAATCTTTTTTGGAGCTTTTCCCCCTACAACAGCGTAGGTTCGCTTCAAAAACCGGCGGTTTACAACGGTATCTTCACTTATATATTTCCCGGACTCAGTAAATTCGGAGCTATCAGGATACTGACCCTCCAGAAAATAACGGGCAACGGCGTACAGACTGCTTTCAAACTCCGGATTTTCCGTTTTGGGATTATCCGGCAGCATTTGAACACGGAAACTCTCTGCCGCCTGAAAAACGGCCATCCCGTCATCACAGCCCTTGGACAGAGCCCGCTGATAAAACAGCCAGGCCGCATCGTAATCTCCAGCCTGAAAATAACCGTTACCCCGGTCTGCATCCTCTCTCCAGGCATCCCCGGCGTACAAACCCGCCAGAACCAGAAGAGAAAGGAATAACAGCAAAACACCGCGCTTCATATGCATACTCATGATACTCGATTTATCGGCATGTGAATGCAATAGATAGCAGGGATTTATTAGATATCCCTTCGAAAAAATCGGTACTGGTCGTGATTCCCGCATCAGAGTATGCTAATTTTCATATCAGGGAGCCCCGATGATCAAGATTCTGCCCACCGGCACCTCCGCCATCGTGAAGCACGGATTAAAACCCGTCCGCAGCAATAAAGCCCGCGGCCGCCTTGGAGATGGTGCAAAAGAGCATACTTTCGAGACCGGACCGGTGAGTATTCACGCCTTCTGGAAAGACAACAAACTGGAAGCCGCTCTGAAAATTAACTCCGAAATATACATCCGGAGTATCACCCTGGATTTTCGGTTCAGATCGCCCCGGCACTCGGGAGATACAACCCTCTGGGTTGAAGCATTCAATGATTCGTTTAAAACCGGAAAGATAAGAACAGTTCCCGGTATTTTTTCACAAAAAACCAACCGGGATGGAGCATTCGCCCTCTGGATCGCAGAAGAGCCGGATAACGATGGCTTATTTTTCAGACAGTCACCCCCGGGGGATTACCCCCTTCGATTCCACTGTAAACCTCTTGCCAGGATTCTGAAGATAACATGGGACATCAACCGGATGTTCGACGAAGGGGAGAGCCTGAATCTTCCCGAGGTGGGAATAAGCCGGGGCCGTATGGACAAACTACTGCCCTCCTGGCGCCGTGAGTGGGAAAGAGCCTCCCACCGGGAACTCCCCGGGAATAGAAGAGTCGGCTGGTGTGGAGGAAAGGAGCTTCAAACCCCAAAAGATCTCCGGGAAATTCTCAGCTCCATAAAGTCCCGCAAAATCAAGATTGACTGGTTTTCCATTGGTCCGGAATACGCATCAGAATACGGCGACTGGCTTCTGCCTTCCGAAGCATTCAGAGACCGTATGGGAAGCCTGTCCCGCACCATCAGTGAGCAGAGTATGACTCCGGGGCTGAGATTCGCTCCCCTTCTTGTGTCAAAAAAATCCATACTTGCAGATGAATACCGGGAATGGCTTGTTAAAACGTCTAATGGATTGCCGGTTACAGTTCCCGGATATTGCGGGGAAAAAGAATCTCTATACGTCCTTGATGTTACCAGAGAAGATGTGATTAAACATCTCAAACGAACCTTTACCATCATGCGCGACCAATGGGGTTTCAGAGCTTACTCTCTGGAGCGGATAAATGCCGCCGTCGTTCCCGGATTACGTAATGATAACAAACTAAGCGAAAGTACATTGTTAAAAATAACGGCAGAAGCAATCCGGGGAACCCTGGGGAACAAGGTTCTCATCCTTGCCAGCGGCCTCCCGCGGATAACAACTCCGGGTATCTGGGATGCCAGAGTACTTACCCCCGGGATTATTACCACCAACGGTTCCCGAAAAAAACGCCTTGCTCTGATGTCTGTAACCTCCGCCCTGCTGCACAGTTCATATTGGAATGAATCCACCTGGATTAACGCCTCGGGTATGCTCCCTATGAGTCTCTTTCAACAGGATTGTGATTTATCAACACAATCTCTCAAGACTGCGGTAATTCTGTCTTCGGGATTGGTAACATTCACCGGAGATCCACGAACCATAAAAAACAACGTCGGGAGCTCAATTACAGATTTTCTGGAACTCTTTCACAAATGCCGTAAAGGAAAGCTCAGTATCGTTCCAGGCATCGGCGGGGGGAGTAACCAGCCTCTGGTAGTCCGCAACAGCACCGGTTGGGTGGGTCTATTCAACTTCTCCAACCGAAAAAAGGAAGTCCGGCTGGCCAGGGATGATATGAAAATAAATCTTGGTGTCTCTACCGCACTTTCCGCAGGAGACAGCACGATTTTCAACAGTCCCGAGATTCACGTGGCCCTGCCCCCCATGGGTTATCGCCTCTTCCGGGGATAAAAAATGCTGCGTTTGGGGCTGGATGAAGCCGCTCTCGGTCCCATCTTGGGACCATTCTGTGTCTGCCTAACCACCTTTTCCATCCCTGCACATGTACCTCAGACTGACGCACCCGAACTCTACGACCTACTCGCGGATTCGATTTCTCAGACAAAAAATATCCCCGGCCGGATTGCCGTGGCGGACAGCAAAGTTCTCTACTCTCAATCCACCGGCATTAAAACCCTGGATGCCGGAGTTACAGCGTTTCTGGTAGCTGCCGGTTTTTCTCTGCCATGCTCTTTAACTGACCTCCTGTCGGCCCTCTCCCCCCAATCCGACATCAAAGCTCTCAAAAGCACTCCCTGGCTTGCCGGGGCTGAAGATTTTTCCATTCCCTGGAATGCTGACGCCAAAGACTCTCAGACCAACCTGAAAGCTGCTCTGGACAAGCTGGGTATCAGCTTCCACCTCCCCTCCCTGCGTTTTGTCCCTGCCGGGGCATTCAACCGGGAAATCACAGCTCACAGCGGCAAGGGAGGCGGGATAAGATCCATCATCACCCCGCTCCTGAAAGAAGCTCTCGGCAACAGTGATGAGAGGCGCATCACTGTCGACCGTCAGGGCGGCCGCCGCTACTACGGAGAATGGCTCAATGATATCTTGCCAGGCGCTCCCTTAAGAGCCCTGGAAGAAGGCCCGAAACGCTCGGCTTACACCGCAGGAAACCGGCACATTGAATTCCTGGTGGGGGCCGATGGAATCCGTATGGAAACCGCCCTGGCCTCGATGTTCGCCAAGTACATCCGGGAGTCCGCCATGAAGCTCTTCAACAGCTGGTGGGTAAAAAGAGTTCCGGGCATCCGTCCCACCGCCGGCTATCCTCAGGATGCCAAACGTTTCATCGCAGATATCAAGGCTGCCGGCGCCATGCCGGATAACCCCGACACCCTCATCCGCCGACTTTAGAAGGCAAAGCCGGGACACCACCCCTTGACCCCGCTCTCCTGAAAACCTAAATTCCGCTAGTAAGGAAGACAACATGGCAAAACCGGCTCTCTTCGGATTAACCCTGGAAGAACTCAAAACTGTAACTTCAGAGCTCGGCCTGCCCTCTTTTGCCCCCCGGCAAGTAGCCGAATGGCTCTACAAGCACCGCTCTTCCTCCTTCGAGGAGATGACAAATCTCTCTAAAACCACCCGGGATCGTCTCTCGAAGAACTACGAAATCGGCGTTGTCCAGCCCTCTTCTGTCGCCGTTTCCAACGACGGTACAAAAAAATACCTCTTCAGTCAGTCCGGTCATTCCGTGGAAACTGCCTGGATTCCCGAAGAAAAACGGGGAACCCTCTGTGTCTCCACCCAGATCGGCTGCCGCCGGGGCTGTAAATTCTGCATGACCGCCCGTCAGGGTTTTCAGGGCAACCTGAGTGCCGGTGAGATACTCAACCAGTACCGTTCCCTCCCGGAGAGCGAAGAGGTTACCCATTTCGTATTCATGGGCATGGGAGAGCCCCTGGACAACTTGAAAGGGGTGCTTCCAACCCTGGAAATCCTGACAGCAGACTGGGGCTTCGGTTTCAGCCCGAAAAAAGTTACCGTTTCCACTATAGGGATACTCGAGAGCCTGGATGAGCTGCTTCAGGCCAGCGAATGCCGCCTGGCAATAAGCCTCCATTCCCCCTTCCCCGACGAAAGGGCCGAATTGATTCCCTACGAACGCCGCTACCCGATTATCGAAGTACTGGATTTCCTGCGACAGGCCGATCTTGGCCGCCGACGGCTCACTATCGAGTACCTGATGATAGACGGGGTGAACGACTCATCCCGGCATTCCCGGGAACTGGCCCGAATCCTGGAAGGCCTGGGAGCCCGGGTAAATCTGATACCCTACCACCCCATTCCCGACTTCCCCGGAACGCCGAGCCCTCCCGGGCGCATTGCAGGCTTCCGGGACGATCTGAACCACCGGGGGGTAATTGCAACGGTTCGCCGGAGCCGGGGACTGGATATCGATGCAGCCTGCGGTCTGCTCACTACCAGGCGAAAAGCGTAAAGAGACCCGGCGGCAGAGGTCATTTTCAAGTATACTGAAAACCAGAGGAGCCCCCTTAAATGGCAAAAAAGAAAGCAGAAATCAACTCCTGGGACATACTGGAAGACTACCGCGGAGAATTCATCAAAGGTGAATGGCCCACCATCCCCGAACAGTTTCACCTCTCCGCCCACCTCTACCCCGAGCAGACCGCCTTCACACAATTCTCCCCGGAAGAAGTCCGGATAACCTACCGGGAAGCACTGGAATACGTTAAAAACATCGCATCCTGGCTGGTTGGCAAGGGCCTGAAAAAAGGCGAGCGGGTGGTTTTAATCGGGAAAAACTCCCCCGGGTGGGCCCTGGGATATCTTGCCGCATTGGAAGCAGGGGGTGTAATTGTCCCCATGGACGCCCAGATGGAAGACAAAACCGCTGAAAAGCTCATCGCCTTTGTCGAAGCCCGATTCCTCATAGCCGACGGGGACAAACATGATGTTCTCGGGGGTAAAGGCTCTGGAATCAAACATAAAATCAGTCTTTCCCGAGGTATAGGCCACTTTATTACCGAACTTCCCACCGGGAAAAAAGCCGATTTTCCGGAAACCGGGGAAGACGACCTGGCCGCCATACTTTTCACATCGGGAACCACCGGAATGGAAAAAGGGGTGATGCTTACCCATAAAAACTTCATCACCGATGTTTATCAGGCCTGTCATCACGACTTTCTCAAGGCCGATCAGAGCGATGTATGGTATGCCCTGCTGCCCCTGCACCACAGCTACTGCATGACAGCGGTTTTTCTGGAGGGCATCAAACATGCCAGCGAAATTGTGTTCGCCCCGGCGATAGTGATTGATAAAATCATGAAAGATCTGGAGTTCGGCGGGGTAACCATCTTCATGGGCATCCCCCTGCTCTACAACAAGATTCTCAAGGGCATGATGAAGAAGGTGCGGGCCAAGGGTTTATTCTCCCATCTGCTGGTGGGTCTGCTGATGCGGGTGAGCGGTTTTTTCAAGATTGCCTTCAAGGTGAATATTGGTAAAAAACTTTTCGGCAATATCCTGTTGAAAAAGGCCAATCTGTACAATCTGAAGTATCTGATTTCAGGTGGGGGACCTCTGGCGCCGGAAACGGTACGCCGGTACCAGGAACTGGGTCTGGATTTCGTCCAGGGTTACGGCATGACAGAAACAGCTCCCATATCCACTTTGAACCCCGCCCATGCCTTCAAACTCAGCTCGGTGGGAAAGGTTTTTCCCCTGATTGAAATGGAGATTCATAATACCGACGGGGAAGGAATCGGTGAAGTGGTAATCAAGGGCCCCATCTGCTGTAAGGGCTACTGGAAGAACGAGGAGGCCACTGCCGAACTCTTCGACGATGAGGGCTGGCTGCACACCGGTGATTTAGGATACCTGGATAAAGAAAACTACCTCTACCTCACCGGAAGGAGTAAGAATCTCATCGTCTCCCAGGGGGGGAAAAATATCTTCCCTGAAGAGGTGGAGGATCATTTTCAGCTCTATCACCAGATCGATCAGATTATGATCCGCGGGTACCTGGCGGATGAAGTTACCAGGGCTGAAGGAATTGAAGCTCTTATTTTCCCCAGCCGGGAGCATTATGAAAGCCTGGGAACTTTTGAAAGCGAGGCAATAAGGAAGGATCTGATTCAGGCTGTGAAAGCCGTGAACCGGGAACTTCTGGTCTACAAGCGCATCGATCGCATCCGCATCCTTGAGGAGGCCATGCCCACCACCTCCACCCGGAAAATCAAGCGTCCGGTGGTGAATAAATTATTGCCTGTCGACAGGGAAGGGTTCTTTACGGTTTGAAATGAAAAGAAATGAACTCTCCCGGCGAAAAGACGGCTTCAGGAAGGCGGGTCTCAGGGCTACAATGCCATCATCCCTGCCTTTTGAGATTCACCTGGAAGACGCCCGGGGGGCGGTTCTCGCCCTCCACGGTTACACCGGAGGCCCCTCAGACCTGAGGTATCTGGCCGGCCGTCTGGCCGCTGCCGGTTTCGCTGTTTCTGTTCCCCGGCTCCCCGGGGCGGGAACGGATATGGACGATTTGTCGAACACCTCCCGGAGAGACTGGATGCGCCGGGCAATTGATACCTGGGAAGATCTCCGTTCCCGATACAAAACGGTATCTATACTCGGATACTCGATGGGGGGGCTGCTGGCCCTGGAGCTGGCAAGAATGGTGAAGAGCGAAAAAACGGTGCTTCTGGCCCCGGCTCTGATTACTTCCCATAAATCGATGCGGTTCCTTCCGCTTTTGCGGCCCCTGGCCGGAGTGCTTCCTAAAATGAAGACTGGATGGGAACCGAAAGACGAGGACAGCGAGGAGAGGAGGGAACACGGAAGGCGTTACTGGGCTTACCGGGATCTGAAGTCTGCCGCCCAGCTCTCCCTGCTCCAGAGTGAAGTTCTAAAACATCTCGGCGGCATCAGAACCCCGGTAATGGCTGTCGTTTCTTCAGAAGATATGACGGTTCCCGCCAAAGTTCTGAAGCTGCTGGAAAAAAGACTGCCATCAGGCCTGTCCGCCACACTTGTTGTAACAAAATGCGGCCACAACATACCCCAGGGACCCGACCAGGAGAAAGTCGCCGATGCGGTGATTGCCTGGCTGTAAGAACGCATCCGGCAGCCGCTCCGGCCGAGGAGAGTACCTTACATCCCTGCTGTTCTCATTTTATTACCATTATCAGCCGATAATCCAAATGTGAACGAATCAAGGTCTGTCCTGCGCGACCTCGCAATAGCTCTCGGTGTACTCGCACTTGTTTTTGCCGGCCTCTTTGCATGGGCAACACTCAGCGGAGAAAAACCTCAACTTCTCACCTCATTCCTCGATCCCGATGTTCCCAAACGCCTCGAAACCGCACCTCCTGTTGTTGCAGAACCGGAGAAAGAGGAAATTATCCGCTATGTTACCGGTGAACACACCGTTATCGGCGGAGAGTCCTTTTCTCTGATTACCGGAATGTACTGGGATGATATTTTCCTCTGGCCTGATTTATATGTTCTGAACGATATGAAATCCGGAGACCCGGATTTGATTTTCCCCGACGAAATTGTAGATATATACAACCGTCTGGGTAATGGGAATGTATACTCCGGTGCCGAAAAGAATATGCTTCTAGATGCCTATATGAAGATTTACAGGCGCTACAAAGCCATCGGACCCGAAAAGAACGGCTCCGCCTGGACTCTTTTATGGTGCGGCGCCAAGTACGATCATGCTTTTCTTGATATTTATGCCGATCAGATCGATCCTGAAGACATGGTTGTAGCCCGGCGCTATATTGAAGAAGAAGGGTTTCTGGACTGAAACTACCCGGGATCGAAATTAATCCCGGGAGTCAACTCAGATGTTTATCCCTGATATGAAGCTTTGGAAAAAGCCAGGTAGGGATAGTAAACAAATCCGAAAAACAGCGCGAGAATAACATGCCATCCCGGCTGACCGAATTTCAGAACCAGATTGTAAATAATCATGATTGCAAATACGATATTGGCAATAGGTACAAAAATCAGCATGAAAATCCACCAGACCGGTTTATCAATAATCTGAAGCATCACGATGATGTTGTAGATCGGGACAAGAATCGCCCATCCGGGTTTACCGGCTTTGGTGAAAATCTTCCAGTTCGCCACAATCAGCACAATAGCGACAATAATCCATACTACGATCAGTACGGGGCTGAAACCTGAATCAGACATATATTTCTCCTCAACAATGAATATACATTCAAGCTATTCCATAGAATACCTAATATCAAGTTCAGAACGGAATAACTGCATTTATTTCTTCCGATTCTCCACTCACAGGGTGGGTAAAATGCAAAAAGGCCGCATGGAGCAGCAGGCGGGGGGAAGAATCCCTGATTAGCTGATCCCCATAAAGTGAATCACCGGAAATTGCGGCTCTGCAGATACTTAATGCCAGCCGTAACTGATGGGTTCGGCCGGTGAGCGGCTTTAGCTCAAGCCGGTAAATACTTCCCGCTGCAGTTTCCCCGCTGCGGGTATCAGATAACAACCGCCAGTCGGTTACCGCCTCTTTTCCCCTTTCAGGATCGATAAGCTGATGAGGCCGGTTATCAGTATCCAGACGCTGAAACAAGGTAATCCGTCCTGATAATTGCCCATGCTCAAACACAACGCCTTTTCGCTGAGGATCTTCAGGAAGAGCATGAGTAATGGCAATATAGGTTTTTTCAATTTCCCTGTCCGCAAATGCCCGGCTGAGTTTTTGGTGGACATCAGGATTCCGGGCCATAAGAAGTATGCCGGAAGTCGCCATATCAAGACGATGAACCTCCCGTATCCAGCCGAAATCCAATATTGCCCGGGCCACCGCACAATCGGCT
>Ga0209633_10005683_pt1 | contig 10882 bp, 11 predicted proteins | sample Cruoilmetagenom1_FD_187290 | JGI IMG/M metagenome (GOLD analysis project Ga0209633, IMG submission 187290) | Oil polluted marine microbial communities from Coal Oil Point, Santa Barbara, California, USA - Sample 1 (SPAdes) (version 2) | ecosystem: Environmental > Aquatic > Marine > Oil seeps ... | reverse complement strand
TCGCGCATCGTGGCGATAACCCTGTCCTCAAACGGAGATACACCGGCACGCATGAAATCGAGGCCATCGGCATTGGCCACTACATCGACCTCACTGCCACGCGCCTCGTGTTCGTTCAGGAATTCCTCCGTATACGCCAGGGCGGCGGCGAATTGCTTCGGGTCCGACTGGCTGATGTGCAGAATGATCCGATCAGTCTGTTGATCGGTGGCGGATGCAAGAACCGGCGTGAAATCACGGTCCATTTGCTTTCCGTAGTAATAGCCGAGGATCCCGACACCAAAGCTCACGATCAGAACGACAATGGATGCGGCCACCCTCAATGCGGGCTGTTTCCAGATCGGGGTTTTTACAGTCCGCTGGCCACTTGACGGTGCGCATGCATTCCCAAAACCCAGCTTCATCAGATCTTTCGACCGGCGCAGCCGGTACACCCGTTCCCGTACCTCGGGATCGTTATCCATGGCCTTGATAATGGACTCGCAGTGGGTCGCATCGAGCTGGCCGTCGACGAACGCGCCCAATGTATGGTCATCAAGATGATCGGATTCCTGCATGGTCCTACTCCACCAAACGCATGTGCCCCTTGGTCGCCGTGGACCTGGGGAAGACCCTTTTCAGCCTCGATAATAGATTCTGTCTCGCCGAGTGCAGACGGCTCATGACCGTGCCGATCGGGATATCCAGGACCCGGGCGACGTCACAATACGAAAACCCTTCCAGATCAACGAGTGATATGACCTGACGCTGTTGCATTGGCAAGGTCGCCACGGCCCCTCGCACCCGGCTCACCATCTCCAGTTCCTGGCAATTGCTAGCCGGTCCCGGGTCTTGTGAGGGTAGTTGCTCATCGAGTTCATCGTATCGCTTGTTTCGCTGCAAATAGCGGTACCAGTGGTTGTTCATAATACTGTAAAGCCATGCAAACAACCGCTTTTCATCCCGTAGTTGGTGGCTGTTACTAATGCCGGCCGCCATTGTCTCCTGCACCAGATCATCAGCCAGCATTTCATCACTACACCAGGCGAGCGCCACACGGTAGAGGCGATCCCGCGATTCGGCGATCCGGCTCGTAAGCGAGGCGTCGGAGCAGACCGTGATCTTTCTCATCACTGTTAACTAGATACCTGCATTGGCAAATTTATTCTCTTTTTTGAACCTCGAACGGGTAGACAGCAGATTGCGCCGAAAATTCCTGTGCCCCATTGAATATGAGTGACAAGCGATTAGTTAGCAATTGCTTCTAAAGGCCTAGTCGTTCCGCGTCAAACAATAACAGCCTGTCGTTGTCGTTGATTCGAGCCCTGCCTGAATGCATTCATTCAGCGCCAAAACCACGTGCATTAAGCGGCCAAAAAAAATGAATAAATTCCCTATTCAGGATATCCATATAGGATGCGCGGCGAACCTCGCTGGTGCGAGCACGCCTGCGCCCGAATCACCATGACTTTGAAAATAATCTTTAACTTATATTTGGTTGGAGGAGAAAAGGATGGAGAGAAGCGCGAAACCAAAACTCCCTTTAGGCCTGTTGTATGGACTAGGCCTCACTGTACTCTCGGGAACAACGATCGCCCATGATGTGGGCAATGCCGGGCTCCCGGTCTGTCTGGAGGGCAACTTCATGGTGGCTGACGCCATGAACGCGCCCTTTTCGAATATCCCGGGTCCCGGTCGCGTCCTGGAGATGAACATCTTTACCGGTGAACGCGGCATCACGGTCGACAATCCCTTTGCCGAGCCCGGCACCCATGATGTCTTCTCCACCGACATCGCCATACCCGGTCCCTGGAAACCCACGGGTGTGCTGTCCGGCGGTCTGAACGGTCACGCCTTCATCAGCGGCGCGGCCCAACACACATTGACCGAGTTCCACCGCGATGGCACCCCCATCCAATCGGTCCGGCTACCGACGGCGCCCGCGGTCGATGCGGGCTTTGGTGCGGTGCCACGGCTGCTCGGTTCGCAGATGATGCCCAACGGCAACCTCATCCAGAACGTCTGCGACGCCAACTTCTTTAACGCCTCGAACTCCGACACTATCCTCCCCGGTGAACCCGACCCGGCCGGCGACGGCAACGCATCGAATCTGTATTTCCCACCAGTGTATTCGACACCGGAACGCGCCGCGAACAGTCGTCTGCTGGTTCTGGACCAGGAGACCCTGGAAGTGGTCGACGAGTACAGCGCACCGGATGATCCGCGCTGGACCTGCATGGCGGGGGTGGTCTTCAGTGACGAAGGGATGTACGTCAGCATGTTCCATGGCGCCGCGGTGTTCGTCATCGACTGGAAGGCCGGACTGGAGTCAGGGAGTGCCGGTGTCGGCAGCAACGAGACGGGTAAGAAGTTCAAGCTCGGCCAGAAAAAGAACAAGGCGAAGATGATACGGGTAATCGACCTGCTGGGTCCGGATGCCGCGATGGACGACCCGAGGCGGCGCGACTCGCTGCGCGCCATCACCTTCGATGAGGGCGGCAACCTGTATGCGACCTTCCGAGCGCGTTCCAGAGACTGCCTCAGGGGAGAATTCCCCGGTGCCCCGAATGGCTGCAACCCCGGTGTGTTCCGTCAGCATGTTGCCGTGGTGCCCTGGGGCGAGAGCTATCCGACCCGCACCATTGCGCTGGATCCCGGCGTCAATGTCATCGCCGGCATTCGCACCAACCGCATGTCCGGGGTGGCCTGTGACGCCATCAACCCGGTCGACCCGGGAATGGGCAAGCGGTCTGATCCCGATGCCTGCGACGTCGAGACGCTCCTGGTCGCCGCGTCCGCCTTCAACCCCGGCTGCACCGAAACGGGTCCTGTGGGCGCCAACCCCTGTTTCAGACCCGGCGGGGGTGTGGGTGAATACCTGATCACGCCCGAGGCCGCCGATGGGCACGATGGCAGCTGCAGCGGCGATCCGTTCGGCGACAACAGCGGATGCGCCCGACCTGTCGCGACCTTCGAGTTCAAGGATGAGTTTGGTAATGTGGAAACCATCGATCCGCGGATGCTCATGACCATCCACGAGGCGTTCGGTCAGTGAGTCTTTGAATATGTCATAAATGGGAACAACCCCGGGAGGGCAGGAAACTGCCCTGCCGGGGATTTTGGTATCTGACATTAATAAAAACACAGTGCTGAAATACAGCTATAGCTATCAACATCGGTCCAGGCCTGGATGCCTCCGTCTACTGTCCCGGCATAATACGTAGTTAAGAGGACGTTTCGATGCGACGCCTGATACCGCTTGCCTTTGTTGTCGTGCTCGCGAGCTGCGCTCACGATCCCAGCCGGGGTCAGAGCCACGAAGAAATAATGATCCCCGGAGGCAAGGTCATCGAATACGGAATATATGGACTAGTGAAAGCAGGCCGGCTCGAACAAAATACAGCCACGAGCACAGGGACAATAATCAACAAGCCGGTCCTGGAGCACATCAAACGAACAAACCGCATTCCTATCGAAAAAAACACCTATTTCGCCTATCAGTACCGGATATCACGGCTCCCAGACGAGACGCGGACCAGGCCCGTGCTCGAGCTGAAAAGGATTGTCAAACACCCGGCAATGGTTTTGCCCGATGGTTCCAGATCAAACGGCTCAGAACGTATAATCCGCGCAAAAATCAATGCCGGGCAGGTCATTGCGCTCGACGGATATGCCTTCGACGAAGACTATGAGATGGTGGCGGGCGACTGGATCTTTCAGATCTGGTACAAGGAACATCTGCTTGTCGAGCAGAAGTTCACAAGCTACTGGCCATAGGAAGAAAAAACCCTCTGACACGAGGGGCTCTTGCAGACTAATACAAGGCGGTCGTTTCTGGCCTTTAAACGATATCGGCCATATGCGAGGCGGGGCCACGCCGCCGCAGACCGTTAAATGGCGTGGGTCCCCGTGTATGACCCGGTTTTCGTGAGAGGAGTAACATGATAGGCCGAATTTACCGCTGGGTTGATCGAACCATCTTCGATCTCGGCCGGGAGCTACGACTATCCTATCTGCCGCCGTTGATGGTTTATCTGGCGGCCGGCATCTCCGGCCTGACCAGTATCGTCGGCACCTTCTTCGTCAAAGACTATCTGGGTCTGTCTGCCGCATTTCTTGCCTCCCTGGCCTTCTGGGCGAATGTTCCCTGGGTGTTGAAGATGCCTATGGGTCAATCTTGTGGATCTGATATGGCGTTTTAAATCGCTCCTGGTATGGCTGGGCGCGGGCGTCATCGCGATAAGCCTCACTATCATGATCGGGCTGCTCAGCCATACCGATGCAATGCGGCAAATCATGCCCGTCAGCGCCTGGTATGTGATAAGCGTCTACTGGCGCCGATCGGTTATGTGATTCAGGACGTCGTCGCGGACGCCATGACCGTGGAGGCGGTACCCCGTGTCGACCGCGAGGGCCGGCCCATCGACGCAGCGACAAAACGCCTGATGCATACCACGATGCAGACCCTCGGGCGGGTGGCCATCATCGGCGGCGGCATCATCGTGGCGCTGCTGAACGTGGCCATGTTCAGCGGTGTAGAGAACATGTCGGAGACGGACAAAGTCAGCGTCTACGTTGATATATTCCAGTTGGCACTGATTATTCCGGTTGTCTCGGTACTCGGCGTCACGCTGGGCGGTTGGCTGAAGCTGCGCAATATGCGCGGCTTACGACAGAAGGGCTTTGGTGCCAAAGAGGCCTGGGAGATGGTTCACGGCCATATCGAGAAGACAGCCCCTAATTGGTGGATCCTCGGCGGCAGCCTTGTTTTTGTGATATTCACCTTGTCGATGGGGCTGAGCGACGTGCCCTACAACCAGGAGATCATCTTCTCGGGTTCCCTCGCGATCGTTCTTTTCCTGATGACACGGTTGGTGCAGGTACTGGATGTGGAAGCCCGGCGCGTACTGGTTGGGACGGCTGTCATCATCTTCGTTTACCGTGCCATGCCGACACCCGGTCCCGGCGAGACCTGGTGGATAATCGATGAGCTCGGCTTTGATCAACAGTTCCTGTCGATACTCTCGCTAATCAGCGCCGCGCTTGCGCTGTTCGGCATGTTCATCTTTCGCCGGTTCATGGCCGAGAGGTCTATCGCTTACGTCATCGCCTTTTTGACTATAGTCAGTACCGTGCTGTACCTGCCTGTTGTCGGGATGTATTACGGCCTGCACGAGTGGACGGCGGCGCATACGGGCGGCATTGTCGATGCGCGCTTCATTGCACTGGTCGATACGGCGCTGGAATCACCGCTCGGCCAGGTGGCCATGATCCCCATGCTCGCCTGGATCGCAAACTCCGCGCCGTCGAACCTAAAGGCCACCTTCTTTGCGGTAATGGCCTCGTTCACCAACCTCGCATTAGCACTTGCGCAACTCGGCACTAAATACCTGAACCAGATCTTCACCGTGAAACGCGAGGTGACGGACCAGATGACCGGCGCGGTGGTGGTGTCGGCGGATTACACCGAGCTTGGGTTTCTACTGATCGCCGTAACGGTCATTACCTTCGCGCTGCCCATGGCCGCGATCCTGCTGGTCAGGGCCACACCCTTGCGCAGCGCTTAGAAAAACAAGACTTCATACCCACCTAGCTTTTTATTGCAGCGATAACAACCAGTTCGATCGCGGCATTTAAGGGTAGCTGGCTGTAAGAAAGCACCGTACGTGCGTGGCCGGCCTGTTCGCCCAGAACGTTTCTGAATAAATCCGAAGCGCCGTCGAGGACGGCGGGCTGTTCGAACCAGCCATCCGCAGAATTAATGTGACCGTCGACCCGAACCAGGGCCCGGAACTGGCGCCAGTTATCGGTTTCCGCCCTGATGTGCGCGAGCGCATTAAGCGCCGCAAGTTCCGCCGCCTCGCGACCTTGCGCGACAGACAGGTCGTGCCCCACTTGTCCGGTATATCTGAGGGTTCCGTCGAGTACGGGAAACTGACCGGATATAAACAGCAGCGTGTCGCGCCGAAAGGCGGGCAAATAATTGCCCGCCGGTCGGGTGCGCTGCGGTAACACCAGACCCGACTCTCGCAACCGTTGATCGATGGGATGCGTGATGTCTCTCCTCCAATTCAGGCCCAGGGGAGCAGCACCAGTTTGCCGGCGACCTGGTGGCTGTCTATGCGTTCATGGGCTTGGCTTACCTTGTCCAGTGGGAGTATCTCGTCAATGGCTGGCTGAATGCGGCCGGCCTTTACCAGGTCCAGCCCTTCTCTCAGCTCTTCCATCGTACCCATGAAACAACCCCGGAAGTTATATTGACCGCGGAAAAATTCGTAGAGATTGGGAATTATCGCCTCCTGGCCGGCCACCAAACCAAAATTGACTATAGTCCCGCCCCATCGGGTCGCACGGATATTGTCGTGCATGGCGGTACCGCCGATATTGTCGATGACGACATCAACGCCGTCACCACCGGTCCACTCTCTTGCGACATCGGCGAAGTTTTGTTTCTTGTAATAAATGATCTCGTCCGCCCCCAGAGAAGACGCGAGCTTGCCTTTGTTTTCATTACTCACCGTGGTAATGACCGATGCGCCCAAGGCCTTGGCCACTTGAATGGCCATGCTGCCGCTCCCGGAGGCACCCGCCTGTACCAGGATGCGCATGCCGGGTCCCACGCTACCGAGCGTTTTCAGCGCATGGATAGCGGTGACCAGTACCAGGGGCATACTCGCGAGCTGCTCATCGGGCATATCGATGTCATTCTTCAGCAACCAGCGCTCGTGAACGAGCATGAACTGGGCATAGCCTCCATGGTTGAAGGTCCCGCCGGGATAGTAGCTGGGCGTGTAGTTCTCCCTGTCGGCATTCCAGTCCCTCTCGTCCACCGGGAAACCCGGGGCCGCGATGACGCGGTCGCCCGCCTGGAACCCGGTCACGCCGTCACCGACGGCCTCCACGCTGCCGACGATGTCGGAGCCCGGAATATGCGGCAGTGGGATTTCCTGACTCACCGCGCCGATGCGTACCAGGGTGTCGTAGTAATTGAGGCCGGCGGCGTTCACGCGAACCAGCACATACCCTGGCCGTACAGCGGGTGTTTCTATCTCGCCGACCGAAAATACCTCCGGGCCGCCAAAACGCGTCATGTATGCTGCTTTCATAATCGTCTTACCTCGCATAGAATGATGAAATTTTTTAATCAAAAAAAATGCCCGTACCGTGTTAAGATCTGATCGTCTACAGGGCAGCCAATCCTGACCGTTGTCTTGAGGGATAAAAAACGATTTATTTTCAACTAAGAGTTGAGAAAAACTAATCTGATGAAGGAGCAACGCATTCCCCCCCTGAACGCGCTCAGGGCCTTTGAGGCGGCGGCGCGGCATTTGAGCTTTGCCGCGGCCGCGGAGGAGCTGTGCGTCACGCCCGCGGCCATCAGTCACCAGATCAAAAGCCTGGAGGGATACCTGGGGGTACCGCTGTTTCAACGCATCAATAGACGCGTGATACTGACCGACCAGGGACAATTCATGCTCCCCGGCTTAAAGCAGGGATTTGGACTGATTGAGAAGGCGTTGTCCCATCTGAGCGAGGACGGTGAATCCGGTTTGCTCACGGTGAGCGCGAACCCGGCGTTCACGGCCAAGTGGCTGCTGCCCCGTATCCATCTGTTCCAGGAGCGGCATCCGAAAATTGACGTACGGCTGGACGCGGAACCCGCACTTGCCGATTTTCACAAAGGCAAGGTCGATGTCGCGGTGCGCTTTGGTTCCGGTCAGTATCCGGGATTGGAAAGCAAACCGATCAGGCCGCTGATGCGCGAGAAGATATTCCCCGTGTGCAGCCCCGCACTCCTGAACGGCAAACGCCCGCTTCGTGGTCCCGAGGATCTGCGTTTCCATACCTTATTGCACGACGAAACCCTGACCGGCGAAAATGTCGTACCCGATTGGGCGACCTGGTTAACGGCTGCCGGTATCGGTGGCGTCGACCCAAGACGCGGGTTACGGTTCAACAATTCAGTGCTCGCCATCGAGGCTGCGATTAACGGGCAGGGTGTCGCGCTTGGCTGTAGTTTCGTGGTGGCCGATGACCTCGCCGCCGGTCGATTGGTGCGACCGTTTGCTATCCCTTGCGTCCTTGAATACAGTTACTTCCTCGTTTATCCGCGCAGCCGGTCGAGCAAGAAGGTCCAAAAGTTCCATGAATGGCTGACTGAGCTCTCCGGGGAGGCGGAAAAAGAAAACCAGGCTTCCCGGTGAAATACCGCTATGGAACTATTTTCGTGTTTTCTAATGCTATAAATAGATAATTGTTTGAATCCAATAATGACGGAATAAATTAGAGGTTCCTTAAGTCAGTCTGTCAATTCACTGTCGAGGGATTTTAACAATTTCTCAATCTCCGGCCTGCACTCTTGCTGTACCTCATCGATTGATAACACGCCCGACTTTATGCCAAAGACGATCGGAAAGATTGGATCATTTATGGTATATGATTTGTAAAGATCCCTGGCAATTTGATTGTGAAACTTATGTATCTTTTCGTTTAGATCCCAAACAGAAATTTCTTTCTGTTTCCATTTCTCAAATTGTTCGTGTAAAACAGACATGCATCTTTCCAAATCCCGCTCATACCCGATCTCTGCGAGTTCTCTTAGATGTTTCATTTGTTTTTTAGTTATCGATTCCACTTTCATTAACCGGTAGCCAAAAGCGCAGCATTGCGGCGCCCGTGGTGACCTCTCCAATAAAGACACCATTTACGCTTATACATTCCTTTGTTCTCGGCGTCAAAGGCGGTCCTCCATAAATCTTTAAAGTACGGCGTACGTAGCAAAAGGGGCACGAAATAAAAGCATCCGTCCTGATCAAGGACCACTTACCTAAATGACACAACAGGCCGAACCTTCGATCACTCGCTGGTCACGTGCAGGACGCCCTCCAGCAAAGAAACATGTGAGGCGAGGACAATGTCCATGGCAATCGTATCCCAGGAGAGAAGGGCGCCGTTGATTCTCCTGGCCGCGCCGCCGGCCTCCTCAACGGCCAGCGCGCCCGCCGCGAAGTCCCAGATTTTTCCGCCCCGGCAATTCACGTAGAAATCCGTGCGCCCGCGCAACAGCTCCACGATCCCGGCCGAAGCGCAGGCCAGGCAGCGTGTGGAATGGGTCTTTTTCGACAGCCGGTCGATATAGCGCTTGCGGTGCTCATCGGTGAGAAACGGGTTCAGCTCGGTGCCCCATACGGCGTCCTCGAGCGCCCGCCGGTGCGAGATAAGACACCGTTGCCCGTTGATCCAGCATCCCTTGCCCTTCAGAGCCGAGACAAGAATGTCCCACTCCGGCAGATAGATCACCCCACGGGTCGGTACGTGCTCCACATACGCCAGCGAAATACCCCATTCCTTCATCCCACGGGCGAACGGAATTGTGCCATCCAATTCATCACCGACAATAAAGACCCCTTCTGGCACTGCGACATTGTCCTGCTCTTCCAGGACCAACGGTACGGTTGGGAAATGGGCCTTTAGTTTCGCTTCGATGAGGGCATGGGACGCCTCATCGGCACGTGTCAGCAGATCGCCTTTTGCTCTATATCTCCCTCCGATACCTTGCTCGCGAACACGCTGCACAGCACTGGCGGCCTGCTTGACCGTCGACACCAGGATTTCCAGTTTCTCGTCCATCAGCCAAACCTGGCGACAAGTCGATGCATAGGCACGATCATTCGTGGCTTACATGCGGAGGAATGGCGCGAGACTTACCGCGGCACCGCTATTCGCGCCCTGGGGTCGGAGACGATTGCTTCGCATTACGATCGAACAGGCCCGATAATATTAACAACGAAACACCGGTCGTGATGGCGACGTCCGCGAGATTGAAAATACCGGTTCGAAGACCACTGATACCGACATTCAGAAAGTCGATGACCGCGCCGTCATACACTGCTCGGTCTATAAGATTGCCTATTCCTCCTGCAAGAATGAGGGACAGCGCGACCACGGTGATGAATTCCAGGCCCTTGGCTAATGTTAGATAGACTAACATCGCGGCCAGCATGGTGAAAACCGCGGCCGTAAATACCCAGAACCGTGCTTGTTCCGGTAATGACGCGCCGAGACCCAGGAAAGCACCCTGGTTCTCGGCGTACTGCAACCTGACCGTATCTCCAAAAAGACGAATAACCGCGTGACCCGCTAAATGCCCCTTGGCGGTATACTTTGCAGCCTGGTCGCAACCGACACAGAGAAGCAGTACGAACATTACTATTGCTAATCTTTTTACACGAGTCATCATGCGTCCCTTGAAATCCATCCATCAGCGGCCTCGGCGTTCATAGCGCCCCTTAATTAACACTCAAATGCGCTGTGATACAACATTTTATCGAATACAGTGATCGCTTATGTTATTTCACTGGATTTTTCGCCAATTGCGTCAGGGAAAACGCGTTTCCATCCGGACTTCTGATCCATACCACACGCGTATTGTCATGAAACGTGCAGATCCCTGTTGCGTTATGCAACTGCGTGGCTACCTTAAAATAAATATACACGGTCGACTTTGACGATCCGCTTTTTTGGCGACCGTGCGCAAAAGATGCAGTGCGAACCCCCGGTTGCTACGGCGCCAGCCGTTCGATGGCCCAAGGCCCAGTCTCCTGCCTGCAATAGCGCAGCCGGTCATGCAGGCGGTTGTCCCGATGCTGCCAGAATTCAATCGTGGTCGGGCGAAGCCGATAGCCGCCCCAGAAATCCAGACGCGGGATCTCTTTACCCTCATAGCGTATGGTGAGCTTTTCCAGGCGCTGATCCAGGGCCTCACGATTTGAGATCACCTCGCTCTGCCGCGACACCAGCGCGCCGAGCTGCGACCCGTGGGGCCGGCTGTGATGATAGTCATCCGATTCTGCTGCCGTCGTCTTTTCGACCGGGCCTTCGATACGTACCTGCCTGCCGAGCG
>Ga0209633_10005682_pt1 | contig 10883 bp, 10 predicted proteins | sample Cruoilmetagenom1_FD_187290 | JGI IMG/M metagenome (GOLD analysis project Ga0209633, IMG submission 187290) | Oil polluted marine microbial communities from Coal Oil Point, Santa Barbara, California, USA - Sample 1 (SPAdes) (version 2) | ecosystem: Environmental > Aquatic > Marine > Oil seeps ... | reverse complement strand
TCAGGGCACTGCTACCCATCAGGGTTTTCACTGCGTTATCCACGCCCTTGGCGTCAAATGCGGCTTTTGGCCATGCAGCCAGTACCATCTGTGGTGTTAACAAGCCGGCTGCGGCTGCAACCCCTGCTACACCTGCCGTCAGGCTGCCTTTTAGTAAGCTTCTTCGTTTCATTTAGATATCCTCCAATGGTTCAAACAATGTACTGTTAACTATGGCAATTCGTATGCCATAACAGTAACACTAAAAAAATCAACAGGATAAAGATAAGACGACAGAAATTTAGCTTGCCTTGATTGCAATATGCATGATTAACATTGCATATTAGCTAGGCCTGGGGATGAATATTCAGGTGTGTCTAATCGACATAAGGTCTGATAAACACAATCCTGGAAGATATTTCCAGAGCTCCATTAGCAGTAACCATAGCGGCTGACTGCACTATCCCTCATCCTTGTACTGCTGTAATTTACGCCATAACGTTGACTTGTTAATACCCAGGCTGTCTGCGGTTTTTTCGCGATTTCCACCAAAATGCTCCAGCACCTTGAACAGGTACCGCCGTTCCAGCTCTTCAATAGTAGGAAAATCAGCATCAATAACATGGGAGCAAGCGTCATCAACAAGGGGAATCGCTTGCGTCAATGGCGGTATATGCAGCTCATGACCATCAGCCAAAACGATCGCACGCTCGACGGTATTACGTAGTTCGCGAATATTACCCGGCCACGCATAGTCGCACATAGTCTTCATCGATTCGGCATCAAAACCTTTGGCATCACGGTGATAGCGCTGGTTAAAATAATCGATAAAATGCTGGCTCAGTAACGGAATGTCCTCAATGTGATCTCGCAGGGCCGGAACCTCGAGCTTGATGACATTCAAACGATGGTACAAATCGTGTCTGAACTCTCCCTCAGCCACCAGCTTTTCCAGGTTGCGATTGGTCGCGACGATAAACCTGAGATCGATATCAATGGGATGCACACCACCAACACGCGTGACTTGCTGCTCCTGCACGACACGTAATAATTTAACTTGCATGTTATCCGAGATATTGCAGATCTCATCCAGGAAGACTGAGCCTCCAGAGGCGACTTCCAACAATCCCTGCTTGGTTTGATTGGCGCCGGTAAATGCGCCTTTTTCATGCCCGAATAACTCACTTTCCAGCAGGGTATCAGATAAGGCACCGCAATCAATAACAACAAAGGGTTTGTCTTTATCGGTGCCGAGCTCGTGTATCGCGCGCGCCGCCAGCTCCTTGCCCGTCCCTGACTCACCTTCAATAATGACATTACAACGAATTTCAGCGACTTTCTTGATGGTGTCATACAGGCTTTTCATCGGCGCCGATTCGCCAACCATATTCATTCCCTTGGTGACATCGCGCAATTGCTTTTTAAGGAGTTCATTCTCCTGGCGCAACTGGGTACTCTCCAATGTTTTCTGTGCCAGCAATATAAGCTCGTCCATGTCAAACGGCTTTTTAATAAAATCAGCCGCTCCCAGCCTCAAGGCTCCGATCGCGTCATCGACTGTGGAATAGGCCGTCGTGATGATGACGGGTACTTCAGTATTGTGTTCACGTATTTTCGCCAGCAACTCTATACCACTCAGGTGCGGCATACGTAAATCAGAGATAATAATATCGGCACCCTGTTCGATAAAAAATGCCAGGGCCTGCTGCGGATTGGCAAAGACTCGACAACCATAAGGCAGGTCTTCGCAGAAACGCAACATGAGCTCGCCCGCTTTTTGATCGTCGTCGACATATAAAATCTGCGGATATGTTTTCATAACTCACCCTGTTCTGAATTATTATGGGACGGTGCTGCGGGTAAAATAATGCTAGCCGTTACTCCGCCGTCAGAGTTATTTTCTATCGTGAGCTTGCCTCCATGCCTTTCTACGATACCCAGGCTGATGGACAAACCCAGCCCGCTACCTTCGCCTACATCTTTGGTGCTGAAAAATGGATCAAAAATGCGCTCCATGTCACTCTGTTTAATGCCTTTACCGTGGTCCTCAACATGAATATGCTGAAAGCCTTCCTGTTGTTGCATACTGATGATAATCTCCGCTCCCTTTTCACTCGCCTGAATGGCATTCAGGAGCAGGTTAACGAGTACCTGTTGCAACTGCAACCGGTCACCCTGGATCACGCTTGCTGCATCGACAATCACATGGCATTGCATGTTTTTCAGATGATAGGCCTGCTGCACCAGCAAGCGTGTCTCTTCCAGCCACTCCAAGGCATTAAACTGAGTGTATTGCGGTGGCACCTGTCTGGCAAAGTTCAATATACTCTTGACGATCGACGAAGCCCTTAATGCTTCTTCTCGTAATGATTCCAGGTCACCCAGTGTCTTGCTATCAGCATCCTTGACATCACGCTTCATTAGCTTGATAAGCGACAACATATTATTCAAGGGATTATTGATCTCATGGCCAATACCCGCCGCCATTTCCCCTATGCTCGCCAACTTGGCGCTCTGCAGCATCATACCCTGGGCACGATCACGTTCTTCGCGTGCATGCTCGAGCTTGTCAGCCATGTAATTAAATGAACCTTCCATTTGCTGTATTTCGCTGGCGCCACCAACGTGTACCCTTGAGCGATGGTCACCATCGGCATACCTTTTCAAGTAAGAAGCCAGCTCGGAAATAGGGCGTGCGATATTCCTGGCGCCCAGGTTGGCCAATACCAGGCTCATAGCAACAGCCACCACCGCCAGTAAAAAGATGGCCCAGCGTATCGGGGCAAACGGGGCGACCAGTGTTTGTCGGTCCACGCGCGCGGCCAGTACCCAGGTGGCCAGCAGGTTAGGGTAGGGCAGGTATTCAATAAAATAGGTCATGGCCTCACCGGCATCACTGGTAAACTGCCCGTCTGGTTTGTTGTGCACGTTCTCCCATAACAAACCCCCTTCATGGACACGTAGATACATGGGAGAAAGGTTCTGCTGGGTCAGGCGCAGGCCTTGTATATCGTCATAGAGCAACATGCCGTCTCTGCTCTTGTCATCACTGTTTATTTCAGCCAGTAATAATCTGCCATTGTGCAGCCGCGGCACCACATCGAGTATCTTGTCTACCAGGTTGCCAGTGAAATTGACCATGAGGTATCCCACCCTATCTTTTTCATAGGACAGGGGAAATACGGCATCCATCATAACGGGCCCACGCAAACCTTCGTCTAACTCCCAACGGCTTTCCGGTTGCAATAAAAAACTCAACTCGGCATCAGGCAATTCATCCAATTGATGCCTGAAATCGGCATCATCCAGCTCTTCCTCGGCGTAGGGGTTAGTCTCTATGCCATCATCTGCACTAACGGCACCCACACCAAAACGTACCTTGATGAGCGAGTTGCCTTCGCTATCGAGTACGCGGATATTTTTAAAGCCGGGCACAACACCCTGAAAGCTCGAGAGAAAATTTTCAAGACGCTCTGATAACCCGAAGTAGCCATGATGCAGGTCGCCACTGGTCGCACTTTTCAATACAGGCAGATACTGCTTCATCGAAGCACTATTGGCCAGGGACAAAATCATCTGGCGTTCGTAATAGAGTCTTCTGTCTAACTCTGACACGATATTATTCAGGCTGGCATTGACCTCACGACCGACCTCTTTAAGGTATTGTTTTTCACTATAAGTGATAACGGCCAGGGCCAATACCAGCAATGGCAGGATCGAAGCGAGTAATACCCACAGAAAAATATTAGTTTTCAAGCGCACTTCGACATCCTAAACCATCCTTGCAAAAACGTTAAGGGAACTTTGATCAATTCTGGATTGAGCGGAAATCGTAGCTAATAGCAGGCTATCAGTAAGATTGCCAACACAGGTCCAGAAACGTGTTAGCTTCAAATGCCCATTCATGAATTGACCAGAGGTTCTTTGAAGAATATCTAGCAGAAATCATACCGCACAGGTAACATATTCACTTCATACGACGACATAATGGCAGAAATCGGTTAAATCAAATGAAAATATGCTGGGCAAAATACATTCTCTATCTGGTTATTATGGTTCTTGGTACTAGTTCCATGCTGTCTGCCTGTGGCAAAAAAGGTGAACTCTACCACCCTGAGCAAACACAAGGTCAACAGCAGTAATGGATTATTTTAACTATCAAAATGGTCAACTGTTCGCCGAAGACGTCAGTGTCAGCGACATAGGCAATGAATTTGGCACGCCCTGTTATATCTACTCGCGCGCCACCATTGAGAGACACTGGCAGGCCTTTGACCAGGCATTTGGAACCCACCCTCATCTCATCTGCTATGCCGTCAAGGCTAACTCGAACCTCGCCGTACTGAATGTAATGGCCCGTCTAGGCTCTGGGTTCGACATCGTGTCAGCAGGCGAACTGGAGAGAGTCCTGCGCGCAGGCGGCACGGCCGATAAAATCGTATTCTCGGGTGTGGGCAAATCTGAGAAAGAACTTGAGCGCGCCCTGACAGCCGGCATCCGCTGCTTCAATGTCGAATCCATAGCAGAACTGGAACGCCTCAACCAGGTCGCGGGCAGGTGCAAGTCCAAGGCACCTGTCTCCATCCGTGTTAACCCTGACGTTGATGCTAAAACACATCCCTATATCTCGACGGGCCTTAAAGATAACAAATTTGGTATCGATATTAACGAGGCCTTGAGCATTTACCGCACTGCCGCCGGCATGGCGCATATCGACCTGCTGGGCGTCGATTGTCACATCGGTTCGCAATTGACGGACAATACGCCGTTTATCGATGCCTTGTCGCGTGTGCTCGCCCTGATCGAGCAACTGGCCGACGAAGGTATTGCCATCAAGCATCTCGATATCGGTGGTGGCCTCGGTATCCGCTATCAGGACGAAACACCGCCTGAACCGGCCGAATATGCCCATGCTATCCTTGAGCATCTTGGCGACCGTGACCTTGAAATACTGATCGAGCCTGGGCGAGCCATCGTCGGCAATGCCGGCATTCTACTGACGCGCGTGGAGTACCTGAAATTAAACCCGCATAAAAACTTTGCCATCGTTGATGCCGCCATGAATGATCTACTGCGCCCGGCACTCTATTCTGCATGGCAGGATATCGTTCCGGTCAAACAGGTTAGTGGTGAGCCTGAGCGCGTCTATGACATTGTCGGACCCATCTGTGAGACCGGTGATTTCCTGGGTAAGGCAAGGCCTTTGTCCATTCAAGAGGGTGACTTGCTGGCCGTGCGTTCTTGCGGCGCTTACGGGTTTGGCATGAGTTCTAACTATAACTCGCGCCCACGTGTCGCAGAGATCATGGTCGATGACAAGCAGTCCTACCTGATTCGCCAGCGCGAAACACTCGATGACCTGATGTCTGCCGAACAGCTATTACCCTGAACTTATGAAGCGTATTGCCGAACCTGAGTTGATGGATGATCCTGCACAGGTGCAGGCTTATACGCAGGCTGACTTCGAGCAGCCACACTCGCATTTTATGACATTATTGCAGGAATCTTTTCCAGCCCCTTTAGCAACGGACCCATCGACACGCACGTATGCCCTGGACCTGGGATGCGGCCCTGCTGACATCAGTCGACGCTATGCACGTGCCTACCCAGACCATGTCGTCCATGCCGTTGATGGTGCCGCCAACATGCTAAAAATGGCGCAGCAACTAAACCAGGCAGAGGGGCTGAACGCGCACATTGAACTCCTGCACGGGCGTATCAATGACATCTGCCTGCCACGCCCGAACTACGATGTAATTTTCAGTAACAGCTTGTTACACCACCTGCAGGAACCGCTTGAGCTGTGGCGCTTGTTAGCCAGGCACGTCCGTCCAGGCACGCGCCTGTTTGTCATGGATTTGCTCAGGCCTGAATCAACACAGTCTGCCAGACACCTGCTCGACCTGTACGCCGCCGATGAAAGCGAAATATTACGCCAGGATTTTTTTCATTCCCTATGTGCTGCCTATAGTGTTACTGAGGTACAACAGCAATTAGCTGACAGTCATATCGACTATTGCCATGTCAAACAAGTCAGTGATAGGCACCTTATCGTGTATGGCACGACACCATGAACCCCGTTTATCAATCACCCTCACTGGACGACATCAGGGGTTATCTGCAACGCATTCATCACCTTGCCGTCGTGGGATTATCACCGAAGGACACACGTCCCAGCCACCGTGTGGCCAGCGCCATGCAGGCAGTCGGCTATCACATCATCCCTGTGCGCCCTGCTGTTGAGCAGATACTGGGCGAGCGCGCCTATGCCACACTAAGAGAGATCGGTCAGCCTGTCGATCTCGTCAATGTATTTCGCGCACCACAACACGTCGATGACATCGTTGATTGTTGTATCGAGATGGGATATCCGAGCCTGTGGCTACAGGATGGGGTGATCAATGAGCCGGCCGCTGTGCGCGCACAGCAGGCCGGACTTTTCGTAGTTATGGATCGCTGTATCTATCGCGACTACAATACGCTTATTGCACGTACTGATGGGTGAATAGCTTATTCCTGCACCACAGGTACAACAATAATTTCCACACGCCTGTTTTGAGTTCGCCCTCCAGCGGTGGCATTGCTGGCGATAGGTTCCAACTCGCCGCGACCATAGGCACTCAGACGTTGATGGATAACACCGCGAGCCTGCAGGTATTGATAAACGGATTGTGCCCGATTCTCAGACAATGTTTGATTATACTGCTCAGAACCGGTGCTATCGGTATGACCTACAATTAATAACTCGGTCTTGCCGTATTTGTTCAACACCTTGGCAATCTTGTCCATGGTACTGTTGAAGCCACGCTTGATTTGCGTAGAATTAACCTCGAACGCAGTCGCACTGGTCATACTGATACGCAAACGGTGCTGCTCCATCTTTTGCAGATTAATCGCACCACTACCCATCTCTGGTGCCAATACCTTCTCCAGATCCTTTTTCTGGCTGTCCATATAATTACCCACGAGACCACCGGCAATACCACCACCAACAGCACCAATGATGACAGCCTTGTTACCGTGTTTTTTCTTTTGTGTCAGCCCGATCCCTGCTCCGACAGCAGCGCCGATAAGCGCACCTTTTTCAGCGTCTGTTAACGGGCGTGTATTGCCGTATTCATCCTTGGCACAACCTGTCAGGGTAATAACCAATGCGAGAAAGTATGCGGAATATTTAATAGTCATATCACTTTTCCTTTGTTTTAAGGATCTTCAAGTCAAAAATAAATTCACCAAACTGAGTATACTTTAAGTCAAAAAACAAGCTTTTTATACAAAATTGTGGATAATATTACGATGTTTATCAATTTTACCAAGATGCACGGCCTGGGTAATGACTTCGTTGTTATTGATGCTATCAATCAGGACATCGAACTGTCTGCCGACCAGTACCGGTTTATCGCAGACCGCCACATGGGCATTGGCTGCGATCAGATTTTACTGGTACAAAAACCTCATGGCAATGAGGTTGATTTCCGCTATCGAATTTTTAATGCAGATGGCCATGAAGTAGAACAATGTGGCAACGGCGCACGTTGTTTTGCCCGTTTCGTGCGCGACAAAGGTCTGACAGACAAAAGCATCATCGCCGTCGAAACCAACACAGGCAACATCGAATTAAGTTGTCAGGCCGATGGCCAAGTCAGGGTGGACATGGGCCCTGCGCATTTGAAGCCTGACGAGATACCCTTTATTGCTGAGCAGCCATTAGCGCAATATATACTCGATGTTGATGGCGAGCCCTATGAAGTGGGCGCAGTGTCGATGGGCAACCCCCATGCAGTATTACGCGTGGATGATATTGACAGGGCGCCAGTAACAAGGCTTGGTCCCCTGATCGAAAACCATCCACGCTTCCCCAACCGCGTCAATGTCGGTTTTATGCAGATAATCGACAGGGAAAACATTCGCCTGCGCGTATGGGAAAGAGGCGTTGGCGAAACCCTGGCCTGCGGCACAGGGGCCTGTGCCGCTGTCGTCAGCGGCATTATCAGGGGTTGGCTGGAGCCACGGGTTGTGGTACACCTATATAAGGGGCAACTTGTCATCGAATGGCAAGGTGGAGATTATCCAGTCACAATGACCGGACCAGCAAAAAGTGTGTTTAAAGGAACTATTCAATTATGAGTATACAAAAAAAATCTGAATATTCCTCGTATGAAATAAGCGAAAAAGACGTCGTTGAATTTCTCGAGCAAAACCCGGAATTTTTCGCCAACCATGAAGATACCTTGTTAAAACTGAAAATATCTCATGCCAGTGGTGATGCCGTCTCCATCCTTGAATACCAGACAGACCGTCTGCGCGCGCAGAACATCACCTTGCAGGACAAACTCAAAAACCTTGTCAGTGTCGCGCGTGAAAACGACCGCCTCAATGAGCGCATACACCGACTGACCCTGGCGCTCATCGATACCACCACTATCGATGAGGTGATCGATATTCTCAGCAAGCTGTACAAAAAAGAATTTCATGCCGATTGGGCCAACGTTTACCTTTTCAAAAAAGATAACCTGGCGTCCCCTGGGCACCCTCAGTGTATTATTGATCTGGACGATCACATTACCTCGCAATTCGAAAATTTCTTCAAGGCCAACCGCCCCCTATGTGGTCGCCTGAAAAAACAGCAACTGGAGATCCTGTTCGGTGAACAGGCACATGAAGTGGGTTCTGCGGTGCTCATGCCCTTGGGCGGCCACGGCAGTCTGGGTATGATTGCCATTGGCAGTAAAGACAGCCATCGTTTCCATTCCAGCATGGGGACTATTTACCTGCACCAGATGTCTGAAATCATTACGCATGCCTTCACACGCCTGTTGTAAGGCCTTTGCATGCAGGATGGGCAAACATATATCGATAAGTTCCTGCACTATATACAGATAGAAAAACGCCTGTCTGCACAGACCCAGAAACACTATCGCAGAGACCTGCAATTACTCTTGCAATATGGCACTGCAAACGAAATACCATCCTGGACAGCCATCGATAGCCATCGCTTGCGCTCCTATATCAATTATCGACACCGCCAGGGTTTGTCTGCCAGCAGCCTGCAACGTGAACTATCCAGTATTCGCAGCTTCTATCATTACCTGTTGCGAGAAAATCTGGCACAAGCCAACCCGGCCCAGGGGGTTAGCGCGCCCAAACGATCGCGCCCCTTGCCTGCTACACTCGATGCCGACCAGGTCAGCCACCTGCTCGACTTCGAGGCAAATACCCCTCTCGAAATACGCGACCGTGCAATAATGGAATTACTCTACTCATCCGGCTTACGCCTGGGTGAGGTCGTCTCACTCGACCTCACCGATATTGACATGGACGACGCCTGTGTTCGTGTCACCGGCAAGGGTTCGAAGACGCGCATTGTTCCTGTTGGCCGCTTTGCGCGTGAGGCCATCCAGCGGTGGATGAAACATCGCCAGTGTATGGTGCAGGAAGATGAGCTTGCCCTGTTTATCAGCCAGAGAGGGACGCGCCTGAGTGGGCGCAGTATTCAGCAGCGCCTGCGTCAATGCGGGGTCAAGCAGGGTCTGGATACGCGCTTGCACCCGCATAAGTTACGCCATTCCTTTGCATCACACATGCTCGAATCAAGCAGTAACCTGCGCGCCGTCCAGGAGTTATTGGGGCATGCCGATATCAGCACAACACAGATTTATACCCACCTGGATTTCCAACATCTGGCCAACGTCTATGACAGCGCCCACCCCAGGGCTAAAAAAAAGTGACGAGTTTCTAGTAGCGGGTGACTTGGAGATAAATCCAGTGATTAATACTCCACTAGCCACTAAAAATACCACACTGTAACGTTATTCACAGATAGTGGCTTAGACAGGCCTCATTTAACAAAAATAACTGTCGATTTTATTTACATTATCCTTTTTTTACCACTACTGACTTATCTCAAGATATTGAATTTATAGATAATTATTATATTGGCATGGCTATTGCTAAATAACAGGCAGCACTAGAAAAATTAATGTTGTAAATAATTATATGTGGAGATGTAACATGAAATCGATGTATCTGATATTGTCACTCAGCGTATTCCTGCTCGGAAGCGCCAGTGCCCAGATTATTAACCTGGACGCAAAGACCAATGGAAATGCCAGTCCGGTCAACCTGAATCTCGATGCGGGAACCTATACCATAGACCCGATCGGTATCACTGCTGGCGGTGACTTTGATGCATGGAATGCATGGGGAAAGACCACATGTACCAGCCTTAATGGTTGTACACGTACCATCCCAACCACGGTCTTTGGCTGGTTGAATGTTTACAGCTTCGGCTCTGCTGACCTGACCAATGTCACCATCAATGGCCTGGCCGCTACACCTGATGTTGGTGTCAATTACTATGCAGGACCTTTTGTAGCATACGCCGATGCCGCCTCAGCACTGGCAAACGCCTGGTCTGCCCAGTTCACATTGACCGCAGCCAGCATCGTCAGCTTTAACCTGCCAGACTCCAAGTTAACGGATAACCTGGGTGGTATGTCACTGGACCTGAACATGGTATCAACACCGACACAGAGTGTGCCAGAACCTGAAAGCATTGCATTGATCGGTCTTGGCCTGATGGGTCTGGCTGCGATCAGACGCCGCAGAAACAAGACTGCGTAGTTTTTAGTACTTATGCTGGGGGCGTGTGTAACACGCCTCCAGTGTTTTTTATACACTCATCGCAACACTTTAAGCCACCTACGCTTACCCCTTCGTTCTTTCTTGCCGCACTAACGCTACCTTATTCAGGAACAGCCACACCATCTGCCTTTTGTTAGGGCCTGTTAACCCTAATGACGCCGTCGCGGGGGCGTCATTAGGGTTAACAGGCCCTAGAAACGACGCTTAAGGCGATACACATTCAGCGCACGTTGCAACCAGTCTATTGTCCTGACAGGCTC
>Ga0209633_10005681_pt1 | contig 10886 bp, 9 predicted proteins | sample Cruoilmetagenom1_FD_187290 | JGI IMG/M metagenome (GOLD analysis project Ga0209633, IMG submission 187290) | Oil polluted marine microbial communities from Coal Oil Point, Santa Barbara, California, USA - Sample 1 (SPAdes) (version 2) | ecosystem: Environmental > Aquatic > Marine > Oil seeps ... | reverse complement strand
TCAAAGTGTTAGACTTGACTATGTAAAAGATGGTGAACACTATATTCTTAACCTTATCGACACTCCGGGTCACGTTGATTTCTCTTATGAAGTTAGTAAGTCACTTGCTTCAAGTGATGGTGCACTGCTTATTGTTGATGCTGCTCAAGGTGTTGAAGCTCAAACTATCGCAAATGTTTACCTCGCACTAGATAATGACTTAGAGCTTATTCCAGTTATTAACAAGATAGATTTACCTGCTGCTGAGCCAGATAGAGTTGCTGAAGAGATAGAGACTTCTATTGGGATTGATGCTACTGATGCTTGTTTAGTAAGTGCAAAAACTGGTGTAGGGATTCGTGAACTAATCGACGCTATCGTTGATAGAGTTCCTGCCCCTGTTGGTAACCCTGAAGCCACAACAAAAGCTATTATTTATGACTCTTGGTTTGATCAGTATTTAGGTGCTTTGGCACTTGTGCGTGTATTTGACGGTCAAGTTAAAAAAGGTCAAAACATTAAACTTATGAGTAATGGTGAAGAGCATCAGATACTTGATTTAATGTACCCTCACCCGATGAAAAAAATCAAGACTAATACTATTGAGTGTGGTGAAATTGGAATTGTTGTTCTTGGACTTAAAGAGGTCGCTGTTATAAATGTTGGTGATACTATCACTGATGTTAAAAACCCTGCTTTAGAGCCTGTTGGAACTTATGAACCTGCTAAACCATTTGTATTTGCCGGAATTTTTCCAATTGATACAGATAAGTTTGAAGACCTGCGTGATGCATTAGAGAAACTAAAATTAAATGACTCTTCTCTCTCTTTCGAACCTGAGACCTCAGTAGCACTTGGCTTCGGCTTCCGTGTAGGTTTTCTTGGTATGCTTCACATGGAAGTTGTAAAAGAGAGACTTGAGCGAGAATTTAATCTTGATTTAATTGCTTCAGCTCCTTCTGTTATATATAATGTGTACTTAAGTAATGGTGATTTTGTAAATGTTCAAAACCCTTCAGAACTTCCAGAAGTAAATAAAATCGATAGAATTGAAGAACCATATGTTAGAGCAACAGTTATTACTCCTAGTGAGTATGTAGGAAACATCATAACACTTCTTGTAAACAAACGCGGAACTCAAACTAAGATGACTTACTTAAATGAAGAGAGAGTTATGCTTGAGTATGAAGTGCCAATGAATGAGATAGTTATGGACTTTTACGATACTCTAAAATCGATCTCAAAAGGGTATGCATCATTTGATTATGAACCAATCGACTTTAAAGTTGGTGACCTTGTTAAACTTGACATCAAAGTAGCCGGAGAAGCTGTTGATGCACTAAGCATCGTAGTACCTCGGACTCAAGCTCTATCTCGCGGTCGTATTTTGGTTAAAAATATGAAAGAGCAGATTCCTAGACAACTTTTTGAAGTTGCTGTTCAAGCATCTTTAGGAAGTCAGATTATCGCACGTGAGACTGTAAAATCTATGGGTAAAAATGTTACTGCTAAGTGTTACGGTGGTGATATCACTCGTAAAAGAAAACTGTTAGAGAAACAAAAAGCTGGTAAAAAACGTATGAAGTCTATCGGTAAAGTCCAACTTCCTCAAGAAGCATTTATGTCCGTTCTTAAAATGGACTAACTAGTTTTTTTATGAAATGTATGATGTGTGAGAATCTATCACTCACCCACATCTGCAACTCATGTCAAGAACTTTTTCTTTCCCCCTCAATATATAAACGCAAGATTTACAATAACATAGAAGTTATCTCTTTTTACAAATACTCTGAGATTAAAAAACTACTCCATACAAAGCATACTGATTTGGGTTTTTATATCTACTCAATACTTGCACAAAATAGTTTTAAAAAATTTGCTCAAGATTTTAAATTTGAAACTTCTATTACATCTGTAGCTATTGATGATAATATTTTAAGTGGCTACTCACATACAGCCCTTCTAAACAGAGAGTTAAAAAGTAAATATATACAACCTACATATAATAAACTAAGAGCGAACAATAGAATATCCTACTCGGGGAAGAGCAGAGAGTTTAGACTCTTAAATCCAAGAGATTTTGAACTAAAAAGTTTTACAGAAAATGAGATTATATTAGTCGATGATATTATAACTACGGGTTCAACACTGACTCAAGCAATCCAAAAATCGCAGCAAAACAAAAAAAATATACTTTTTTGTTTAACCTTAGCAGATGCTAGCCTAAAATAGTTTTTTAAAAAAATTATTTAACTCTTTTTTAACTGCTTTCTCCGCCTCTTTTTTAATTAACTTTTCAGCATCAACTTTCACTTTTGGAGAAGCTGCATTTCCTGTTAAAGTAATTACTATTGGATTCCCATTTGCACTTATATCTATCTTAGAATTTATCTTTTTTGTTTTAGAGTTTAACTTTGTATTCTTCGTTTTAATAGAAGATTTGTTTGATTTTAAATCAAGTGAGGCAACTATATTTTCTTTTTTTATATCAGCTTTCAGATTACCTTTAAATCTCTCCTTGTAGAGATCTACGTGAGCATACTGTTTAATAAGAGTTAGCATCTGGTTTTTACTAAATTTTCCATCTACTAAATCAGCTTTCATAACACCCTTCTCTTTTACTAAATTATAATCTAAAGTTCCAATTAGAGATGATTTGAAAACTTCTGGATACATTAGTATATGAAGTGCATCTAAAGTTTGGATTGATTTCAAATCAGCATGAAAGTCATCATTATGAAGATTAGCATCTATTTTCCCACCTGCTACTTTTGAGTGTATTGTTAAGTCTAAATCTTTAGCCTTCTTAAACTTTCCATTAACAGATATACCACCTCTAAGGTGTCTCTGCGAGGCAAAAAACAGTTTATCGAGACTTTTGACATCTACTAAGTAGTCAGTAACTATAGAACTGTCAGATATATTAAAACGAGCCTGCTTCACATCAAGTGTTACCAAGTTTGAATTGAAATCTACTTCTGTGTCTACAATCTTTGCATTTAACTTTGTAGTTGTTTTCATATCAAATGTAGTACGAGGCATCTTAGATTTAAACTCATAAGTTTTTGTCATATACTTTGAATCAAGCAGACCTTTTTCTACTTTAGATACAACTGTACCTTTCAAGCTCTCAGCTCTTGCATCACTAATATCAACATTTAAAAAAAGATTTCCATCTGTATAGTGAGGCTGTTTCACCATATAGAGAAGTTTTTGAAGTTTTAGATGTTTCACTGTTGCGTTTAGAGTAGCAGGTTTAAAATCCTTTAAAGTTGCTTCAAACGCAGTGTTTGAGCCAGCCACGTCACTTTTACCATGAACTTTCAAACTCTCTTTTGCTCCCTTAGCCGTTCCACTAAGTTTAAATGCACCTCTTACATCTGCATTTGTAATCGGTTTTAGAACTGCCAACTCCTCTACATTCACTCCATACTTCACATCAATAGCTAGCGGTTCAGGAATAATATTTCCCGAAGAGCTTATCTTCGCAAGATTAGAGTTTAAAAAGTATCTGTACTCAACATCATCACCATTTAAAGAAGCATCCAAGTTCATACTAAACGCAGTTTTTGGAATAGTTACATTAAAATCATTTTTCATTAGTTTTGTATCAATTTCACCATGTTGTGTTTGAAGTAAGATATTACCATCTAAAGCGTGAGGAGTAATATTTTTAAAATTAACATCCAGGTCTATATCTGCACTAGCATAAGGTTTTTGGCCACCAAGCTCAAGTAGGGACAACAAGTTAGCCTTTTTTACTTTTGCAATAATTGATGTTGGATTAAACTCAGTTAGTTCTATGTGGTAAGTTGTGTCACTCTTTGCAAGATCACTTACTCCATCTATATTTATAAACGCACTATCTCCCTTGATAGTCCCGTTTGTAAATATCTTACCCTTTAATGGTGCTTTTGTTAAACTTTTGAGTTCTTCTATAGCTTTCATTTCAACTGAGTATCTTATATCAAAAGCTTGAGAGAAGAGAGAGTATTCACCTTTTATGCTAATTGTGTTACTTTTACTAAGCTCAAGAAGAATATCAAATTCACTCATATTAAGAGAAAAAGTAGTTAATTTACTCTCTAATTTAGTCTGCTCTTGAATTTTTGACTCTATTGTTGGTTTTAGTAAACCATTACCAAAAGATGTAAATGCAACAATATATACGACTGCTAAAATAGTTACAAGAACTCCACCAAACCACGCTAAATACTTCATATCTCTCTCCATTATTAATGAGTTAATGATACTCTAATTTTCATTCATTAACAACTTGATACAGATAGACTAAACTTTATTGCAAAATAAAATTCATATATTACTTGACATTGTTACGCTCAATATGTATAATAGTGTTATCTTTTTAGAAAAAGGAGTCTATTAACAATTATGTCTAATGAAAAAACAGAAGAAGAATCTATAGAAAATATAGAAGAAAACATAGAACAAGAGTTCACTGAAGCAGAGGCTGAAGCTGAAGCAGTTGAGAATGAGTTTGATCTTTTACAAGCTGAAATGGCTGAATTAAAAGATAAATATGCTCGTGTTCACGCTGACTTTGATAATATCAAAAAAAGACTTGAACGTGAGAAATATACAGCGGTTGAGTACTCAAATGAGAAATTTGCTAAAGATATGATTCCTGTTATGGACTCACTTCAAGGTGCAATGAACTCAGCAAACGCAGATGCAGATAAGGCAGAGCTTTTTGATAAGTTAAAAGAGGGAATTGAGCTTACATATAAACAGTTCATCACCTCTTTAGAGAAACATGGTGTAACAATGGTTGCACATGACGAAGTGTTTGATCCCAACATTCACAACGCAGTTCAAGCTGTTGATAGTGAAGATGTAGAGAGCGGACAGATAGTTCAAACTTTTCAGACTGGTTATAAATATAAAAATAGACCACTGCGTGAAGCAATGGTAATTGTGGCGAACTAAATTAATCACGATAATTGGAACAAGTCCCAATTATCTACGCTAGGCGCTGAGCCACTAAAGTACAAAAATGCTTTCGGCATTTTCACTGGCTTAGTTAAATAAACAAATATAAAATAAATTAAATTAAGGAAATACAATGTCAAAAGTTATTGGTATAGATTTAGGAACAACAAATTCATGTGTGGCAGTTTATGAAGGTGGAGAAGCGAAAGTCATCCCAAATGCTGAGGGTAAAAACACTACTCCTTCAGTAGTTGCATTCACAGATAAAGGTGATGTTTTAGTTGGTGATCCAGCAAAACGTCAAGCAATTACAAACCCGGAAAAAACAATCTCTTCAATCAAGAGAATTATGGGTCTTATGATGAATGAGGAAAATGCAAAAGAAGCACACGATAAAGTAACTTACAATATCGTTGATAAAGATGGTTCTGCTGCTGTTGATGTAGCTGGAAAAGTTTACACTCCTCAAGAGATTTCAGCTAAGATTTTAACAAAACTAAAAGAAGATGCTGAAGCATATATCGGTTCTACTGTTACTGATGCAGTTATAACTGTTCCTGCATATTTTAATGATGCACAACGTAAAGCAACTAAAGATGCTGGTACAATCGCCGGTCTTAATGTTCTTCGTATTATCAATGAACCAACTGCTTCTGCACTTGCTTATGGTTTAGAGAGCAAAGCTGAAGAGAATGTACTTGTTTATGACCTTGGTGGTGGTACATTTGATGTTACAACGCTAGAAATTAGTGACGGTACTTTTGAGGTTCTTTCAACTGATGGTAATGCATTCTTAGGTGGTGACGACTTTGATAACAAAATCGTTGACTTTTTAAATGATGAGTTCAAAAATTCTCACGGAATTGAGCTTAAAAATGACAAAATGGCACTACAACGTCTTAAAGATGCTGCAGAAAATGCTAAAAAAGAGTTAAGTTCAGCAACTGAGACTGAAATCAACTTACCATTTATCACTATGACAGAAGCTGGACCACAACACTTAGTTGTAAAACTTACTCGTGCTAAATTTGAAGGTATGATTTCTGATCTTATTGATGAGACTATTGATCATATTAAAGTAGCAATGAAAGAAGCTGATCTTGACAACAATGAAATCAAAGAGATTATCATGGTTGGTGGTTCAACTCGTGTTCCAGCTGCACAAGAAGCTGTTTCTAAATACTTTGGTGGTAAAGACTTAAACAAAGGTGTAAACCCTGATGAAGTTGTTGCTGCAGGTGCTGCTATTCAAGGTGGTGTTTTACGTGGAGATGTAAAAGATGTTCTTTTACTTGACGTTACACCTCTAAGCCTTGGTATTGAGACTCTTGGTGGAGTTATGACTAAGATTATTGAAAAAGGAACTACAATTCCTGTTAAAAAATCTCAAGTTTTCTCAACTGCAGAAGATAACCAACCAGCTGTTTCTATCAGCGTAGGTCAAGGTGAGCGTGAGTTTGCTAAAGATAATAAATCTCTTGGTCTTTTTGAGCTTGGTGATATTCCAGCAGCTCCACGTGGTGTACCTCAAATTGAAGTTACATTTGATATCGATGCAAATGGTATCTTAACTGTTAGCTCAACTGACAAAGGTACTGGTAAATCTCAATCAATTACAATCTCTGGTTCATCAGGATTAAGTGAAGAAGAGATTAACAAAATGGTTCAAGATGCAGAAGAGAACAAAGCTGCTGATGAAGAGAGAAAAGGTATGGTTGATTTAAGAAACCAGGCTGATGCACTTATCGCTCAAACTGAAAAATCAGTAGAAGAGATGGGAGATAAATTAGAAGCAGAAGAAAAAGCTAAAATTGAAGCTGCTGCAGCTGATCTCAAAGAGACTCTAAAAGATGAGTCTGCAACTAAAGAGCAGATTGAAGAGAAAGTAAAAGCACTCACTGAAGCTGCACATAAAATGGCTGAAGAGATGTACAAAAAAGAGCAAGATCCAGCTGCTGCAGAAGCTGACGCTAAGAAGAAAAAGGAAGACGACGACGTAATAGACGCAGAGATTGAATAAAGTTATTCATCTTTAGCACAACCATGAGAGAGTAGTACTACTCTCTCAACCCCCTTCATAAAATTTTAGAAAGATTACTGTACAATACCCCATCTAATTCAGGGAGTTATTTTGACATTTAATCAAATAAAAATGGCTATATACGCCACTTACCTTACTAACTACTACGGTTTTAAACTAAAAAAAGCAACAACTCCCCAAGAAAAAAAATCTCTTAGAATTAACTACTCTAAAACACTGCTTGATAAACTCAAATTAAATGTTAAAGTTATCAATGAAGATAAAATCCCAAAAGATGGTCAGTTCTTACTTGTATCAAATCATAGAAGTGTAATAGACCCCCTAATAGTAGAGATTGCTATACAAAACAGTAACCTTTTTGGTCACTGGATTTCTAAAAAAGAGCTCTACAACTCTTTCTTTTTTGGTGTTTTTGTAAGAAATGGTGGTGCAATACTATTAGATAGAGAAAAATCAAATATGAGTAGTTTTTTTACCGATATAAAAGCGTGTACAAAAAAAGGTGATTCTATTTTCATTTTTCCTGAAGGAACTCGTAATAAAACTGACAATGACATCGGTGAGTTTAAAAGTGGTTCTCAGATAATCGCAATCAAAAACCGTCTAAATATGCTCCCTGTCTATATACGTTCTAATGCTAATGAACAGCTTATGTCTTCTTTAAAAGATGGTAAGAGTGAGAGAACTTTAGAGATAGAAATTGGGGATATTATCGACTATAAAGATAAGTCAATGACACTTGTAGAGGCATATAAATCACAATTTAAGTTAAGCTGACTTTATTACCTCTATAAAATTATCTGTAGTGTTTAAAATCTTCTTTTGCTTTTTCTAAGGCTCCGTAAAAATCCATCACCTCTCCACCATACTTACTTTGAAAGATTTCAGCAGCTTTTAGAGTTGAGAAAGCATATTTACTAACCTTACTCATAGTGGCTTTTTTACTGCTACCTACTACATAATAAGCCTCAAGAACAGGTATTAATTTCAAAGTTGACACATCAACTACTTTTGGATTCTTAAGCTCTATACCCTCACCTAAATGGTCTGACAAGCAGTGCAGTGAACAGTATTGGTACTCTTTATCGTTATAAGTCGCAGCATAGTTTGTTTTATAAAATTTCACTAAATCCATTCCACACATAACACAATATCTTTTATTTTTGCCTTCTTGGACTAAAGTAGCATCTTTTTCATCTACAGTTTGAAACATTCTAAATTTTGATTTTGACTTTTGAACTTCATCTTGTTTTGTCTTTGCAACTTCTTTTTTTTGTATTTTTGTATGTTTCGTTTCTTTTTCAACTTGAGGTGTTGTTTCTAAAGCACAACCGGCAAGTAATAATGATATAAGTAGATAAACAAATATTTTAAACATATATATTTTCCTTAGTAAAATTAAATTATATCTGTATATTATAATAAAAATGATAAATACTACTATAATTACATAAAACAAATAGGTTAAAATATGAATCGTGTAAAACATTATCTCAAAGAAATTGCTATATTTATCGTTGTAATGAGCATATTTGCAAACATTATAAGTATCTATAAAAGCTCTGATTTAAACAGTGAAGCATTAACACTTAACTCTGTTACTCTTATGAACAACGAAATCTACTCTTTTAAAGAGGACAAACCTGTTCTAATACACTTTTGGGCTACATGGTGTCCCACTTGCAAACTCGAAGCTTCAAACATAGAGATGATATCTAAACACTATGAAGTTGTTAGCATTGCTGTCAACTCTGGCTCAAACAAAGAAATTCAAAACTATTTAAATGAGAATGGCTTTAATTTTAAAGTAGTAAATGACCAACATTCAATATATTCTGGCGAATTTAATATTGCAGCTTTCCCAACTACATTTATATATGATAAAAATAAAAATTTAGTCTTTAGTGAGGTTGGCTACACTTCAACGATAGGATTATATTTGAGAATGTGGTGGGCTAGTTTATGAGCCATACCCTCCAAAGAGGTCTTCACTTACATCTCTCGTTTGCAACTTTTTATGTTCACTGAGGAAAGTTGTAATATTTTCTATATCTTCATTGCTGAGATTAATAATAAACTGCACCATCATCTCCTGTTTTATTGTCGAGACTCTTCCCTTTTTAAAATACTTCAACCTTTGAATTAAATACTTTTTTGTTCGATTCGCTAAACGAGGAGTTGCTCCTCCACCTTCTGCATTTACACCATGACACCCATTGCAAGCCTTTGAAAAGTACAGCATTTCCCCTTTGTTATAAGAACTGCTTGAAGCATAAAGAGTTAAAACACATATAACCAAGATAGAGATATACTTCATATTAGACTCCTTAGTGTATAATTATACTAAATTATAAGTAAGAGACCATCGACAAGGTAATATAGTGCATTTTGAGTTTTTACACCCATATTATTTTTTACTCCTTTTACCAATCATATGCCTCTACCTGTGCCCATTCACAGCACCAAAACGCTACTTTGTACATCTCAAGCTATTTAGCAATGCAAAAAAATTTATCAATATAGAAAAACTCCTTTTTAGTCTAGTACTGATTTTTATACTTTGTGCGCTCGCTTCCCCTATTACCTATGAGCAGAAATCTCCAAATCACAAAAAAGGACGTGACTTAATTATAGCACTTGATACAAGTGGTTCTATGGGGGAGAGTGGCTATGATGAAGAGAAACCAAGAGAACGGAAATTTGACTCTATTTTAGAAGTTTTGCAAAACTTTATAGAGCATCGCTATGATGATAATATTGGTGTTGTTGCTTTTGGAAACTTTGCCTTTGCACTCTCTCCACTTACTTATGACAGAGGTTCACTCAATTTTGTTTTAAAATTTTTGAATGTAGGAATTGCCGGGGACAATACTGCAATTGGTGATGGTATTATGCAGTCTATTACTCTATTAGAAAAATCTCAAACCCAAAATAGAGTCATAATTTTACTGAGTGACGGGTATCAAAACAGTGGTACTTTTTCACCAAAAGATGCTGTAACACAGGTAAAACAAAAAGGCATAAAAATCTATACAATTGGTATAGGTAAAAAGAGTGATTTTGATGAGACTCTCTTAAAAAGAATTGCCAAAGAGAGTGGAGGTAAGTTTTTTGCAGCACAAAATATAACTGATATGCGAAATGTCTATAGCACTATAGACTCACTTGAACCTAGTCCTATTCGTTCAGAACACTATCTTAATAAAACATTGCTATTTGATATACCTCTTACGATAGCACTTGGACTTCTCATTTATCTACTTCTAAAACGCAAAAAAGGTTTTATATTATGACATTTTTAAACCCTATTGCGTTTTTCTTACTTCTGCTTACATTTTGGCTCTTCAAAGATATACTTTTTATGCAAAAAAACATAGAGCAATCATCTTTTTCAAATGAACATAAACGCTATATTTTACAAACAAAGCTAATTTTAATTGCTCTATTTTTAGCACTTTTTGCACTCACTCGTCCCGTTCTTAAAAATGAGGTTTCAAAAGAAAAATTTGATGCTAATGAATATATTATTGCTCTGGATGCTTCCTTTTCCATGAGTATGGACGATATCATACCAAATCGTTATGAGGTAGCAAAAAAAAGTATCATATCACTTTTAGATATGGATAGTAAAAATAGATTTTCTATTTTTGCGTTTACCACAAATCCCTTGCTTATCTGTCCACCAACAACAGACCACGCTATCGCAATAACAGCATTAGATGCACTCTCACCTGAATATATCTTAACAAAAGGAACATCTATAATATCGCTCTTGGAAAAAGTAGCAACTCTGCCACTTGCGCATAAATCACTTATTATTTTTAGTGATGGAGGGGATGAGCATGATCTTCAACAACTCCTCTACATTGCAAAGAAAAATGCGATTACACTTAATATTGTAGCCATTGGGTCAAGC
>Ga0209633_10005679_pt1 | contig 10888 bp, 10 predicted proteins | sample Cruoilmetagenom1_FD_187290 | JGI IMG/M metagenome (GOLD analysis project Ga0209633, IMG submission 187290) | Oil polluted marine microbial communities from Coal Oil Point, Santa Barbara, California, USA - Sample 1 (SPAdes) (version 2) | ecosystem: Environmental > Aquatic > Marine > Oil seeps ... | reverse complement strand
GAGAAATACCTTCGCCGTATAAAATTTCAAACAACGCTTGTTTAAACGGTGGTGCCACTTTGTTTTTCACTACTTTTACCCGGGTATCATTACCCAGAATTTCTTCACCTTTCTTAATCGCCCCGATACGGCGAATATCTAAACGCACTGATGAATAAAACTTCAAGGCGTTACCGCCTGTTGTCGTTTCAGGGTTACCAAACATCACACCAATTTTCATACGAATTTGGTTGATAAACACAACCAAAGTATTTGAACGTTTGATATTTCCTGTTAACTTTCTTAACGCTTGTGACATCAAGCGAGCTTGCAAACCCACGTGATGATCACCCATATCGCCTTCAATTTCAGCTTTAGGTGTTAATGCCGCCACCGAATCTACAACGACCATATCAACAGCGCCTGAACGAACCAACATATCAACGATCTCTAACGCTTGCTCTCCAGTATCTGGTTGAGACACCAACAAATCATCCATGTTAACGCCTAATTTATCGGCATAAATGGGGTCTAATGCATGTTCAGCATCAACAAACGCAGCTGTACCGCCCGCTTTTTGGCACTGCGCAATCGTTTCTAATGTTAACGTTGTTTTACCAGACGATTCTGGACCATACACTTCGACAATACGGCCGCGAGGCAAACCACCTATGCCTAACGCCACATCAAGCGCTATTGAACCAGTTGAATACACCGCAATGTCTGGAATGGCACTGCCATCACCCATACGCATCACGGAACCTTTACCAAATTGCTTTTCAATTTGTAACAACGCCGCACTCAGTGCTTTTTTCTTATTGTCGTCCATTTTTTGTCCTCATTAATGCCCCTGCGCAATGCAAAAGTCAGTTATCGTAAATAATCTTGAATTATCACATAAACCCGTATAGTCGCATAATATATTCGCCACTTTATCTAATCTATTCGGCTAATTTTTCTAACAACAATTGTATAGCCATCAAGACTGCTTGTTTGCGTACCTTTTCTCGGTTTCCTGAAAAGTTTTTGGTACAAGCTATTGGCCCTTTAAATGCATCCGCCGTTGCAAAACAAACCATGCCAACTGGTTTATCAGCAGTACCACCCGATGGACCGGCCACTCCAGTAATGGCGACTGAAACAGATGAATCAAAAGCAGTCAGAACACCTTTCGCCATTTGTGTCGCAACTTGTTCGCTGACAGCACCAAATGTTATTAAACTCGCCTCATCAACGTTTAATAATGTTTGTTTAGCGGCATTGGTGTAACTCACTATGCCGCCGCTAAACCATTCACTACTGCCTGCAAGGTCTGTCAGCGCTTTAGCGACCCAACCACCTGTGCAAGATTCAGCCACCGCCAGTGTCTTATTCTGATTTCGCAAGCATTCGGCCAACTGTTTAGCAGCTGTTTCAATTTGTAGATTTAAAGAATCACTCATTAAAAATTATTCTCGCATATTCAAGTTTTGTTAAACTAGCGTGATGGCTAAAAGCATTAAAGTAAAACCCACCCATACGCCAATGATGCAGCAATTTTTGCGCATTAAGGCAGACTACCCAAACACGTTGATATTTTACCGCATGGGTGATTTTTACGAACTATTTCTTGAAGACGCCGTTAAGGCATCTGAATTACTTAGCATTACGCTCACTAGCCGTGGTCACTCTGAAGATAAACCTATCGCTATGGCTGGCATTCCCCACCACGCCGCTGACGGTTACTTAGCAAAGTTATTAAAAGCAGGCGAATCTGTCGCCATCTGTGAGCAAATAGGTGACCCAGCCACATCAAAAGGCCCTGTAGAACGCAAAGTCGTACGTGTTGTTACACCCGGCACGTTAACCGAAGAGTCTCTGCTTGATGAACATACAGAAAGCCTTTTATCCGCCGTGTTTTATGAGAAAGAGCATTTTGGAATTGCTACTATCGACCTTGCTAGCGGTCGGTTTTTTCTACAACAAGGCGCTGGAGAAAGTGAGCTTGAAACACAATTTGCACAACTAAATCCTGCAGAGATTATTTCTAGCGAAGATTGGCAGCCCCCCATCAACATTCGCTCAAGAAAAGGCTTTAACCGCATTGCTAGCTGGCACTTTGATTACAAAAGCGCCGAGCGTCTACTTAACAAACAATTTGGCACTAAGGACTTAAAAGGCTTCGGTTGCGAACACCTTCCGCTTGCTATTCAAGCCGCTGGCGCCTTATTGCAATACTTAAAAGACACGCACCAAGCAGCATTGCCGCACATACAGTCCATCAGTGTTGTTCAACAAAGTGATTTTGTTTTACTTGATGCCTCCAGCCGAAGACATCTTGAACTTGATTTTCATCCTTCAGGTGACAAACGATTCACCTTATTCGGATTACTGAATCACTGCAAAACATCAATGGGTGGAAGGTTATTAAGGCGTTGGCTACACCAACCCTTACGTAACCAATCTACCTTAAAACATCGCCACCTTACAATAGAACAACTTCAAGAGTCTGGCCGCTTAGAAGGGTTACAGTTGCTTTTAAAACAAACAGGAGATATCGAACGTATTCTAAGTCGAATTGCTATACAAAAAGCCACACCGCGTGACCTTGCTGTACTTCGTCAAACACTCAACGCATTACCCGAGATTCAACAAGAACTTTCGCAGCTGACCGCTCCAAGACTAGAAGGGTTGGCTAAAAACATATCAGAACACCCTTCTCTATATACTTTACTTTGTGATGCCGTCGTCGAAAACCCGCCAGTATTAATGAGAGATGGCGGTGTTATTGCGACCGGTTATGATGAAACGCTTGATCAATTTCGTCACCTCAGTAACAACGCCGATCAATTTCTAATAGACCTTGAGGAAAATGAACGTAAAAACTGCCAAATACAGAATTTAAAACTCAGCTACAACCGTGTACATGGTTATTATATTGAAGTTCCGCGTTCTCAAGCAGAGAAGGTTCCAAGCCACTTTATACGCAAACAAACGTTAAAAAATGTAGAGCGTTATATTACGCCTGACTTAAAGGCGTTCGAGGAAAAAGTGCTCAGCGCGCGCGAACAAGCACTAGTTTTTGAAAAAAAGCTTTATAGCGAATTATTAAACAAGTTTTTACCTCATCTATCTTCATTAAAAAATTGCGCAGAAGGCTTGGCAGAGCTTGACGTTTTATGTAATTTTTCAGAGCGTTCCAACACATTAAACTTTAACCAGCCAAGCTTTATGTCTGACACGGGCTTGTCGATAAAACAGGGCCGCCACCCGATAGTCGAACAGTTTCTAGAAACACCCTTCGTTGCCAATGACATCACGCTCGACGCAGACCGGCGCATGCTGATTATCACCGGCCCCAACATGGGCGGGAAATCAACCTATATGAGGCAGACCGCGCTCATCGTTTTATTAGCGCATATTGGTTGCTACGTTCCTGCTGCAGAAGTAAAAGTTGGACCTATTGACCAGATATTTACGCGAATTGGTGCATCCGACGATCTGGCGAGTGGCCGCTCAACATTTATGGTTGAAATGTCTGAAACGGCAAACATACTACATAATGCAACAGAGGAAAGCTTGGTCTTAATGGATGAAATTGGCAGAGGCACGAGCACCTTCGATGGCTTATCGCTAGCTTGGGCAACTGCTAATTACATGGCAAATAATGCCCAACCACTCACCTTATTTGCAACACACTATTTTGAAATGACGGCGTTATCAGAGTCAGCACCATCTGTGTCTAACGTGCATTTGGATGCCATAGAACATGGTGACAGTATTGTCTTCTTACATACAGTGCAAGATGGACCTGCAAACCAGAGCTACGGTCTTCAGGTAGCCGCTTTAGCCGGTGTCCCAAAGGCCGTTATAGAACGAGCAAAAATAAAACTAAATAGTCTAGAAAATGCGCCAAAAGCGACAATCAGGAATCCTGATCAGCAAAACCAATTTGACCTATTTCAACCTAGGCTTAATTCCCAAGTCCAATTGTTATTAGACGATTTAGACCCAAACGAGCTTAGCCCCAAAGACGCCTTAAACGTTTTGTACGAATTAAAAAAACTAAACGACTGTTAGTTTAAGTGCTTAACCAGTTCGGCAGCGGGCACATATCCAGGAATCATTGCGCCATTATCTACAATAATGAAAGGTGTACCTGTTACCCCAAATTTTTCGCCAAGAGCCATATGTTTTCTAACTGGGTTATCACACGTCTTTTTAACTACTTTATTGTGAAGCTTCGCATCAGTTAACGCTTGGTGACGGTCTTTTGCACACCAAACAGATTCGGCTTTGTAATAAGCCTCTGTATTAACACCTGATCGTGGGAAAAATAAATACCTAACGGTTATACCTGCATCAGTGTAATCACTCAATTGCGCATGAAGTTTGCGGCAATATCCGCAATCAATATCTGAAAACACAGTGACTTTATGTTTTTCATTTTTAGCAGAGAAAACGATCATTTCACTTTCATCCAGTTTTGATAGCTCTGTTGTACGAACACTTTTTAACGCTGTATCCGTTATGTTTTCACGAGTAGACAGGTCAACCATCTCACCTTGTAGAATATACCGACCATTGTCTGAAACATAAATAATGCGCGCACCAACCACTACTTGATGCAAGCCAGCAATGGGCGTTGAAGTAATATCTTTTTCTGAAACGCCCGGAATAATTTTTGATAAATTATTAAGCAGCACGCCTTTGTCTGCCATTACAGTCGTTGAAACAAACAAACTCAAACAAAGCCAAATCAATTTTCTCATGCAATAAAACCTCAATTAATATTCATATATTGTAGTAGACACTGTTAGTTAGCGAAAACATTCATTTTATTTTACCCTCTTGGGTGAAACTTTTCATGAATGTCTTTAAGCCTTTCTTTGGCAACGTGCGTGTATATTTGCGTAGTAGACAAATCACTATGACCAAGAAGCAACTGAACAACACGCAAATCCGCGCCGTGGTTTAACAAATGCGTGGCGAATGCGTGGCGCAAGGTGTGAGGTGATAACGCTTTATTTATTCCTGCTTGTTGTGCATAACGTTTAATCAAGTACCAAAATGCCTGCCGGGTCATGCCACTCCCCCTTGTCGTAGGAAAAACAAAGTCAGTTTGCTTCCCCCGTAGAATATCTAGGCGCTTTTCTTTAATAAAACGTAACAACCAATCTAAAGCCTCTTCTCCAACAGGAACAAGACGGTCTTTATTGCCTTTTCCAGTCACCCGAACCAAACCTTGCTTAAAGTTTATTTGCTCTAAACGTAACCCAACCAATTCGCTTACTCGCAACCCTGATGCGTATAACAACTCAAGCATTGTTCTATCTCTGCACCCAATGGGATCAACAATATTTGGGGCTAATAACAGCTGCTCCACATCGTTTTCAGTTAAGGTCGTCGGTAATGACCGCCCTAGTTTTGGGGAATCAATTAGGCCCGTCGGATCCTTCGTCACTTTGCCTTCTCGTAACGCATAACCATAAAACCGTTTTAGGCTAGAAATAAATCGTGCGGAACTGCGAGCAGAGACGCCCGACTCCATCCTTTCGGCTAGGTACATTGATATATCTGCCGATGAAGCCTTCAAAATATTACTGGTATTTTTATTTAACCACACTGAGTACTGAATTAAATCCGTTCGATACGCTTTAACCGTATTTTCACTAAGGCCAAACTCAGCCCATAGGTTGTTTAAAAAAATATCAATATCTTTCTGACTCATTAGAAAATAATACCCTTATTACACTCAAATGGCATAAGTTTCGTTGAAGCGGAAGGCAAACCCTTTCTGCTTAACTTAGCTATAAAGCACGCACGCGAAAATATTTTAGGCAAAAAAAAACGGCTAATAAGCCGTTTTTTTTAATACAACAAGGAGGCTATTAACGACCACCATCTAACTCGTCTTGTAATGTTTTTAACTCGTCCCATTTTTCATCGCGAGCCAATTCAGATTGTGTTGGCCAAGTTTCAGGATTATGAGAAGCAAAATTACCTTCTGCAGCATCTAAGATTTCACGAATTTTTTCAGCGCTAGAAGAAGCAACATCAGCAAACGTATTTAACCCACCCGCTTGCAGTGCTTCACCAATCTTTGGCCCTACACCCTCAATTTTTGTTAAGTCGTCAGTTTTAGCCTCAATTGCAACAGCTTTTTCTTTTGCAGCTGGTTTAGCTTTTTGAGCTTTAGAAGAAACAGCAATTTTTTCCTTAATTCGAGCCGCTCTTCCACGTAGATCACGTAGATAATAAAGTTTAGCGCGTCTAACTGAACCACGTCTTTTAACTTCTACCGAGTCAACTAATCGGCTATGTGTTTGGAAAACACGTTCAACGCCTTCACCGTGTGAGATTTTACGAACTGTAAAAGCTGAGTTTAAGCCACGATTACGCTTAGCAATAACCACACCCTCAAATGCTTGCAAACGCTCACGAGTACCCTCTTTAACTTTAACCTGAACAATGACCGTGTCACCCACTGAAAACTCAGGCAACGTTGTATTCATTTGTTCTGCTTCTATTTGTGCAATTATATTACTCATTTTTTAATCCTTCGTTTTTAACTCTTTATTAACTCTTGTTTATATTCATCTAACAGCGTTTGCTGCCGATCACTCAACTCAACTTTTTCTAACAAATCGGGGCGTTTTTGCCACGTTTTGCCCAATGCTTGTTTTTCTCGCCATACGGCAATTTTTTTATGGTCACCACTTATTAAAACCTTTGGCACCCCTTCACCATCTACCACTTCAGGTCTCGTGTAATGTGGGCAGTCTAACAAACCATCTACAAACGAATCTTCGTTTGCTGAAAGCTCATGACCCAATACACCCGGCAACGTCCTTGAGATAGAATCCATCAGAACCAAGGCAGGCAGCTCACCACCACTTAACACATAATCACCAATCGACCATTCTTCATCAATAGACGACTGAATTAATCGCTCATCAATGCCTTCATAACGGCCGCTTACAATCACTAAACGTGAATATTGAGCCAAATATTCAACACCTTGTTGATCAAGACGTCGTCCTTGTGGACTCATATAAATCACTTTAACTGGCTCTATATCTGCTTTTTTCGCAGACAAAATTGCCTTTTTTAGCGGCTCAACCTTCATGACCATACCAGGCCCACCACCAAAGGGACGATCATCAACAGTTCGATGTACATCCTCGGTAAAATCTCTAGGATTCCATGTTTCTAATTGAATCCTTTTATCTTCTATTGCCTTACCAACAACGCCCATAGCCGCTGTGTTTCTTACTATTTCTGGAAACAGTGTAATGACATCAAATCTCATGAGACTAATAATCCGGGTCCCAGTCAACGATCATTTGACCTGCTTCAATATCAACCGTCTTAATAACATCGTCCATTACAAAAGGGATAAGTCGATCTACTTCACCTTTTACATACACGATGTCGTTCGCACCTGTTTCTATCATATGATCAATAACGCCATAGTGCTCGTTATTTATATTCACCACATTTAAGCCAATAAGGTCAGACCAATAAAATTGTTTGCCTTTTAGCTTTGGAAGCTGTTCTGGTCGCATATAGATATCACAACCAACCCAAGTCTCCGCCTCATTTCGATCATTTACACCGTCTAATAATGCGACGATGGTTTTACCATGTGGCTTACCTGCAGCCAACTTAACGACTTGCATGGTTTTATTCTTTTCTATATACCAAGGTTGGTAGGACAGAATATTTCTTTTATCTTCTGTGTTGGCATATATCTTTAGCCAACCCTTTATCCCAAATACACCTGATATTTTCCCCAGCTTTAACCAGGAATCATCTTTTACTAACGTACCAGTCGAACCGTCTTCAGACACCTTATGCAGCTGCTTTACCGGCCTCTTTTATTAATTTGTTAACACGCTCAGATGTTTGCGCACCTTGCGCCACCCAGTGATCAACTCGCGCTGTATCTAGGTTTAAGCGAACTTCTTCGCCTGCTGCTCTTGGGTTATAAAACCCTATGCGTTCAATATAACGACCATCGCGACTTCTGCGACTGTCAGCCACTACAACGTGATAAAAAGCACGTTTTTTAGCGCCTGTTCTTGAAAGACGTATCTTTACCATTTAATTTCCTTAAAATTTATTTATATTCTTAATTACTTAACGGGCGGATTTTACGCGAATTATCTGCCCTAGTGAAGTTTTTTTATGCCTTTTGAGAAGCATTTCAGCCATTAAGGTATATCAAGCTTATTAGACAGCCTTCAACAAGGCTGATTTTCGTTTATTGAAAAGGAAAACCTTGTCCTTGTCCAAGCTGGCCTTTTAACCCACGCATCATTTTGGCCATGCCACCTTTAGATGCTTTTTTCATCATTTTTTGAGCTTGTTTATATTGCTTCATTAGTTTATTCACATCTTGTACCTGTAAACCCGCACCATTCGCAATTCTTTTTCGGCGAGAACCATTAATTAACGTTGGAAAAATTCTTTCCTTTGCTGTCATTGAATTAATGAGTGCGACCTGACGTGATAAGTCTTTGTCATTCACTTGGTTTTTAACATTCTGAGGCACATTAGACATCCCAGGGATTTTATCCATCATGGCACTCATTCCACCCATATCCATCATTTGAGATAGCTGGTCTCTGTAGTCGGACAAATCAAACCCTTTGCCTTTTTGAATCTTTTTTGCCAGTTTATCGGCTTTTTCTCTATCAACTTTGCGTTCAATTTCTTCAACCAAACTAAGCGCATCACCCATGCCCAACAAACGAGATGCAACACGGTCAGGGTGAAAGGGTTCTAGACCATCTGTTTTTTCACCAACACCCAAAAACTTGATGGGTTTGCCAGTAATTTGGCGAATTGAAAGTGCAGCACCACCGCGAGCATCACCATCTGTTTTGGTTAAAATAATACCCGTTAATGCCAACGTATCATTGAATGCCTTTGCAGTATTGGCCGCATCTTGCCCTGTCATGCTGTCCACAACAAACAACGTTTCGGTTGGCTTTGCCACTTGATGAATCTGGCGTATTTCATCCATCAACTGCTCATCTACGTGCAGCCGACCAGCGGTATCAATAATAAGAACATCACTAAATTGTTTTTTGGCGTGAGCAATTGCATTTTTAACAATTTGCACCGGCTTTTGACTAACATCACTTGGGAAGAAATCAGCCCCCACATCGTTGGCTACTGTCTTCAACTGTTCGATAGCAGCTGGTCTATATACGTCGGCACTCACTACCGTGACTGATTTATTTTCGCGCTCTTTTAACCAAAGCGCTAGTTTAGCGGTAGTCGTTGTTTTACCCGACCCTTGTAAACCCGCCATTAAAATAACCACCGGGGGTTCAGCTGCCAAATTTAATACTTCATTAGCCTCACCCATTGTTTTGACCAATTCGTCATTAACAATTTTGAGCATTGCTTGGCCAGGCGAGAGGCTTTGCATAACTTCTTGACCTAAGGCACGCTCTTTGACGTTGTCGGTAAATTCACGAACCACTGATAAAGCAACGTCCGCTTCAATCAATGCCATACGAACTTCGCGCATGGTGTCCTTTATATTGTCTTCAGTTAGGCGGCCTTGCCCCTTGATTCGTTTAAAGGCGGCATTTAGGCGGTCAGATAAATTGTCAAACATAGTCGTTCCTTACAAAATTTGTGGTATTTTCGCATGTCTTACAGAGTTATGCAGTTGATTTTAGTACTTTCAACCCAAGAACAACATAGCCCTTCGTGAATACATTATTATCTTCTAGATTGTTTAAGTTTATGCCAAACTATGCGCATGATTTTCAGCAACACAGTATTCGTTTCATTATCGTTATTAACCGCCACTTTGTATTTGAGTAGCGCAGGGATTATTGCATCTAATGTTTTTTTAAAAAAAAGCATCGAAAACTTACGCGCTTTTATTTTATGCAGCTCATTTGCTTCTATTGTCATCCACTCTGCCTTAGCAGTGCATAGTTATAAGGTTAACAATGTGCTCGCACATGACTTTTTTAACATGCTATCTCTCGTGTTTTTAGTGATTAGTATTTTGTTTTTTTTAACCACCCTAAGAAAACCAATCGAAACCCTAGCCATTATTGTTTTTCCATTCTCAACCATCGCTGTTCTATTAAACCTAAATAATGCATTTCCCAGCTTTACGGCAACCACTCTGGACCCAGCACTACAAACACATATCATTTTATCCGTCTTATCTTATAGCCTACTGACCGTCGCGGCCTTCCAAGCAATTTTCTTATCTATCCAGGAAAAGCAATTACATAATAGACAACCTGGGCCACTAATAAACTCTCTTCCGCCTCTACAACTCATGGAGGACCTGCTTTTTCAGACTATCGCGTTTGGTGTGTTTTTGTTGACGTTTGCCTTGCTAAGCGGCTTTATCTTTATTGATGATATTTTTGCACAGCACCTTGTGCATAAAACCGTACTTTCCATCGTTGCTTGGTTGATTTTTTCTACCTTATTGTGGGGCCGTCATTACATCGGATGGCGTGGTCAAACAGCCATCAAATGGACGTATGGAGGCTATATTTCTTTAATGCTCGCCTACTTTGGCAGTAAATTTGTTTTGCAATTGATTTTATAACCACCCCATGTAGGCTGACGTTATAAATGGATGTTTTTTTCACCTAACTCACTCGACGCCACCAGCCCCTTAGATAAACGACCTTACAAACTAACTAACATTTCCTATAAATACTCCGGCCAACTAATAGCTGTTGTTTACCGGAGCATTGGTTAGTTATGACTAGATATATTTCGCCACCAAACAATTAACGCCAATAGTTATTTGCTTCGGCAATGATTCTGAATTCTAAATTAACCAACTCAACTGCTCTCATTAACATGACAGGATCTTCTGCATACACCGCTCTCAATTTATGTTTTATGTCCCCACTGCGCTGAATTGTTCCCACTG
>Ga0209633_10005678_pt1 | contig 10889 bp, 16 predicted proteins | sample Cruoilmetagenom1_FD_187290 | JGI IMG/M metagenome (GOLD analysis project Ga0209633, IMG submission 187290) | Oil polluted marine microbial communities from Coal Oil Point, Santa Barbara, California, USA - Sample 1 (SPAdes) (version 2) | ecosystem: Environmental > Aquatic > Marine > Oil seeps ... | reverse complement strand
TAGGACTTTTCACGATCTAAGTTTAGCTATAAATTGACAAATTAATTCTATACCATCATTTTGTTACAATATGATACCTTGTCAAAATCTCTTATATTCATTGAAATTATAGGTACATCAGGAAACATTAATTTCAATTCAGAGATAATGCATTTCGAAAGGTTACTTTTCTGAATAGCAGATCTACCTTCCATTATATTACCAAAAATATGTATAAAATTACTTTTGCTATTCCCTATATTGTAATATTTAAAGGGATTGATTCTAACTTTAATATCGCCTTTGTCAAAAAGCCCGGTTGATTCTGCAGCATCATATACTGTTTGCATAATGTCTTCGCAAGAATTAGTTAATACTATATTTTCTGAACAATCTATTATAAAGTGTGGCATATATATTATTTTATGAATTGTTAATATGATTTAAAAGAAGAGATATAGGTCTTTATTTTTTTAACCTCATTTAGTCTAATTATAAGTTTGTTTAATTAAAATGGATTTTCAGGCCTTCATGCGTAGACTTAAAACCAAGATTTTCATAAAACCTTATAGCATCAGGGCGTTTTTTATCTGTAGTTAGTTGTAAGACATGTGCTTTTTTTTCTTTAACCCTTCTTATAATCCATTCAAACATAATATTGCCTAGACCCATACCTCGTTGATCTTTTCGAATTCGAACAGCCTCAACTTGCGCCCTTACGCCTCCTTGATATGTTAAATATTGAATAAAAGTTAATTGAAAAGTGCCAATTATTTCGAAAATGCTATTTTCAATTACCATTAGTTCTTGATTTTCATCACGATTGATGTTTTCAAACGCCGAATAGTATTCACTGGGTAATGGTGATTGAAAATTCTCTCTTTTTCTTCCAAGTTCATCATCAGCAATCATAGCAACAATTGCATGAACGTCTTTTTTTGTGGCTTTTCTAAATATCATAATATTTTATGTTTTAAACTATTTTAGCTGTTGTTTTGTACAGGCATTAATTTATCAATCAATTGGGTGAACAGTACTAAAATAAAGGCAATTCCAAACCCCAAAACACCAATATTAATTCCTAATAGTGTTTTTTCACTTCCGTCTAAATATTGCATAGAACCTCCATAATATTCTTGTAAAATAAATGCTAATAGAAATCCACCTGTGATAAATAAACTCAATATTGAGCTTATTAATGTTTCTTTTTTTATCCAAACTAACCATAAGCATAAAAGCCCAATACTTGAGTTTGTAATTAGTTGCCATACTTCATGAATGCGTACATGAGGTGTCCAATTGGGATTAAAAACATGCGTGTCATTAATTTCCAGAAAAGGAACCACAATAGCGTAAAGAATGATGCTAAAAGTTATAGTCGCTTTTTTCATTGGTTTAATTTTTATTATACAATTTTTCAGTAGCTTTTTTAAGACCAGCTTTAGGTAAAAACTGATCAGTTATGGTTAGAATTGAATGAAGATTATCTCGTAATTTATCTATTTCAATTTCACCTGGTTTAACAGACGTCTGCAATAAATGAAGAGACATATCTGCCAAAAGAATACGTTGCTTTTCTAACCATTGATCATCTCCTGGTTTCGCTGGGTTATTCAGATAACTAGTTTCAACTTTACTGTGTAAATCCCAGCTAGTATTTAATATTTTTAATTTTTCATCTTTATTCATCTTTTTTAATTTTATGCTTTAATAGTTTTTATCTATCTCTTCTAAAACTTTTTGATACTCATTAGACTTAGAATATTGACCTTCTTTCTTTGTAAGTTCTAAAGCTTTTTTATAAGATATTTTTGCTAATTCTTTATTATTAGCTGCTTTTTGAGCACGACCTAGATATGAATATGCTAAGTGTGATTTTGGATATAACTCTGTCCAATATTGGTATAATTCAACTGCTTCATCAACTCTTTTTTGCCCTAAAAGCCTCCTTCCAATGTTCTTGATACAGCTCATACTATACAATCTGTCCATATTTGGATACATACCAAATCCATACTCCTTAGAAAGTTCTTTATAAAACATATTAATGTTTTCTTTTGCATTACCTGATTGAGAAATTAGATCTTGGTAGTTAACAATCCATTTCTCTTTAGGGAAAATAAAATCAAAAGCAGAAATGAGTCCAGGTAATGCAACATCAGTATGGCCTTCGCCTTGAATTATTTCTGCTTTTGATTTAAAATGGGTAGTATGTAGCTTAGATAACCTTTGATTGAAATTATTAACATTGTCTTCAATATCTGGTTGATCTTCTAAATCTTTTCCTCCAGAACCTATGTAAAGAAATTTACTACTGGAAGTGTTTTTTGTCGAGGCCTTTTCAATGTCCTCAATAAGAGTTCTCCCTTTTAAATAACCATCTCCAATAATATTACCAGAAGCCAATGCAATATATGCTTGAAAAAGATCTTGATTTTTAGAAAATGTATGTAACGTAAATACCGATGAAGGAGAGAAGCCAATTAATATTCTGAAATCAGCTAGTCTGTATCTGTTCTCTAATGCAGGTAGTAACTCATCACTTAAAAATTGTGTTAATTCATCTTGGTGATCTCCATAACCGTAATTACGATTCTTTATATTATCATAAAGATTTGGTGAATAGTATGCTCGATGCCTTTTCCCCTCTACAATAGTTACAACAATAGATTCTGGCATCCTTGAAGTTACACTTAACTGATTAACCAAAGCACTAGTGATAGAAAATAATAACTGATTGTCTAAAACAACAATTATAGGATAAGATTTGGTAGAGTACTCATATGCATTAGGCAATGCTACTTTTATTGTTCTAGTTTCTTGTAATGGCTTAGATTCAACTTTAAAAGAATCAATTCTATTTTGCGCATTTACCTGAAGTGTACTAACTTGAACAATGGTTAAAAAGACTAAAACCAAAAAGATATTTTTCATATTATATGTTTTTATTTAATTTTGATATTATACTTAAACCATTGATTTATTACAATATGTTGCCTTTTCAAAATCTCTAATATTGATTGAGATTATTGGAACTTTTGGAAACATCAATTTTAACTCTGTAATTATTCTTTTTGAAAGATTACTTTTTTGTGTAACTGTTCTACCCTCCATAATATTAGCAAATATGTGAATAAAATCATCTTTAGTGTTTCCAATATTATAAAATTTAAAGGGATTAACCCTCACTTTAATATCTCCGTGATTAAAAAGATTAGTTGACTCTGCTGCATCGTAAACTTTTTGCATAATAGCATTTGGAGATTTTAAATCAATTATATTATTTGAGCAGTCAATGATAAAGTGTGGCATAATTTTATAACTTTAATATTATATTTTCTATAAAATAGTTAACTTTTAATTCTAAATACAGATATGGTTAAGATGGATTCCAAACACCCGTTGCAGCTATTTCTTTCACGTATTCAGAAAAATCTTTTGCTTTTCTATCCAATACTTTTTCGATATCATTTGTAATCTCAGAATTTTTAGGATTCCCTAAAACTTCAGAAAAGAGATATTCAAACAACCATACAACATCTGATGGTACACCTTGTTGTTTCATTACGTTTGTATATGCTGGCAGCGAAATTGGAGTAAAAGAAATTTCTCTTTTGGTGGCATTCGAAATCTCATTTATTGCCTCTATAAACGTAAGCAGTCTTGGACCTGTAAGTTGATAGATTTTTCCATCATGATCATCATTTAACAATGCTTCTACAACAACATCTGCAATATCGTCAGTGTCAACATAAGGTACTTTTACATCTGCTTGTGGTAAAGCCACAAAACCTTCTAAAATAGGCTCAAGGAAAAAGCTCTCACTAAAATTCTGATTAAACCAACTAGCACGAACAATAGTATAGTCTAATCCAGAGTGAATTACTACTTGTTCACATAGTTCAGCTTCTCTTTCTCCCTTACCGGATAATAGCACTAATTTTTTAATAGTACCCTTTTTAGCCTGTCTGGTTAATTCTTCAATAGCCTCTAATGCTCCGGGCACTGCTAAATCAGGTTGGAATGTAATATATACTTTATCCATTCCTTGCATACTCTCCGCCCATGTTTCGGGATTATCCCAATCAAAAGCTGGAGTAGCTGATCGCGAACCAATTCTAACGTTTTGTCCAGCTTCAATTAATTTACTTGCTACTTTGCGACCTGTTTTACCAGTTCCGCCAATTACTAAAATGTTATTATTATTTTTCATTTTTATTTAATTTATTAAAATTAGTGATGTGTTTTATAACTTAGATATTACTTTTTGAGATTTGAATAAGACTAATTAGTAGTAGTAGAAATGAAATAATGGAGGTAAAGGTTCTAATTAAATGTAATCGATTCCATTTAACTTCAAAGGTTTCTCGAAGACTTCTTAATTCTTCAATACTCGCAGAGCCTAAATCGGTTTTATCTAACATCTCATTTAGAGGCACATTTCCGAAAATTGTTATTAGTACGACTCCCAAAAAGTAAATTGTTGTAGCCAAGATTAATAACCACATTATCATACTTGATGTATTTTTGAACAAATAAATATTGACTAGATTTAACAGCAAAGGACCAAAGAATACAATGAAAAACACAGGGTTTAAAATGGTCCTGTTCATTTGTTGAAATGCGCTTAAATAGCCTAAATCATCTAAGCGTCCTATTCCTGTGGTTACTGCATTAGACCAAGTAAAGCACAACCCAGCTGAAAGTCCAGTTAGTAATATTAGGGAAATAAATATTGTATTTTCAAAAATGAATTCCATGATTTTATTATTTTGCTGCAATTTTGTGAGGATATATACGAGAGTACCAGTATAATATGGCAATTAGTAGAAATTCAAAAGCTATAATCCAGAATCCTAAAGACGTAAAAAAGCTATAGTGATTTCCACCATTTGGAGCCACAAAAAATGGAACGGTAATTAGTGCGTCTAGGGTAACACTGGTTAACAACATTGTCTGACCGACAATAAACCCATGAGTTTTGTTGTCTTTTTTGTAATAATAATAACATGCTAGCCAGACCAACGGTATAACAATAACAAATAGTACCACGTTTGCTTGTGCGTCTGCATCTTCCAAAATAGGAACATAGTAAGAAATTGAATAAAAAAGTATGGCAACTATCCAAATGGCTATTCCTAATAAAATTGCGCGTTTAATTTTCATGTCATTATAATTTTTAGTTACATGACAAAACTATTGTGAAGACGATAGACTGATTTGTCTTAAAAGGAAAAAGATTTGTTCGAAAAGGAGTAAGAGTCTGTTTTGAAATAGGCCAATTGTTTTTTTAAAACTCTTTTTGCGCATTACTTCGTTAAAATTTTGAACCGTAGCTCTGCTATGCTTCAAAATTTTGCCTTGTTCTGCATCAAGAATGGTCTCTAAAAATTCCAATCACATATTTCAAAACAGTCTCTTACTTAATTTGACTAGGACGGTATCCAAACTTTTTATCAAAAGCATTTGAGAACGAACTAAGACTGTCATAACCAACATGCCATGCAGCTTCTTGTACTGTTGCTTCCTCATTTCGAATCATATTATGAGCTAAAGTCAGTCGCTCATTTTGAAGGTATTTAAATACGGGTACACCAAAAAATTGTTTAAAGTCCCTTTTTAATTTAAAAGTGTTTAGACCTATTTCTTTAGAAATCTCATTTAGTGAAGGTGGATTATCCAAATTATTTAATAAAATATCTTTTGCCTGATTCAACTTCTCGCGTTCGGTAGTCTTTATTTTTTCTGTTTTCAAACTAGCTAATTGACCAAAAAAATGAGAAAGCAAAGCAGTTATTTGACTTCGAAAGAACATCATTTTGGTTTTTCCTTCATATTGAATGTTAAATAAGGAGTCTACAATATATTGCATTTCCGGGGTCATAATAAAACTTGGTCCTTCAACATAATGATCTAAAGGATTAACTAATTGGTTGAGCATTTGTCCAAATAATTCTCCTTCTTGATTTGGCATTCGCTCGAGATTTCGTGCAGCAGTAGCAATTACTATGCATTGAAGAGGTTTTGAAGCAGAAACGGTGTGAACGAATTCGACCTGCTCATCTGCATAAAAAGATAAAGCTAAACCCTTAGTATGATCAAATTCTTTTTTTTTACTCTTGTACTTTACTGAAAGATTCACGTTTCCTGAACCATAGAAAGCTACTGCAATAATGGGCTCATCAAAAAAACAAGAATCTATTGTTGGTTCTTCTGCATTCGCTTCCTCTACAAGAACAGTAAAATCATTTATGTCTAATATTGCTCTATTCATTTAAATGATAATTTAGATTTATTCATCCTCTATTTAATGTAAACGTCTTTTGTAAAGTTAATCAATTTGTATAATTATAAATAATGGTATAAAATTTGCATTTTTAATTGTTAAACAAATGTTAAAATAAAACAGACAAGTCTGTATGTTTTAAAATTAATTATATATTTAACCCATGAAAGAACAAAGTGTAAGAGAAAGAATTATTGAAACAGCGTCTAGATTGTTTTACTTTAATGGTTATAATCAAACCGGAATTAACCAAATAATTAAAGAAGCTAGTGTTGCAAAGGCTAGTTTATATCAGCACTTTAGATCTAAGGAAGATATTGCCGTAGTCTATTTACAACGTAGACATACCATGTGGATGGGAAAATTAATTGACTTTGTTTCTAAACATAGATCATCAAAGAAGAAAATAATCGGTTGTTTTGATTATTTAATGGAATGGTTGACTGAAGTAGACTTTAGAGGTTGCGGTTGGCAAAATATCATTGTAGACCTTCCCGATGATCATGATAAAATTAAAGAACAAGCGGTTTATCATAAAAATGAATTGAGAGAATGGATTCATAATATATTAAAGGAAGATAAAGTTTATACCAATAAACGGGCAACGCTTGTTGGAGACGAAATTTTAATATTAATTGAAGGAGCTATTATACTTTCGCAAATACAAAAAAATGACTGGCCAATAAAAAGTGCAAAAAGGGCGAGTGTAAGATTGTTGTCATAGAGGCGACTATTTTTTTAATAAATCAAATACAGACTGGTCTGTATGTTAAATTGAAATAATATGAATAAATTAATTCCTCCTTTTACAAAGGAAACAGCAAAAGCAAAAGTACAAGCAGCAGAAGATGCTTGGAACAGTAAAAACCCGGAAAAAGTGTCAATGGCCTATACTATTGATTCACAATGGAGAAATAGAGATCTAATTTTTAACGGTAGAAAAGCAATTGTCGATTTTTTAACTGACAAATGGGAAAATGAAAAATATTATAAACTAAAAAAGCACTTGTGGTCATACACTGATAATAGAATATCTGTTAGGTTCGAATACGAGTGGTATGACGAAAAAACGAATCAATGGTATAGAACTCACGGAAACGAACATTGGGAATTTGACAAACAAGGTCTCATGCAAATTAGAGATATGAGTGCCAACGACATCAAAATAAATAAATCAGATAGACGTATATGATCAAATAGATCATAGTAAAAGTATCAAGGGAGAATTGCCAAGTCATTGGGAATAATTACCTACCTAACAACATCAATTGATTAAGATATTTGCAGTATCAAATTAGTAATCAATATATAAACCCGCCTGCCATCGGTCAGGTCTTTAAAAACAAGAAATTATGAGAATAGTAAGCAATAATCAAGTTAGATATTATAAAAATACAATAAGCTATGCTTGGAGAAACAAAAGACGTCATTAATAAGATAATCTTATAAGGTCACATTTAATAAATCAAATTAAAATTAGAAATTATGAACACCCTTAAACCATTGAGCCTAGAAGAGGCAAACACAAATTCACAAGCAATATTTAACAGTGTTAAGAGCAAAATCGGAATGCTGCCAAACTTATACGCTAGTATGGGAGTATCAGACAAATTATTAGGAGGTTTTTTAGCTTTTTCCGAAATACTTAAGAGTGGAGAATTCACAGCTAAAGAATATGAGGCCATTGCCTTGGCAACATCTCAAGCAAACGGATGTGCATATTGTTTATCGGCACATACAGCTATCGGTAAAATGAATGGGTTTACTGAAGAAGAAACACTTGCGTTAAGAAAGAATTCAATTGAAGATTCTAGATTGAAAGCATTAGTAACATTAGTTAGCGAATTGATAAATCTAAAAGGACACCCTACAGAGACAACAGTAGATAATTTCTTTGAAGTAGGTTACAATAAGTCGGCATTTGCAGAAGTAATTGCAATTGTTGCACTTACTACTATTACTAACAATATATATCACAATGGAGGTTTTGAAATCGATTTTCCAAAAGCTCAAAATATTGAAGCATTACAAGAAGCATAAAAACAATAAACATTCTGAGTTCCATGAAAATTAAAACGCTGGAACTCAGAATAAATTTAATAAATAAAAATCTAACACAATGAAAAATTTAGCATTAATTATCAGTCTTTTAGTTTTGAGTACATCAAGTTTATTTGCACAATTACCAGATCCAGGATTTAAAATTGATGATGTAACAGCAATTGTCATTACCGACCCTCAAAATGATTTTTTAAGCCCTAATGGTGTGACTTGGGGAGTTGTAGGCGAAAGCGTAACTGCAAATAAGACAGTTGAAAATTTAGAAACATTGTTTCAATTAGCAGAAGCAAATAGCATTAAAGTATTTATATCTCCTCATTACTATTATGAACATGATCATTCTTGGAAGTTTGAAGGTGCATTAGAAAAATTGATGCACAACATCAATATGTTTGATAGAGGTGATCAGTTGAATAAAGAAGGATTTGAAGGTTCTGGAGCAGACTTCTTGGAACGTTACAAAAAATACATTGAGAAAGACTTTGTTACTGTAGTTGGACCTCATAAAGTGTTTGGACCAGAGCAAAATGACCTAAGTCTTCAATTAAGAAAACAAAAAGTTGACAAAATAATTTTAGCCGGAATGTCCGGTAACTTATGTGTAGAATCTCATATGAGAGAACTATTAGAAGATGGATTTGAGGTTGCGGTTGTAGGAGATGCAACAGCATCTGCCATTGTACCAGGTTATGATGGAAACGCAGCAGCACAAACAAACTTTAGATTTATTTCGAGTCATGTTTATACTACTGAAGAGCTAAAAAAAGAATTTAATAAGTAATTAATAAATAGTATTAAAATGAACTGAGCCATGTAAAACAGTTGATAAATAGTAAAATAAAGATGACGAACACATTTTTACAATTAAAAAAACAATAAAAAATTAAAAAAATGAGAACAACAATCAAATCAGTATTAGGATTATTTGTTATTGCAATTTTATCCTTAGGAATCTATTCATTTAAGAGTGCTCCAGTTAATGATAGCACTGAAAAAATTGAACTTAAAACGAATGTAACTTTGTATAAAACTATTAAAGTTAATGGTTTAGATATTTTTTATAGAGAGGCTGGAGATGTGAATAAACCAACCATCTTATTATTACATGGTTATCCTACATCATCTTATATGTTTCGTAATTTAATAACAGACTTGTCGGTACAGTATCATGTATTAGCTCCAGACTATCCAGGTTTTGGTAAAAGTGAACAACCACTTATAAAAGATTTCGACTATACATTCGATAATATGGCAAATATTGTTGAAGGATTTTTGAATGAATTAAAAGTTGAAAAATACAGTATCTATTTAATGGATTATGGCGCGCCAATCGGATTTAGAATTGCGTCTAAATATCCTAAACGCGTTGAATCACTGATCATTCAAAATGGGAATGCCTATGACGAAGGCTTAAAAGACTTTTGGATTCCTATTAAAAAATATTGGAAAAATTATACTCCTGAAAATGGAAAAGCACTTGAAGGTTTTCATTCACCAGCGGGGTTAAAATGGCAATATACACATGGAGTTCAAGATACTTTAAAGATTAGCCCGGATACCTGGAATATAGACTTACAACATCTTACTCGTAAAGAGAATAATGCCATCCAATTAGCAATGTTCTATGACTATAGAACGAATGTTCCATTATATCCTAAATGGCAACAGTATTTTAGAGATAATCAACCACCAACACTTATTGTTTGGGGAAAGAATGACTATATTTTTCCTGCTGAAGGAGCGTATCCATATAAAAGAGATTTGAAAAATTTAGAATTTCATTTGTTAGATACAGGACATTTTGCATTGGAGGAAAAAGGAGATGTTATCACTAGTCACATTCTGAATTTTTTACAAAAAAACAATATAAAATAAACATGATATAGTTGATTGTTAAGAGTTTGTTTGAGCTTTATGTATTAAAAATTTAAAAAACTCCTTCTCGAACAAATCTTTGTCCCTTAGCAACAAGTTCTTATTCAGGTTTTTAATCAATTTTGTTTAATCAAATTAAAACAGAGCATTATGAAAACAAATATTTCAAATAAAATTCCTTCTAAAAATCCAAAATACAATGAACAAGTTTTTGCAAGGGTAAAAAGAACTTACCCCAAGCCAATGACATGGGTTGGAATTTATGAGACACTATCATTAATCAAATAATAAGTAATTATGAAAACTTTAAACACAAATAACAAAAGCTATTTCAGCTATAGAAAGCTCGAAATAGCAAATGCCAATAGAAGAGTTCGGTGGAATTTTAAAAGACAAATTTCGTCTATACATATTTAATAACTAAAATAAAAAATTATGATCTTTTCAGAGAAAAATCAAGAGCATCTTAAGACAAATATAAACGAGGTGAGAAAAACAATCAATTGGAAAAACGCAATTATAGCGGGAATATTAGGAACAATCCTATTTGATCTTGCAGGGTTATTATTAACAGGAAACTGGTGGGATATTCCAGGACTTCTTGCAGCAAAAACCGGATTAGGTCTTGCTTATGGAATAGGAGGTCATTATGGTAATGGTATTTTATTAGCCATACTTTATGCAGGAT